>ERZ1740070.1149-NODE-1149-length-16856-cov-4.627344_pt1 | contig 16856 bp, 16 predicted proteins | sample MGYA00581734_ERZ1740070 | MGnify/ENA primary metagenome ERZ1740070 (study PRJEB43018, sample SAMN04849744) | marine metagenome | isolation source: floating plastic debris | place: Pacific Ocean | collected 2008-09-01 | study: EMG produced TPA metagenomics...
TTAAAAACGTCTTGCTGTTTTCGTGCTTTGTTCTGGTTTATCGCAGATCAGCCGACGAGAACCGTGAGCAAGCTTGTCCAAAAGCCAAAACAGAACAGCGTGCAGCCAATTAATACAATGCCGCGGGTCGAGATCGGATAAGGCGGGAGTGATGCTTCATCCGTTGGTGGATCAAGCTCACGTGGCCGATCATCTACCGCTATAACAGGTCCAGCCCTAAACACCGATCTATACTCCATACTGTCTAAGTCTGGAGCGAGGCTAAGGGCGATTTGAGCGGGGTCATCATCCGTACGTCTCTGATTTACAGATTTCTTCAAAAAAAACTTGCGAGAGGCCGTCATTTACGTGGTCCAGAATAAAAATATGCACCAGATGAGGCTGTGCAATGCGATGCTAGAAAGGATCGAAAGCCCCCGGATCGCCAGCATGAAAGACCAGCGACTATCGCTTGATCTGGGAGGAAACGTTCGCTGCGATCGCAGAAGCTTTCGAAACTGAGAAACTGTTAGACTTGCCACTTCTTCACCCATTCAAGAGGACTAAATTCCTCATCCATCAGGGGTAGCTTAGCTGGTCGTGCGGCTGTGTCTTTATCCGTCCGTCTCAAAATTTAAGTTAATCGCGACCCCAGTCCGGCGGTCGTTTTTCCAGGAAAGAGGCAATGCCTTCCTTGTAATCGGCTTGCTTAACCATAGCATCGAGTAAGTCATTGGCCTCTCTGACCGAGGCGCCGATATCCCGGTGAAAGTCGAGATAAGTTTGACGCTTGGATTGTCTGAGCGACCCCGGTGAGACCCGTGCAATCAGATCTTTCGCATAGGCCCGTGTTTCCGAAATCAGCGCCTCGCGCTCAACCAAGCGATGGACCAAGCCGATTTGATGCGCTTCATCAGTCAAGAATTTCCGACTTGAGATGAGAAGCTCCAAGGCCCGCGCCCCGCCAATGAGACGCGGCAAAAGCCAAGACAGGCCATATTCGGCTGGCATATTGAGCGGGCCATGCGCTGTGGTCAGTTTCGCACCGGGCACCGCGAAGCGGATATCGGCATAACAGGCCATGACAAGGCCGACCCCGGCAGCGGCGCCATTGATCGCTGCGATGACCGGCTTCTTTAAGGCAAAATGATAAGAAAAGTCTTCTCGAAAAGGAGCATAATCGGTGTCGCCCGGCGTGACGATATCGGGCGCCGTTCCGGCATCATAACTGCCGGCTTTGGAGTGCCCATCCAGCGCCTGCGCATCGCCGCCAACGCAAAATTGCTGTCCGTTGCCGGTCACCAGGATGAGGCTGACGCCCGGATCCTTGTCGGCTTGGTCGAGCAGATAGCGATACTCGGTGTGCATCCGGCCCGTCCACGCATTGGCGCGGTGCGGACGATTGAGCGTGATCGTCGCAATCCGATCCTCAATGTCGTAGAGCGTCGCTTTCAGGTCCATCGGCTTTAAGAGAAGTCTAGCCCATCAAACGTGCCTTTGTCGCGCCAGTTTGCGATGTGCTGGAAGAAAGCTCTCGCGCCAGCCGGGTGACCGAGTTGATGGCGGTTTTTATCCGTTAGACCCGCCCCTTCATTATTGTAATAGCCCGGCGTACATTCCGTGGTCCCGATCAACATGCCTTGGCCAGAGAGGACGAGGTTGACCCACGCCTCCTGAGCTTCGGCTGTGGGCTCAACCTGGCTAAACCCTTGATCCTCAGAGTGGCGGACAATGGTCGCGATCGTATTGGCGTGATCGACAATATTGTGCGGCACGTTTGAGATCAGATTGGCCGCTTGGCTCGGTTGCACGATGAAGGCGTTCGGGAAGCCGCGGACATTCAAACCATGCAGCGTCTGCATCCCGTCCGCCCAAGCCTCGGAAAGTTTCACTCCGTCCCGGCCGGAGAGATCGAATCCAGCGCGCGCGGTATAATCAGACCCCACTTCAAAGCCTGACGCATAGACGATGCAATCTACTTCATAGTGTTCGCCATTGGCGACGAGGCCCGTCTCTGTGATTTTTTCCACGCCCTTGCCATCGGTATGGATGAGCTGTGTGCCAGGCTCATTGAAGGCTTGCAGATACTCGTCATGGAAGCAGGGGCGTTTGCACAATTGGCGGTACCAGGCTTTCAGCTTCTCGGCGGTCTCTTGATCGCCGACCACTTTATTACAACGCGCCCGGATCTCTTCCATCTTCTCGAAATCCGCATCTTCAAAGGCACCGAGCATGTTTTCCGGTGTCCATTTCTCAGGTGGCAGCTGGCGGACTTTGGTGCGGATACGTTGCGAGAGCTCGGTCCAGCCATCCATGACATAGTCTTCTTCTGGGAAGCCCTGGGATTGGTTTTCGACAAAATTATCATACCAGCGCTGCTGCCAGCCGGGCGTCGCAATCTCTTTAAACCAATCTGGATCAATCGGCGCATTGTTGCGCTCATCGACGGAGGACGGCGTGCGTTGGAACACGAAAAGCTCTTTGGCGCCTTTGGCGAGGTGCGGTACGCATTGGACCGCCGTCGCGCCGGTTCCGATGATTGCCACGCGCTTATCACCAAGCTTGTCTAAGGGTCCGCCGTCCGGACTGCCGCCCGTATATGCATAGTCCCAGCGGCTGGTGTGGAAGGATGTTCCCTTAAAGGTCTCAATGCCCTCAATGCCCGGCAGTTTGGCGACGTGCAGAGGTCCGGTGCCCATGCCAACATATTTCGCCGTGAAGGCGTCTCCGCGAGAGGTTTTGATCAGCCAGCGCGCATCGGCTTCCTGCCATTCAAGTGCCGTCACTTCGGTGTGGAAGAGGGCATTTTCATAAAGATCAAACTGCTTGCCGATGCGGCCACAATGATCGCGAATTTCCGGGGCATAGACGTATTTTTGACTCGGCATGTGCCCGGTTTCTTCGAGCAAAGGCAGATAGATCATGGCGGCGGTATCGCACTGCGCCCCTGGATAGCGGTTCCAATACCAAGTGCCGCCAAAGTCGCCGCCTTTTTCGATGATGCGGACGCTGTCTATCCCGGCTTGCTTGAGCCGCGCGCCAACCACCAGTCCGGCAAACCCACCGCCGATGAAGGCGAAGGTCACATGATCGGTCACAGGATCGCGCTCTTTCAAAGGCGTATAAGGATCTGTCGCAAACTCTTCGAACGCACCTTCGAGGCGTTGATACTGATCATTGCCATCTTGGCGGACGCGCTTGTCGCGCTCCTCAGCATATTTCTGTTTCAGCGCGGTCTTATCGAGCGTTTCTGTGGTCATGTGTGTCTCCTGAAGGGCGAACCTGTCAGGCTTGCCCAGGCGGAAGCCAAGCATTGCCCCGAAGACACCGCGAAGGTGTCCCCGATTCCGCCTTATTTGTAAGCAAACGCTCACAACCTCTCAAAATAGAAGGACGCACTATGACCTATAAATCACTCTTCGCCGCGAGCGCGCTTTTGGTGCTCGGGGCCTGTACCGCATCGCTGCAAACGAGCTCCGGCGCAGACTATCTCGCGCGCTATGATGCCAGCCATGAAGTGTTGAATGGCACCGCGACCAATGTGGATTAAGAAGTTCGCCGTATCGCCGCGATTGAACCGACGCTCGCGTTTCCGGCACGTATTGGTTTGGCCCGCATACAAAACGGACGCCTGACCGCCTTGCCCGCAGATGAAGCCGTTATCTGGCAAAACACCGTGGAGACGCTTGAGGAGTCTTACGGCGCGCTGGTGCCTGTTAGTCCGATGATTGCGTCAATGGTCAGCGAACCCACCACAGCCGGCATGAACCGATCTGCGGCCATTATCGCCCACATTCGCCGAGGGGCAGCGCGGCAGCATCTCGATTATGTCTTAGCATATGAAGTCGGGTCGAGCCGCAATGAAAAAGCAAACGCTTTGGCGCTGGCGGATCTGACCGTGATTGGCATGTTCGTACTGCCAAGCCGAACGATTGAAGTTGCAGCCACTGCGAGTGGACTCATGCTCGATGTCCGCACCGGTTACCCTTACGCGACTTTGACGACCCATGACGACAAGTCCGGGATAAGCCGCGTCATTTCAGACGGGTCAACTGGGACGGCCTATGCCGACACCGCAGAAGAGCGTGCCGTCGCAAAGCTTGCCGACGAGTTCGCCGACGCTATGCAAGGTCTCGAAGCCCGCGCGATCGAACTGGCGGACAAGGGCTGACCCAAAGTCAGTCTGTGCGGGGTGTCTATTTCAGGCTAGGTTTGCCCTCAACGGACGCGTGCGCCGAAAGAGGGTAAACCCAAGCCGCCTCGTCCGACAGGTTGAGGGAGGTATGACCGATGAGCGACGACACCGTCAAAACCAAGGCGCCAACCAGCATACTGGAAATCTCGGCTTTCGACCCAGAGGCGCGGGACAATCCACATCCGCGCTTAAAGGCCTTGCGGGACTCCTGCCCGGTCATGCGCGATGAGTCTGTGAAAACCTGGCTGCTGACCAATTACGAAGATATTCGCGCGACGGTGAATGATCGCACCTTTGTGCGTCAACCGAGCAAAGCCGAAGAAGGCACGCTTTCCAGCATGTTGGCGAACCCGGACGATCCAGAAGGGAAGCGCGCAAGCATTCTCTTCCAGGATGACCCGGACCATTCGCGCAATCGCTTGCCATTGGTCAAAGCCTTCTATGCCCGTATCAAAAAAATGGAGCCTGAACTCGAGGCTATGATTGACCGCGTCATCGACGGGGCACCGTCGTCTGGCCGGTTCGATCTGATGGAGCATATCGCTGTGCCGATCCCGATCCTGTTGATCGCGCATATTCTCGGCGTCGATGAAAGCCGCTTGCCGGAATTTCGCGACTGGTCTGAAGGCGTCATCCTTGGCTTGAACCCGATGCGGTCCGCCGAAGACACTGCCTATATGCAAGCCAGTTCGGACAAATTGAATGCCTATTTCACCGAGCTGATGGAGGCGCGTCGCAAAGATCCGAAAGACGATCTGATCAGCGACATGGTGCAAGCCCAAGCCGATGGCGGCGATTTCGAAGATGAAGAGTTGCGGGTCAATCTTCAGGCGCTTCTAGTCGGCGGGAACCTCACCACGACCGATCTTATCGGCAATGGCGTTTGGCTTTTCCTCACGCATCCGGCGCAAATGGAAGCCCTGAAAGCGGACCCGGGCTTGGCCTCGAATGCGGTCGAAGAAGTGCTCCGCTATGAAGCGCCCGTACAAGCCACCTCTCGGATCCTCGCCGAAGACCGCGAGGTGGCAGGCTGTCCGATGAAGCAGCGCCAACCGGTCTTCATGTCCCTCGCGGCTGCCAATCGTGATCCAGCCAAGTTCGAGGATCCCGAAGCCTTCGACATCACCCAAAAGCGCGCCTCACATGTCTCGTTCGGGGGTGGCGCGCATATTTGCATCGGGGCGCCGCTGGCCCGTATCGAAGCGCGGCGCGTCTATCAGAAACTGTTTGAACGCTATCCCAATTTGCGCCTCCCGGATCAGGAGATTGTGTGGCGCGCCTTGCCATTTTTTCGCGGCATTGAACGCCTAGAGGTCTTGGTCTAGCCACCAAGGAGCCGTGAAAACGGACAGACCCATGTCGTCCATCATCATTGATAAGCCCAGCATTCCGACTTGGCTGAAGCCAGTCGAGTGCGAGAAAAACAAACCCAAAAAGCTATGGGAATTGCATCTGATCATTCCGTCAGACAAGGACAGCGTTTTCGGCCGAAGGGTTTTGAACACAGTCCCTGAGAGCGGCTTATTCAGTGAACGCGTCAAGATGACGATCTGGACGAGCTCCTCATCGCCTGGAGACTTCAGCATTGATACTGATGTCGATGGAGAGCGATCAACGGGTTCAATCGACATGGTCGTTCATATCTTTGGCTCGGCGATCCGCTTTGATCCGATGACGTGCATCGGGGAAGAGAACGTAGACGGCACCTGCTATGAAGGCGGGTGGACTATGCCCTGTATGAGCCCAAAAACCTGCGGGTGTGAGGGCCTCTCCGGAACCTTCTCACTTAGCGAGCTTTAAAACAGCTCACTGGTCAGGCGTTGAATGGCCCCTGCCATCTCCGGCCGTGTCATCGCATAGACTTCCTTATCGACCCAGACCCCATCCGCGGTGCGCTCGAAGTTTCGAAACCGGGCCTCGCGGGTCGGATTGAGCGCTGCCAAGTGGGTCATCATGAATTCATTACTCGGATTGATTTGCCACTCCAAGCGCTTCGCGCGCCAATCATAGGCCCGCTGGATCATCGCTAATTGCCCGGCTTGATAGAGCTGCGGCGTCGCCAGTTCCGGCGGGTGCCAAGTCAGGTCATTTCTCAAGCGACGGTGGATTTTGTTGATATCATTGAACCCGGTGACACCAGCGAATTCATCATCGCTTTGTCGAAACACAATATAGGTCGCCGCCAGTCCGGCCTTTTGCGCCCGTAAGATGAAGTCGAAATAGTTTTGCAGATTGGAGCCGCCGCGCAGAGCCGGCATCCATTTCCAAACCGACTTTTCAATCTCAGATTCAAAAATCAAAGCACGGTGTCGCGCCTCAATCGGTTCGAGGCGAACAATAGGGTTTTCAAGACCAGGAGTTGTCAGATCCATGGCTGAGGACTTTTCGCAGTTTCTTATTCTATGCCTTCGATTGGCGCGCAGGACAATTGCCAGATCTGGCTAGAGTCGCATCAGGCTCGCCAAATTGTTCTTTTGCATGTCAGACGACCCCCCAACGATCGGCATGCCAAGCAGGTCCCTGACATGACGTTCCATGTCATACGCGTCCGACAGCGCATAAGCGCCCATGACTTGCTGACAGGTCGTGGCAATCTCAACCGCGGTATCGGCAACAAAAAGTTTCGCCATTGAAGTTTCAATGCTGCAGGGTTGCTCGGTCTGCGCGAGATAGGCGCCGTGATAGAGCATATGTTTGGCTGCTTGCAGTTTCGTTCGGGCGGTCACCAATTTGTGCCGGATGGCTTGGTGCTGAGAGATCGGCTTGCCGAATTGCTCCCGCTCTTGCGCATATTGCCAGGCTTCTTCGACGGCGGCACGTGCGATGCCATAGGCCACTGCCGTGATTTCGATCTTCTCGACATCCAGGGCGCGACCGGCGAGGAGTTTCCAGCCTTTGTTCCAATTATCCTCGCCGCCAACAATCGCGGATTTTGGCAATCGGACATTGTCGAAATAGACATCCATCGACTTGGTATAGCGCAAGTTCGAATGCTCGATCGCTTGCATTGTCACGCCCGGCGCATTGGTCGGGATCAGCATAAAGGTCAGGTTCTTATATCGCTCCTCCGGTGGGCCAGAGCGGGTCAGGCAATAAATATAGTCAGACCAATCTGCACCCGTGCACCATCGCTTGGCGCCATTGATCACGATCTCGTCGCCTTCCATGGCGCTGCGGGTTTCGACGCTGGCCAAGTCGCCGCCGACATTCGGCTCTGACAGGCCGTAGCAGAGGAACATCTCACCGCGCGCGAGCTTCGGCAGAAATTCGGCTTTCTGCTCCTCTGAACCATTCTCAGACAGGTTCATGCCACCATAGAAGGCCGCGTGAATATAAGGCCCCGCGAGAAACGCCCCTGCTTGGCAAAGCTCGTCGATGACGGCGGTCGCGCCAATAATGTCTTGGCCCATGCCGCCATATTCTTCTGGAATGGTGAGGCCAATCAGGCCCATCTCAGCGATCTGTTTAAACACATCTCGCGGCCAGGTGGACTGACGGTCCCATTCGCGGCGTTTCTCGCGCGGCGCATGCTGATCGACAAAGCGCTGCAATTGGCGACGGATTTCAGTGACGTGGTCGGGTGCGTTGGAGAAATAGCTCATGATCTCGTCCTTAGTGGGGAAGCACCAACCCGAAAAGCGGTCACCCTGCGAGAGCGCCTAATACACCTCGGAGACGGGTCGGACGTTCGCAGGCGGAACTTGCGGCTCGGACAAGCATTTAGCCCACCATTGAGTCTCTCGCCACGCACCATCCTTGTAGCCGACATTGGGATAAGTTCCGATCAGCTCAAATCCAAGGGTTTTATGGACCCCAATCGACGCGCCATTCGGGACCAAGATACCGGCAAAGGCCATGACATAGTTTTGCTGTGTGAGGATCTCGAACAGACGCGCATAGATCTGTTTGCCGACGCCTTTCCCGCGCGCGTTTGGCGCCGCATAGATGGCAACATCGACGGAGGTCCGGTAGGCCGGCCGCGTGCGATGCGGCGACGCATAAGCATAGGCCAGCGGACCATCATCTTCTGCGATCAGCCATGGATACATGTCGTCCGCAGCTTCCATCCGATGAGCAATCTCTGCGGCATCGGGCGCGCTCAGCTCAAACGAGGCGTAATGATCCTCGACAAACGGGCGATAAGTGTCTGCGATGAAAGTCGCGTCTTCAAAAGTGGCGCGCCGAATATTCAGCATAGGCTCGCCTACCCGCCAATCTCATCCGCGTCATATGGGACCGTTTGATACACCTGATTAATCCAGTTGCCGAACAAAAGATGGGCATGGCTGCGCCAGCGGTTTTGCGGGTTGGCGGTGACATCATCGCCAGGAAAATAACCGTGCGGCGGCCGGATCGTCTTTCCGACGGAGATGTCGCGATCATACTCCTCTTTCAAAGAGGTCGAGTCATATTCAATATGATTGAAACAATAGAGACTGCGCGCCGCCGGATCTGAAAGCAGGCAGGGGCCGGTGAAATCGCTGTCCATCAGGATGTTCAGGGCTGGCGCTTGGGCAATATCTCTGGCGCGGACTTCGGTCCAGCGACTGACAGGGATCTGAAAATCATCGCTAAACCCGGACAGATACGGTGACGCGGGGGCGAGATTGCGGTGGCGATAGACGCCAAAGGCTTTCTCGCCAAGCTGGTGTTTTGGTACGCCATGGAAATGGTAGGCGGCGGCCATGGCGCCCCAGCAGATAAAAAAGTTTGAATGCACATGCGTCCGCGACCAGTCGAAGATTCGTGTCAGCTCATCCCAATAGGTCACGTCTTCGAAAGGCAATGTTTCGATCGGCGCGCCGGTAATGATGAAGCCATCAAATTTGCGATGCTTCACCGCGTCCCAGTTTTGATAAAAGCTGATCAAATGTTCCTGGCTGGTATTTTTCGGCGTGTGCCCACCGACCATGATCAGGGTCATTTCGATTTGCAGTGGGCTGGCGCCGATCAGACGCGCAATCTGGGTCTCGGTGCGGATCTTGTTTGGCATCAGATTCAGCAGGCCAATCTGAAGCGGACGAATGTCCTGGCGAATGGCGTCAGAGTCCGACAGGACGGCGACCCCTTCCTGAGCGAGCGTCTCGCGCGCGGGCAGGGAATCCGGAATTTTGATCGGCATATGCCTCTCCGTACAGATCTTCTCGCTATCAGGAAGGCGGACAAGGGACGTTCAGGTCAGTTCCGCACGGCCTTTTAGCGACTTGTTTAACGTGGCTGCAAGCCGACCGGCCAAATCACCACGAGAGGCAAGGAGATAGGCGACAAATCGCCAAAGGTCAAACCCTTCTCAGTTTTGAAAAAGCGTTCGCAGATTTGAAAAAGGACGCGCATTTTCGCGATTGCGGAGCCTTGAGCGGCGAGATCGGCTTGTTTCAGCTCACAGCCCGTGAGGTTGTGAACCAGAAAAAAGGAAACTCAATCATGCGTCCTCCCAAAACCCTCATCACCGCCTTTGCCAGCCTTGCCGTGATTGCTTTCGCGCCGGCCTTCGCCGCTGAAACGGAAACCGTTGAAATACAGATCGATCTCGATGCGCCAGCGGTGGAAATCTATGAGAGCATTCGCAAACAGGCCTGGGCGGCCTGCAAAACGGACACGGGTAGCCACTTTATCGCCGCCCGCACCTCTGCACGGCGGGCTTGCCAAACCGCTTTGGTGGCGTATGTGGTGGAAAGCTTGGCAGCCCCTGATGTGATCGAATTGGCCGCGCAAGACGGCGTTTGTATCAAAAGCTAAGGCAGCTTCCTCCCAGCAGCGCGCGGCCTTTCGGGGCCGCGCGTCCTAGTTTCCGGTCAGATTGGGCGCGCGTTTCTCGCGGAATGCATCCACCGCTTCCTTGCGGTCGTCCATATAGTTGGACACGCTTTCCCAGCCGACACTGGCATCCATCATTTGCGCCGCCAGGGCCCGCAACGGGATATTGGTCACCGTCTTCGTCCAACGCACCGCCCATTTCGGATTGCCCTGCAGCTTGGTCACCAGTTCATTGACTTTCGCGTCGAGCTGATCGGCGGGGACGGCATAATTGATCAGGCCGAGATCCTGCGCTTCTTTCGCGGTCAGCAGGTCGCCCGTCATCAGGAGCTCCTTGGCCTTGGCAAAGCCAATGAGTTGCGGCCAGATCACCGCGCCGCCATCCCCGGCCACAAGGCCGACTTTGACATGCGGGTCGCCTATCCGCGCGGTTTCGTCGGCGACGATCATATCACAGAGCAAGGCAATCGTGGCGCCCAGCCCGGCCGCGGCGCCATTGAGACGACAGATGATTGGCTTTTCCATATCCAGGATTGAGGTTACGATCCGCTTGGCTTCCCAGGCAATGTCGCGAAACTTGCTTGGGTCAGAGATTTGCTCATCAAACCAGTCAAAATCGCCCCCCGCGCAAAAGGCACGGCCCTTGCCGGTCAGGATGATAATATCGCTGTCGCTGTCGCGCTGTAGATCTGTGAAGACCCGGCCGAGCTCTTCATGCATGGCCGCATCGACGCCATTGACCGGGTGATCGGATGTGATGGCGGCCGTCAGAATGCGGTCCTGCCGCGCAAAGGTGAAGCGCGTATATTCGGCGGTGGTAATGTCGAAAGGTGTTGTCACGTTAGAAGGGTCCCAGGCCCAGCGAGAGAATGAAAACGAAGATGCTGAGCGATGCGAGCAGCGTGATTGTAATGCCGAGCGAGGCACCTACTTGCTGTCGGCCGAAGCCGCCGCTTCGAACCGCGCGGAACAGGGCATAGGCGGTCAGGCCAAGCCCCAGCAATGTGATCCAAAAGGCCCAGCCCGTTGAGGGCAGCACCCCGATCGGCAGCGCCATTGGGTGATTGGTGCCCGTGCCCAGAATATGCGAGATCGCCCAGCCAAGTCCTGCCAGTGACACCAATGCGCCAAGCCAAGCCAGCGGGCGTCCAAGGTCGAGACTGACGGCGTCGCTGCCCTGAACCTTGCGGGCGGCCCAGCCGAGCGGGAACACGACCAGGCTGATCACCAGCAGGCCGGCAATGGCCAGGATCGTCGTCGGATAAGAGCCAGCCTGAATGCCGCGGGCGAGGTAATAGGGCGCCTTGGTCTCGATCAGTTGCGTGACAAAATCGGGCGCCCGAATGCTGGCAATACAGGACGTATCCAGTTCAACTTCGGGATTGGTCACAAATGCAACCCAGAGATCGCCGCCACAACCGCGAGAATGGCTAAACAGCGCGCCATGGCCGGTATAAGGCAGTTCGACATATTGCGCATTGCTGAGCCCGGGCAGGATGGCCTGTCCGTAATAGGGTGGGGTGACGGGGGCTACAGTTCCGGCGGCGACCAGGATAGGCACATCCGTGATCAAGGGTTTGACGGCCGGGTCAGGATTAATCTCATAGGCCTCGGTGCAAGTCCTGTCCCATGTGAGCGTATCGATCCATTGCGACAGTTTCGGTTCTGCGGACTCCATCTCGGCCAACTGATCGCCGGTCACAAGCGCCGCACCGCGGCAATTTGCAACCAGCTCCATGCCATTGCCGGCGCTGTGATCGATAGACCGGCCGACGAATTCGGCATACGCCATGATCGCGACCTGATCACGCGTTTCCAAGGCGCGCAGCAAGCTGGGAAAATCGGCATAGATGGAATTGATATAAAGAGCCTGAAACACCAGTGCTGCCGCGAGATCGCCGTCCAGGACGACGCGGCCGTTGAGGAAGCTGCCATGATCAAGGTCTTCTGATATTAGCGGCTCGGCATCATAAGCTTCGAACACGGCAATGAATCGATCCGCAAAGCTTTCAACATCCCGTGCGCAGGCGCGATCGGCTGTACAAATAGCGTCGAGCGCTGAAAGCGAGGATCGAAACCCATACGCAATGGCGCCCCAGCCGCCCGCGTCAAGTGGATCCGCCGGCACGACGCTGTCCAGAATCGCCGCCCGGACGCCAGCTTCGTCGACATCAATCACGGCCTGGCCAAGCTCGGTGCCATAAGACACGCCGAACAGGGTCCATTGATCATAACCGAGCGCGCGGCGGATATCGCGCACGTCCAGCGCATTTTGCCAGGTTGAGTAGGCATCGACCGCGATGCCTTCTGCACGGGCTTCGGCGAGACATTTTTTCTGAGCGGCCACTTCCAGGCTTTGGCCATCCGCGACCCTGACGCCAAACTGGAATTCACGCGGAACGGCCCGGCAAAAATGCGCTTCGGAATAGCCAATGCCGCGCTGATCAAAAAAGATCAGATCTGCCGCATCGCGAAATCGTTTGGTGTCGGAGCGCTGATAGGCAAAAATGCGAGACGCCCCGAGCGATGGACCACCCGGCCCACCGGTCAGTCGCACAACCGCCCGCTTGTCGGGATTTTCTGTGGTTGAAGCGATCTTCAGCACGGAGAGTTTGATCAATCGGCTGTCCGGATTGGTCCGATCCTCCGGGACCAGGACGTAGCCGCAGCGAAACTCTTCCGGGTCATATTTCGGCGCAGCGGTATGGAAGGGACAGACATGCGGTGTGAACTCGGGGGAAAAATCATCCCAGGCGGGGTGCACCTGTTCGATTTCAATAATGGGTTCAGCAGTGAGTTCTTCTGTTTCCTGTGCGTTTGAGACTGACAGACCCGTGCTTGCAAGCACGCCCAGTCCGATCGCATTCCATATCCGTTTCATGCCCCACTCCTGTTATGTCTGCCTGTATTCAGCGCTTCTGTGCGGATGAGCCTACGCGTCTGACCCCACGCGCACAACGCGTCGGCCAAAATTCTCTCCGCGAAACAGGCCACAAAATGCGTCCGGCATGGTTTCGATGCCGTCAAATTGCTCTTCCTTGAGCTTGAGGTGTCCGGATCCGATGAGTCCCGCCATCTCATTCAGGGCGACCGGGAATTCGCGCGCAAAGTCAAAGACGACTAAGCCTTGCATCAGTACCCGATGGGTAATGAAAGGTTTGGTATTGACGATGCCCGGGGTCTCTTCCGGGCTGAGATTATAATCCGCGACCTGTCCGGAAATACAGATGCGTCCATTCAGGCGCATCATGGGCAGGACGCGATTGACCATGGCATTGCCGACATTGTCGAAGAGGACATCGACTCCCTCCGGCATGGCATCCCGAATAGCGCCGTCGAGATCTGGCGTGGTCTTGTAATTGATCGCCGCATCAAAGCCGGCCTCGTCGACCAGCCATTGGCATTTGGTATCACTGCCGGCGACACCGATGACTTGCGCGGCGCCGCCTGCTTTGGCGAGCTGTCCGGCTGTCGCGCCGACAGGTCCAGCCGCAGAAGTGACCAGGACGCGATCGCCTTCCGCGAACTTGGCGACTGATTTCAATCCGAACCAGGCGGTAAGTCCTGGCACGCCAAGCACGCCAATCCACAACGATAGCGGCAAAGGAACCGCGTCCGGCACTTTGCCGATAAAGCCTTTGCCGGTCTGGATTGTATGGGTGCGCCAACCGCCAGCGCAAAAGACCTTGGTGCCGACGGGATAATCCGCATGTTCCGAGGCATCGACCACGCCGACACTGAACCCGTCAATCGCTTTGCCGAGGGGCAGAGCCGCGGCATAGCTGTCGCCGCCCGACAGGCGCGACCGCGTGCCAGGGTCGACGGAATTCCAGATATGGCGAACGCGGAACTGCCCGTCTTTCGGGATCGGGGCATCTTTTTCGACGACCTGGAAATCATCAGGTTTTGGTGCGCCCACACAATATTGCTGCAGCACAACCTGTTTCATCATTTCAGCCAATGAATGCCTCCCTATTATTTGCCTTTCGCTTGAAATACGTTCGCCGGTCCGAGTCCATGCACGACGTGGCGTCATTTGCTGAGAATTGAGTACAGCTAACGTCAAAAACCAGTTGTTCTCAGGTCCTTAGGTCCCTATGTCCCGCGAGATAAAATCAGACGAAGAAATGGGCGTATTTCGTGACCTCCCTAACGCATCTCGATCGGCTTGAAGCTGAGTCCATTCACATTATTCGCGAAGTGGCGGCGGTGGCTGAAAACCCGGTCATGCTCTATTCGGTCGGCAAAGACAGCGCGGTGATGCTGCATCTGGCGATGAAGGCCTTCTATCCGAGCGTGCCGCCTTTCCCGCTGATGCATGTCGATACGACCTGGAAGTTTCGCGAAATGATCGAATTCCGCGATCGCAAGGCGGCCGAGATTGGTATGGACCTGATCGTCCATTCGAACCAGGAAGGCATTGATGCCGGCGTCGGTCCGTTCACGCATGGCTCGTCGCGCCATACCGACATCATGAAGACGCAAGCCCTGAAACAGGCGCTTGATAAGTACAAGTTCGATGTCGCCTTTGGCGGCGCCCGGCGCGATGAGGAAAAATCCCGCGCCAAGGAACGCGTCTTCTCGTTCCGCACCGCCGAGCATCGTTGGGATCCAAAGAACCAGCGCCCGGAGCTGTGGAACCTCTATAATGCCCGCATCAATCCCGGAGAGAGCATTCGCTGTTTCCCGATCTCGAACTGGACCGAGCTTGACATCTGGCAATATATCCGCCGCGAGCAGATTGAGATTGTGCCGCTTTATTATGCCGCTGAGCGCCCTGTCGTCGAATGGGAAGGCAGCCAGATCATGGTCGATGATGACCGGGTGCCGCCTGAGCTCGCCAAGACGGCCGTGATGAAATCCGTCCGCTTCCGCACGCTTGGCTGTTACCCTCTGACGGGGGCTGTGGAGAGCACCGCCGATACGCTGGAAGACATTATTCAGGAAATGCTCCTGACCACCTCATCCGAGCGCCAGGGCCGGACGATTGACCGCGACCAGGCCGCTTCGATGGAGAAGAAGAAGCAAGAGGGGTATTTCTAATGGCCCACGTGGATGCTCTGATTGCTGAAGATATCTCTGCCTATCTCGAGGCGCATGAGAACAAGTCGTTGCTGCGCTTCATTACGTGCGGCAGTGTCGATGATGGCAAATCGACCCTCATTGGTCGTTTGCTTTATGATTCCAAGATGATCTTTGAAGATCAGCTGGACGCGCTGGAAAGCGACTCCAAAAAGCATGGCACGCAGGGCGAGAATATCGACTTTGCGCTGCTGGTGGATGGTCTGTCGGCCGAACGCGAACAGGGCATCACCATCGATGTCGCGTATCGCTTCTTCTCGACCGACCGGCGCAAGTTCATTGTCGCTGATACGCCAGGCCATGAGCAATATACCCGCAATATGGCGACTGGCGCCTCGACGGCTGACCTTGCCATCCTGATGATTGATGCGCGCAAAGGCGTGCTGACCCAGACCCGCCGCCACAGTTTCATTGCAAGCTCGCTTGGCATTCGCAAAATGGTCCTCGCGATCAACAAGATGGATCTCGTTGATTATGATGAGGCGGTCTATAATCGCATTGAACAGGACTTCCTGGAATTCGCCGAAGAACTGTCCGCCGGGATTGAGATCCAGGCCATTCCGATGTCGGCGCTCGCGGGTGACAATATCACTGAGAATTCGGGCAATATGCCCTGGTATCAGGGCCCGCCTTTGATGGAATATCTTGAGACCGTGCCGGTGGACGATCAGCGCGTTAATGCGCCGTTCCGGATGCCGGTCCAGTGGGTCAATCGTCCGAACCTGGATTTCCGCGGCTTTTCCGGCCAGATCGCCTCCGGCTCGATCAAGCCAGGTGACCGGGTCAAGACATTGCCCAGCGCCAAGGAAACCAAGATTGAACGGGTCGTTGTCCATGGCGGTGATCTGAAGGAAGGCATTGCCGGCCAATCGGTGACGCTGACCTTTGCTGATGAAGTCGACACGTCCCGCGGCGATGTCATCTGCGCGGCAGGTGAGCCGGCTGAGGTCGCCGATCAGTTCCAGGCGCGGGTCCTGTGGATGGCGGATACCGACATGCTGCCAGGGCGGCGCTATCTCGTAAAGATCGGCGCCAAGACCGTCACGGCCACCGTGCTCGATCTGAAATTCGGGATCGATGTGAATACGCTGCAGGACAAACCGGCCAACACACTTGGCCTGAACGATTTCGGGGTCATCACGATGGCCCTCGATCAGCCCATCGCGTTCGATCCATATGATGTCAATCGCGAGACGGGCGGCTTCATCTTCATCGACCGGATGACCAATAATACGGTTGGTCTCGGTCTGATCGACTTTGCCTTGCGCCGGGCCGGGAATATTCACTGGCAGGCGCTCGACGTGGACCGGGTCGCGCTGGCCCGGCAGAAGGAACAGAAGCCCGCCGTGCTCTGGTTTACCGGGCTGTCCGGCTCCGGCAAGTCGACCATTGCCAATGCGCTGCAACAGAAGCTGTTCGCCATGGGCAAGCACACCTTTGTGCTGGATGGTGACAATGTCCGCCATGGCCTCAACCGTGATCTCGGCTTTACCGATGCCGACCGGGTGGAGAATATCCGCCGTGTCTCCAACGTCTCGAAACTGATGAGTGATGCGGGACTGATCACGCTGGTCAGCTTCATCTCACCCTTCCGGTCAGAGCGGCAAATGGCGCGTAACATGATGGCTGACGGTGAGTTCGTGGAGATCTTTGTCGATACACCGCTGGTCGTGGCGGAAGAACGCGATGTGAAGGGCCTTTACAAGCGCGCCCGCGCCGGTGAGATCAAGAACTTCACCGGGCTCGATAGTCCGTACGAAGCGCCCGAAAACGCTGAGATCGTGATCAATACCGTCGATCAGAGCCCGGAAGAGGCCGCCGATCAAATCATTGTCTGGATGCG
>ERZ1740070.1150-NODE-1150-length-16841-cov-5.790838_pt1 | contig 16841 bp, 15 predicted proteins | sample MGYA00581734_ERZ1740070 | MGnify/ENA primary metagenome ERZ1740070 (study PRJEB43018, sample SAMN04849744) | marine metagenome | isolation source: floating plastic debris | place: Pacific Ocean | collected 2008-09-01 | study: EMG produced TPA metagenomics...
GCCTACGCGGCGCGAGGCGGATGAAGAGGTGCTCGCCGCTGAGGCGGCTCGCGCGATGCACCCTCTGAGCCGTAAACCTGATTTGGTGCTGCCACTGCGCAAGGAATTGCAAGAACTCATGTGGGAAGACGTGGGTGTCATGCGCACGGAAGGTGGCATGACGCGGGGTTTGACGCGGATTGCGGAAGTGTCGGACAGGCTGATGGAGGTGGGCGTGGACGGCAGCAATCTGGCGTTTAACCTGACTTGGCATGACTGGCTGAACCTGCGCTCGCTTTGTGATATCTCAGAGGTGATCACAAAAGCTGGCATCAAGCGACAGAACTCTCGCGGTGCACATTACCGCGAGGATTTCCCCGATCCCGGCGCGATGGAGGACAGCGAGTTTACCGTCGCGCGCATGGCGGGTGACACGGTCGAGGTCACAAATGAGCCAGTAGAGTTTAGTATTGTCCGCCCCGGCGAGACGATTTTACCTGACCATGAACCTGAAACCTTGGTGGCTGCACAATGATCCCAATCGACTTGATCCAATCCACCGCAGAAGACCTGATGGCCAAGGCCGCCATTGAAATCCCGCAAGATTACCTGGACGGGCTAAAGGCCGCGGCGAAGACGGAGGATGGAGATCTGTCCTCCTTCGTGCTGAAGGCGATGCTGGAAAACTATGAAGCGGCCAAGGAAGACGGGCGCGCGATGTGTGGCGACACGGGCGTGCCGCGCTGGTTTGTAAAGCTCGGCAATGAGGCCAGTGTGGAAGGTGGGATGGTCGCGTTGGAGGCCGCATTGCGCAAGGCGACGGCGAAGGCAACATATGATGTGCCGCTCAGACCCAACCGGGTGCATCCGCTGTGGCGCACCGATCATGACAACAACGTGGGCATTGGCGCACCAGAGATTGAGTATGGGTTTGAACCGGCGGGCGATTGGATTGACCTGATCACCGTGCACAAAGGCGGGCTGTTTGGAACAGACTACCGGATGCTCTTTCCCTCGGACGGGATGCAAGGGATCAAGCGGTTTTACCTCGACACGCTGATGGCCTTTGGCAAGCGCGGTCTGGCCTGTCAGCCTGCCATTATCGGGATTGGTCTGGGCGGGTCGAAGGATATCTGCATGACGCTTGGCAAGCGCGCCTCGATCCTGCGCACGGTGGGCAGCCGCAACTCTGACCCGCGCATCGCGGAGATGGAGGAGGAGTTCAAGGAACTGGGCAATTCCATCGGCATGGGCGCCATGGGGTTTGTCGGCAAGAACATGGTGATCGATTGCAATATTGAGGTGGGCTATTGCCACACAGGCGGCATGCCCATTTCCGTCCACGCCTTTTGCCTGTCCTCGCGCCGGGCTGTGGCGCGGCTATTCCCGGATGGGCGGGTAGAGCACCGTACGGACCCGGATTGGTTCACCGATTATCAACGCCGCGAAACGGTGGAGTGGGAACCGGTGCAGGAGGCGGCGGAATGAAAATACTGGTTGTGGGCGCGAACGGCGATATCGGCAGGGTCGCGTGCGACACGCTTTCCGAAAAGCACGAGATCATCAAGGCCGGGCGAACCTCGGGCGACGTGCGTGTTGACCTATCCGACCCTGCGTCGGTCATCGCAATGTATGAGTACGCGGGACCGCTGGACGCCGTTGTTTCAACGGCAGGGGACGCACATTTTGCGCCTTTGGCAGAGCATACGATGGACACGTTCATGATCGGTCTTCGTCAAAAAGTTATGGGTCAAGTGAACCTCGTTCTACATGGGATGGAGCATGTGGTGGACGGCGGGTCCTTTACCCTGACCAGCGGCGTTCTGGACCGCGACCCGATCGTGATGAGTTCGAACGCCGCAGCAGCCAATGGCGCGCTTGGTGGTTTTGTTAGAGCCGCAGCACTGGAGATGTCCCGGGGCCAGCGGATCAACGTGGTCAGCCCGGAAGTGCTCGAAGTGTCCATGCCCCGCTACGGCGAGTGGTTTCGCGGCCATCGCCCGGTATCGTCTGAGGATGTTGGGCGCGCGTATATCAAATGCGTTGAAGGTGCGATCAATGGCCAAGTGGTGGTTGTCGAATGAGCCCGCGTGAGATCACCCTGTCTACGACGCCCACGGATGAGGACATCGCGCAACTGCGCCTTGGCGACGTCGTCTACCTGGACGGGCTCATGTATACCGCGCGCGAAGGCGTCTATATGCGTGCGTTGGAGGACAAGGCGAACATCCCGATGGAGTTGCCGTCACAATCGGCGGCCAATTTCCATTGCTCGCCTGCGGCACGGATCAATCCGGATGGGTCCTTTGATATGGGCGCGGTCACGGCCACTGCGTCTTTTCGATTTGCCAAGTGGTTGCCGGAATGGATGGCCAAAACGGGCGCGAAGCTGATCGTGGGCAAGGGGGGCATGTCGTCCAAAGACTACAAAGAGTACTTCGTGCCCAATGGCGCCGTTTACCTGTCGACCGTGGGCTATGGCACCGGCGCGCTTCTTGGGCGCGGGGTGGAGAATGTGGAGGCCGTGCACTGGAACGAAGAGCTGGGCCTCGCCCAGGCGATGTGGGTGATCAGATGCAAGCGGATGGGGCCATTTATCGTGGCCTCTGACCTCAATGGCGACTGCCTGTTTGAACGCGAGAACGCCAAGATCGCGGAGAATGTGGCCCGGGTCTATGAGGGCACGAAACCGGCCGTGCTGAAGCGGTACGGCGAAAGCGACGATCGTGCCGATGAGGTGATCTGATCACGCAATCTCGCTGATCAGAATGCCGAGGCCCATGGCGAGGTTAAGCAGGATCAGCAAGCGCCGGAACGCCGTATCACTCAGACGTTTGAACACGAAAATACCGATCTGGGCGGCGATGAGGCCTGCCGGGACGGTGATGAGCAGTGCCTGTGCGGCGGTCGCGTCATAGGCACCTTTGACAAAAAGCAAAGCGACCGTGGTGCACAGCATCGCCATGTTGAAAGGTTGCAGCACCGCGCGTGTCTCAAGCTTGGGCCAAGGTCTGAGCGACAACCACACCATCGGCAGCGCCCCCGACAGCCCCGCCGAGCCGCCCAGTATCCCACCGGCAAAACCAATGCCACTATCGAGCCATGGCGTCGGGCGAGAGAACTTGGGCAAGGCCGCGCGAAAACCGAAATAGGCCCCAAAGATGATGAGCAGCGCCGCGATGGCGTAGCGCAGGAAAGAGGCCTCAATGATGCTGAGCAGCATGATCCCGATGGGGACCCCAACCAGCCCCGGCAAGATGAAGCGCAGAAGGCGTCTTGGCTTTTTCAGGATTTCCGCGCGGACGACCCACATGCCCTGCGCCCCGGCGAGCACGGACATTAGCGCCACGATGGCCACGGCGGTCACGGGGTCGAGCACGACCAGATAGAACCCGAGCGCGAAGAGCGCGGTGCCCGAGCCGGCCAGCCCATTGACGAACCCACCGGCGATGGCCCCAAGCAGCAAGAAGATGATGATTTCAAAGCCCATTATGCCGGGCCCGGATCTATAACGCGAAGCAGCGCGGCAAAGACCTCTTGCATGGCTTGCATTTTGATCTGGTCCTCGCGATAGGCCAGGCCCAAAACGCGTACGGGGGCAGCATCACCCAGGCTCACCTCCTGCACTTTGGGCGCGCCTTGAGGGCGCACGGCGAGGCGCGGCACGATAGACACGCCGAGGTTTTCATGCACCATGCTGGTGATCGCCTCCAGGCTATCGAGCTCCATCGTTTCAGAGACGCGAATGCGGCGCGACAGGATCCAATCGTCGATCACACTGCCCACGACCGCGTTGCGATTAAACCGGATAAAAGGGCGTGTCTTGAGCAGGCGGAGCGGGTCACCTTCGGTTTCACCCAAGCCCGTGATCAAGTGCATCGGTTCTTGGGCCAGTTCGCGAAAGGTGACGCCTTCGGGCATCAGATGCGGCCGGGACACGATAGCGGCATCCAGCGTGCCACGCTCCACCTCAAGCAAAAGCGCTCGGGTCAGAGCCGGGCGAATTTGCAGACCAATCTCGGGGTATTTGTCCTTGAGCACCCGCATCGCCAGCGGCGCCAACCCGGTCAGGGTGGTCGGCATGGCACCGAGTGAAAACGTCCCGCGCATCCCACCATCGGACATAACGGACGGGATCAACGTATCGTAATCGTGAAGGATCTGACGTGCCCGGGCGACAACCTGACGGGCCACCGGCGTCAGTTCCGGCGTGCGAGTGCTACGGTCAAACAGTGCGACACCAAGATCTGCCTCTAGCGTGCGCATCTGCTGACTGACGGCGGCATGGGTGACGTGCACACGCTCTGCTGCCGCGCTAAAGGTCTTGGCATCGGCAATGGCCACTAGGGTTCTGAGATGTTTGATCGTCATACCAGACGTGTTTTGACGGAAAATTTCCCTTACGCAATGCCAAAGCTCTGTCAGCTTCTGTTAACGCTGCCTTTCACTTGGGGCGCTTGCCACCTAGGGCTTTGACGGGTGAATGACCTCCATGGCCTCTTTGATCGGTGCGATGCGGCGGTCACCGGGCTCGAATGCATTGATCAATTCGGTCAGGCGCACAACGCCCCCCCTTGCGGGCATGTAGTGCTTTAGGTCTTCCATCATGGCCACATAGGCTGCCAGATCAGCGTCAAATTCGCGGGTCGGCGCAGAAGGCCGAGGAAAGCGCATCTTTTGAAGATAGAGTTCCGCGTTGTCTGCGCCCCCGTCTTCGACATGTGACAACAGTCTGTGGATGTCTTCAAAGTACCGGTCCGTCAGGTCCAGCTCTTGCAGCACGCGAATGATAAACAGATGCCGTTTGGCCGCGTAGTGGGACGAAATCATGTCTTGGGGCGCGTGAATGTGCTCCTCCGCCCAAGCTTGCAGGGATTGGAGTGTCTGATTATGGCGCGGCCGATCAAAATAGCGGGCAGCAAACCCACTATAGGCTGAGTTTTCCGGTGCGATGATCTCTTGCGCGTAAGCCATGTGAAAGATGTCGAACACGTCTTGATCCACGCCATCAAAGGACCGGCTCGCTACGAAATCATACCCGGTCGCGCCGGCATAACCGGCCACTTCTGTCATATGCTCCGCAGCCCGCGGGTCATCCGAATGGACGCGAAACTCACCCGGCGGGCAGGTGTTTTGAATGAAGTGCAACTTGGCATCATAGGGCACGAAACGCCTCATGGTTCCATAATGCCGCCACTGCCCGTCCACGAGATCGCCGTGGCGGATGTGGACACCGCTATAGACTTGATCGGTCAGTGTTCTCATCGCCGCTTGAATGGGTTCTGAAAAACAAGAGATCGGCAAGACATCGGAAAACGGACCAATTGGGCCGGGATCAAGATCAGGTGGCAAGTCAGAGTTGCGCAACGCATCGATCACCCGGTACTGCGACGCTGCATCAGGGCTCTCATTTTGTCGTCTGAGGATCTTGCGCACGTCTTTGGGGTCCATCATCCGACCGTCAAGAAAGTCGGCAGAAAACACATCTTCGGGCGTTATCCGCATGGGGTGAATGCGGCCGTAGGGCCAAGACAGTCGCACCTCAAACCCATAGGCGCGTTGGATAAACAGGGCGAAACTCAGTGAGCTTAGGCGACCACCTAATCGATCATATCGTTCTGCGATCAGGCAGGTCACGTCACTTGCGTCTTCGACGTTCTGCCGCTTCCAAAGCTGCGATCCGGTTGTCCATTTTGATCATCAGACCGCCGATGATCGAAACCACCTCATTGGGTTCAAATGTCAGCGTGTTGAGGTCTATGAAATCCACATCAGTCTCAATTTCATAAAGGTTCTCGGTGTCGAAAAACTCTCTGAAAAAGGCCTCATTGTCCACATCATAGGTCTCTTTCAACTTCTGCCGGATCTCGGGCGGCAAAATGGAGTGCTCCGAATGTATCGTGCTGCGCCCGGCCTCAGCGCTTGCTTCGACCAGCATGTCTGAAAACTGCATACGTGGTTTGAACCGGTTCATCTCAATCATCAAACGCAATTCCAGGGGGGATGGGCTTGTGTTGACGGGCAAATCCGGCACGCCCAGATCAACGCTTGGGTCGCGCCCTACCGCCGAAAGGAAGACGCCCAGGATCCCATGTGGGTGGTCCAAACTGCTTTCATACCTGCGGATATGGGTTGGCACATCGGGCAAGGCTTCGCGCAACTTGGTAAAGCGTTTGTAGTAAAAATTCTGATGGCGCTGCTTCACCCACTGCTCAAAGTAGTCCTCGAGCAGGCCCTGTTCCCCGTGGCGTTTGACCTTTTGCATGTAACCAGAGGCCAGAAGGCTGGCCTGATTTCGAACAAAATACATCAATTCCACGCTGCCCTCACGGCTCAGCTCACCCACCAGATCGGCCATGTCCGGAACCGGAAGGGCGCTGAAGAACTCACTTGAAAGAAGCACGTCATGGGGCGTGGCCCGGATCCGAGAGAGGATGTCTTTCGTGAACTCCTCTTGTCTGTGCTGCAACGATGACGGGTTGCGCGGCGGCAGATAGCTCTTGGCGAATTGCACGCCGTTGCCTGACGAGATCTTTCCTTGGGCCTGATCCTCAAACGCCCCGGCCTTGATGTAATCCAGTCCCAGCTTTTCGATCATCGCCTCGCGGCCTTGGGAAAATTTGACCTGAAGCGCGCTTGACCCTGTTTTGCCAAGACCACAATGAACGAGAATACGCTTGCTCATCACACCGCCCTCAATTTTGCTCGGCGTTGGATCGTGATCTCATAGGTTTTGCGGTACTGGTCCATCATTTGCTCAATCGTGAACTGCGCGTCATATCTGCGTTTGGCGGCCTCACCCATCTGAATGCGTGTGTCGGGCGCATGGATAAGCTCCTTTAAAGCCGTCTCAAAGCCATGCACGTCAAGCCCCTCTCCGTCGATCAGCGGCACAATCACGCCACAGGCGGTGTCATCAGCGCCCAGAATGTAGGGTATCTCACCGGCATCGGTGGCGACGATCGGTTTGCCCAGACCCATCATTTCCAGCAGGACCAACGGCATGGATTCGCCCACGAAAAAGCTTGGCAGAATGCCGATATCGCAGATCGCCATGTAGTCGTGAATATCCGCGCGGTGACCATAGAGATGGACATGAGGCAACGCGCGCTCTTGCAAGATGTCGTGGGCGTCCCCTTCTCCGATCAGCATCAGATCAACCGGCATGCCCGAGGCGTTGAGCGACTGCACGATATCGGCCGCTGCCAACCAGCCCTTGCTTTCAATGGCGCGGGAGGCGAGGCAAAGCACAAACGCATCCTCACGCAGGCCCAATTCTTCGCGATCAAAACTGCGGCGTCGCGTGACCGGTGCGCCATTGGGGATGCGCGTGACATGATCAGGCGTGCCATAGACATCGAAAACGCGCATGTTTTTGTCCGCGATCGGAACCCAGGTATCCATACGCTCCCGCATGTATGTCATCAGCTCAGGGAAACGTTCGTCAATCTGGCGCTCTTCCAGCACAGATTCGTGACAGCCATGCATCGTGGTCACCCAGGGCATATCGGTCATCTGTTCGATCCCGTGCGTGGCGACAAAGGCATCCGCCCACCAAAGCGACGAATGGATCAGATCAATGTCATAGGCCTCGCACACCGATTCCAGACTGTTTTGAGCGGCATCAAACTTGTCGATAAACGCCACACGGGGAGAGATTTGCGCGACAACTTTGTCGTGGCTCGGCAGATATGCCACGTTGCCCAAAACGGCGCGGCCACCCATCGCGGCCCAGGCATTGGCCATACGCACCGCAAACATTTGTCCCCCGCCCGGCGCAAGATCGGACACGACAAACAGAACGGAGGGCAGGCGTTTGTCCGCAGTCGCCCGGGTCGCCGCCGATAGGATATCTGCGCGGGTTTGCGGGTCAGTGATGCCAAAGCGATCCACATCTTCGGTGACAAACTGTTCGATCCGGGCCAGCGTTGCGGGCGCCAGAGTGTAGGTGTCCTGCACGTAATCGCGAACCGTTTGCAGCTCATCAAAATACAGCGGTGACCCTTCGGTTTGCGCAGTGACCGTGGTGTCGTGACGGCGATGATAGTTTGTGGCCGCATCACGATAGGACACCCGCCCGCCCCGCATAGCGCGCAGGTAGTAATACCTATCCCGCCACATCCGCATCGACGTGACACGCGTCGCAAACTCCGGCTCTGGGTCGAACTTTCGCATCATCACGGCGCTGCCATTGGGGATGCAGTTGGCGATGCCGAGGCCGAGATCGGCCTCCTGATTGTCGGTCACGTCATAGGGCTGCGACCAGCGGCCGTTTGCGATCCGGTTGAGGTAAGGCCCCTCATAATCACCTTGCACCTGGCCTTCGGCATTTACGGGAACCGATTTCGCATAGGCCAGGAAAGTGTTGCGATCTTCAAAAGCGGGGACGAGCGTGGCCAGCAAATTTGGATCGCAAAAGTCATCGGCCTCCGCGATCCAGATCAGATCCGCTTGGGCCAGCTCCATCCCCTTGATCCACTGTTTGAACGGCGAGCCGCTATTGGTGTCATTGACAATAACGCGGGTGGCAAGGCGGGTTTTGGCCCACGCCTCCAACACCGAAACGGAAGCATCCGTGGACTTGTCATCTATCAAAATGACTTCGAAATCCTGGAACGTCTGCGCCGCGATCGAGGCCAGCCGTTGCGGCAGATAGGCCTCGTAATTGTAATTTGGCACAACCACGCTGACGGACGGTTTCAACCCCGCCGCCTGTTGAATGAGCGAGAAGAGCTGCGGCCCGGTTTGATCAATTGTGTGCCGTACTTTGACCAGTTTGCGGGCAACCGCGCCGTGGTCCGCACGTAGACCGGGATTGTCGATGTAGTGCAAAGTGGCCTCGGCCATCGCGGCGGCGTCGAGAAATGGAACAACCGCACCACAGCCATCTGCAACCAGTTCGGGCATACCGCCTGCGTCAGCGAAACAGATGATCGGGTTTTGCGCCATACCCGCCATCAAACACACCAAGGGAAAGGGATCCTCTTGTGAAGGCAGCAAAAAGATATCGCTGGCATTGAGATACTTTTGCACGTCCGGGGCGAACCCGGTCAGGGCCACACGATCTGTCAGGCCCTTTTGGGCAATCAGGTCTTGGCAGGTCTCTTCATCCGGGCCGCCACCCACCCAGATAAAGCGCAGCTTCTTGTCGGTTTGCGACAGAACGCGTTCGGCCACGTCGATGAAGATCTCAGGTGATTTGCGCCAGTGCAAAACTCCGCAAGCTGAGATGATCAGCGTATCGGCATCTTCATCGATCTCGGCCTTGGCGGCGGCGCGGTCATTTGGGTCACTCAAACCGATGGGGCGGTCCAGAAACCCCTGCACCATCTCAAGGCGATCTGCAGGAAACCCGAACGTGTCGCGCAGCGCAGTACGTACCGCTTCGCTGCCGCCGATGACCGTCGTGGCGCGGTCCTTGATCAGGGCCACATCCTCTTTGTGTTTGCGCAGCACATTGGGCAATTCGTGAATGTAGGACAGGACCGGCACGTCCTGTGGGAAATGTTTGAGGAAACTCGCACTGGCGATGGAATTTAGAAACACACCGCGGATATTCGGCCCGCAGAATTTCTCAAGCGCGTCGACCGGCATGTCGTCTTCGTCATCGTCATCCAGCACAAAGGTCGGCGCAATCTCATTGAACTTGTGCTGCATGCCGCCCGGTTTCACAGCAACAAAGCGGACGTCATAGGCGGTGTGGTGGCGCACCCATTTCCCGATGGAGCGCACAACCTCCTGCGCGCCACCGACATTGGCGTCATGGCTGACGAAAATCAGCGTGCCGTAGTTGAGTGTGCCAGAGGCCGCGCCCTTGCGGGCGAGCGCATCGAGCTCGTTGAACAGCGCGGATTTGCCATTGGGTGTGCGGTCAGAAAACCGACCGTGGAGCATGAAATGTTGAAACGGGACAGAGCCTGCGGCCTTCACATCCGGGTTGCCGTCGAGATACCCGTGGGCATCAAAGATCGTACCGCTGGGGCGATGCTCTTTCCAGCCGTAGAACATGTAGTGCAGGCACGCGTCGAGGCAGATCGAAGAGATATCGGCATTGTAGCGGATGTATTGGTACGCGTCGAAATAGGGGTTGGGGGAATACCCTTTGTAGCGGCCGTCATCGAGGTAGTGATCAAACGGATCCACGCCGGCCTGATCTTCTGGCACGTCATAGAGGTAACTGTCGCGATAATACTCTGCGTCGAACAATTTGTAGTGGGTGTATGCAACGCGGATGCAGGCCTTGAGGTTGGTCAGCGCATCTTCGGTCATTTCAGGGCGTACATCGTCTGGCAAAAGCCCTGTAATCCAGCCCAGCAAACGATCCGCATTGGCGCGTTCGACGTCGCGCAGACTTCTGATCTTTGAGGATGTGCCCTGTGGTGGGGGCGAGACGAGGTCGGTCATGCGGCGAGTTTCAGCGTGGTGTCACCCAGATCATGCAAAGCGTCACGCAGCACCCAAAGGTGCACGCCGTGCGTGGCGATGGTCTTATAGGGGACAGGGCGTCGGCACAACCCGAACGGGCGGAGAGGTTATCCGTGCAAAATTGCCTCGAACCAACGCTTAGGGACAAAACTGAAAACGTCGCACGGTTTTGCGGCCCGCACGCGCGTTTTGGACCAAAAGGTCACCAGCGCATGCGAACGGGCAGTTCGATGGTCACGGCGGTTCCGCGGCCGTTGGATGCCAAGGTCACCGAAATCGATCCACCCATTTTGGTCACGATTCTGCGCGCCAAGGTCAGTCCCAGACCTGCGAGGCCCGTTTCCTCACGACGACGCAAACGGGTCAATGCCTCAAAGACAGTATCGCGGGCCTCAACGGGTATGCCGGGCCCGTCATCTTCGATGGTGATGAGTACATGTTCACCTTTTGTTTCACTGACAACACGCGCAAAACCTTTGGTGTTGTCGTGATGGTGCAGGACATTTTCCAGAACGGCTTTGAACAAGGTCGCAGTTGCCGCCTTTGGAAGATAAACCGTGTCGAGCGCCTCATGCGTGTCTAGTCTGAAATTCGCATCAGGCTTCAACGCATCCCACGCGGCGCGCGCCACCTCTTGCACCGTCGTGCGATCTGGATCATCCGGTGTACGGCCAACCCGGGACAAACTTACAAATCCTTCCAGCAAGTTCGACAGTTGCCGAGCGTTGCAATGCATCATTGTAAGATGTTCTTTGACGTCATCTGGGATGTCAATCTTGTGGTATAGAAGGTCTTCTTCAATCCAAGTGGGCAATTCGGCCAAAGCGCGCAAATTTCCCTTCATGTCATGTGTAACAGAATACAGAAAGTTGTCTGTTTCAACGGGTTGCACAGACCAATCCATCTGACTTTTTAGATGAGAGATCGCCGGAGATGGCTCGATCTTTTGCGCTTGCTGCATGTGTGTTTCGACCTTCTGGTGTATCACCTGACCACTTTGGACAGGAACAAGGGCCCGGCTTTCCAACCGGGCCTTGGTGTTTGTGTCAAAGACAGATCAATTGGATTTCCGCCGAAAATTCATGCCGTGATGCTCAGCTTCATCCAAGAAGCGCCATACGGCAAAACAGGACGATTCAATCTCATCCACCGCCTCGGGAGACGGGAGTTGTCGTTGCGCAATGCATTGGCGAAGGAAGTTGGCATTCTGATAGATCTTTGAGAGGTGCTTTTTGGTATTGCTGGAATACAAAAATGCCACGTCGTCCATCACTTGATTGACCATTTCAAGCCGATCGGCGTTGGATGTCGCCGTCAGTGCGACCTCATCCAGCGCTTCGGTGATCACGGTTTTCAGCGCGCTTACGGTCATGGACCCTTTTTGCAGGTAACTGACAAAGCCCAGTTGCACAGCTTCGATGATCACGGCGTCATCGGACATGCCCGTGACGAGCACGGCCGGAGTGTCCGCAGCGGTCGCACTGGATTTGATAATGCTGATCGCGTCAGTGCTTGTTTTTCCATTGCCCAAGGAATGGTCAATCAAGCAAAGATCATATGCGCCCGATTTGAAGGCCGAGGCAAATTCATCAAGGGTTTTCGTGGCGGTGATTTCAACATCTGACCGAATTTCTGAGATCATTCGGGAAACGCGCCGCAGGTCGAAATCGCTGTCATCCAAAATGAGAATGCGCAGGCCATCGGCAACGAGGTCAGCAGTTGGGTCTTTGATGGGAAGTGCTGTCTGTAGCAAGATACGCTCTAGTTCTGTTTGAAGTAACAGCACCGTGCGTGGAAAAATCTAATTCAGAGTTAAAGATTTGACGGCTTTTGGCCGAAATCTGGGAATTTATACCGTGTTTTAATGAATAGGATCGGTCACATGGAACAAAATATATTTGTCTAGAGGCCCCGTTGCATTGCGCATCTCACGGGCCTTCAAAGCGAGGTGTCATGGCGCCCAAACCTGACACGTCTCACCGTCGGTCCGCGCTCAGCAGCCTCATTGTTTTCTCGGCAATCGTCTGCACGTCGTCAATGGTCAAAGGCTTGGATAGGAATTCCTGCACTGCCTGATACCTTTCAGCGCGGGCGCGATCATCGGGGTTGAGCGATGAAGTCAGCATGATCACCTCGAGCGACGAGAAATGATCTCAATATTCGTCGGTGGCTTCTGCCAGAAATTCGATCCCGTTCTTTATGGGCATCATCACATCCAGGAAAATGATATGAGGAAAGACTTTGAACTCCCGCAATTCGTCGAGTGCGTTCTGTGCGGATGGAAAGTCAAAAATATGAGTGAACGCTCCGCTCCGTGTGAGGACGCGGCGATTCAATTTTCTATCAAATTCGGAGTCGTCGATTGTCCAAGCCACAAGCTCAGCCGTCTGTTCTAACGCGTTACTCATGATAGACACCTCCCTTCTGGAATGTTGAGTAGAAATCGACTGCCTTTTTCGACCTGTGATGTCAACGTAACCGTTCCTTCGTGATTGAGGGCCACGCGCTTGCAAATCGCCAATCCCACACCGGATCCGCGCACCTCATCCTGCCTGTGCAAGCGGGTGAACACGCCGAAAATCTTTTCAAACTGGGATTCAGGAATGCCGCAACCATTGTCGGTGAATACGATACTCAACACGTCGTTTTGGCTTTTCACGCATTCAATGGTGACGCGCGGCGGCACGCCTTGGCGACGATACTTGAGCGCGTTGGTCAGGATGTTTCGAAAGAACAGCTGCAGCTGGCTACGATAGCCTGATACCTTTGGCAGGTCACCGATATGAACGTGCCCACCGGTATCCGAAAGCACCTCCTGCAGATCGCTGACCACCAATCTGGAAAGTTCCGCAAGGTCGATAGTTTCCTCAGGGGGCTTTTGTCCAACAAGTATGCCGTAGTCCAGCAAGTCAGAGATCAGAACCTGCATGCGTTCAAGCGTGCTGATTGCGCCTTCGAACATTTCACGCTGATCGTTGGTGCGGTTGCTGGTATCACCCATCAACCCCTCCTGCACCATTTGCAACGCTGTGCGGGACGGGGATTTGAGGTCATGACTGACCCCATAGGTGAAGGCGAGCAACTCATCATTGGCCAGTTTGACCTTAGCATGTTCGCGCCTCGCTTCCTCCTCGGCGCGTTTGACAGCGGTCAGGTCATTGTGCGCGCCCAACATGCGCACGGGTCGGCCCATTTCATCTCGTATCGCAACACCGCGGCATCGCACCCAGACGGTCGACCCGTCCGCATGGCGATAGCGCACGGTCTGATCGTAGGGATGGTTTGGGTCGGCGCAGTGCTTTTGAAAATTCTCCAAGGCGATGGCCAGATCCTCTTCGAAGATAATATCCTGCCATGCGGATGGGCTGTGCGGTTTGGTCGACGGATCAACGCCGAAGAGCTTCCAGAATTCGGGGCTCATCCACTCAGAATCAGGATCCTCAAGATCCCAGTACCAAACCCCGTCAAGAGAGCCCTGTTGCAGGAAGTCCCACGTGCTTTGTTCCTGAGCGATCAGGTTCCGCAACTCCGTTTCGAGGTAATGCGGCTTCAAGCTGTTGTGTTCGCCCATGATTGTCATTTGCGGTTCCTGTCTAATTGTAAATTCTATCGGGAAGTTGTTAACGTTCTGTTAACTTCCCTCCGAATTGGCAGAATCCGGGCTCTGCCTGGCCCAAAACAATCAAACCACGGACGCGTTCACTCCTTAGATCAAACCCTCCTTTTGGAACAGGTCCAGAACGCTCACTTCAGGTCGTGCACCGTAGTGATCAATCACCTCCGCCGCGGCGATGCAGCCCATGCGGCCAGACACGTCCAAGGGTTGGCCGGTGGCCATGCCATAGAGGAACCCCGCCGCAAACTGGTCGCCTGCACCGGTTGTGTCGACCGGGGTGATTTCGTCGACATCCACGCGAACGGCCTCATCACCTTGTTTGATCACAACCTCATCGCCCGAGCGCGTGCACACGATCAAACCGCATTCATCCGAGGCACGGTCGAGCGCGGTGGTCAGGTCATGGGTTTCGTACAGGGATTTCCACTCATGCTCGTTGCCGATCACGAAATCAAGCTCTTGGGCCAAGGCATGAAAATCCGCGCGGTGACGTTCAACACAGAACGGATCAGACAAGGAAATACCGGCCTTGCCGCCGCCCGCCTGACAGGCCCGGACAGCCGCCTGAAACGCCGCTTTGCCCTGCGGTTTGTCATAGAGATACCCCTCCAGAAACAAGAGCCCTGCCCCACCGGCAACATCATCATCCACATCCTCTGGGCCCAGCTCTGTTGAGATGCCCAGATAAGTGTTCATCGACCGCTCCCCATCGGGGGTGACAAAAATCATGGACCGAGAGGTGGGCAGCGCCGCGCCGGACTGGGCGGCATTGGGGAAATGTGTGCCAACCTCGCCCATCTCGCGGATGTAATCTGCCCCCAAAATGTCATCGCTCACTTTGCCGATGAACGCGGTAGAGATACCCAACGCGCCCAGCCCTGCGATCGTGTTGGCCACCGATCCACCGGCCATTTGGGTGCGGTTTTCCATACTGGCATACAGCACCTCCCCGCGATCTTGCTCCACCAGCTGCATGATGCCTTTCTCAATCTCCATCCGGTCGAGAAACGCATCGTCACACTGGGTGATCACATCAACAACCGCATTGCCGATGCCGACAGCCTGAAATTTCGTCATTGGGTCTTTTCCTCGTAGAAACAGAGATCATTGATCACGCAAGTCGGGCACATGGGTTTGCGTGCCTTACAGTGATAGCGCCCGTGTAAGATCAGCCAGTGGTGGGCGTAAAGCTGAAAATCGGCTGGCACGTGGTCTTCGATGGCGCGTTCTACGGCCACCACATCCTTGCCCGGTGCAATGCCTGTTCGGTTGCCCACCCGAAAAATATGCGTGACCACGGCCTGCGCCGGAAAGCGCCACCACATGTTGAGCACGACATTGGCCGTTTTGCGGCCCACGCCTGGCAAGCTTTCAAGAGCAGCGCGGGAACACGGCACCTGGCCGCCATATTGCTCCACCAGTATACGGCTGAGCTTCATCACATTCTTGGCCTTGTTGCGGTAAAGACCGATGGTTTTGATGTGCTCGATCAACTTCTCTTCGCCCAGAGCCAGCATTTTCTCGGGCGTGTCCACGATCTTGAAAAGCGCCTCAGTGGCCTTGTTCACGCCGACATCCGTGGCCTGCGCCGACAGAGCCACCGCCACGACCAAGGTGTAGGCATTGGTGTGGTTCAACTCGCCCTTGGGCTCTGGTTCATGCGCCTGAAACCGGGTGAACGCGTCGCGGATAGAATGATAGTCAAGTTGCTTTGCCATGCGCCCTCATGCCCGCGCGCGCCTCAATGCGCAACATTCGGGTCGTCCTTGCGTCGGCCAATAGGTAGATTGTGTGCATGTCCTGTAAAGGAGGGTGCGATGACCCAAGAGACCGAAACGAGCTACCATTTTGCCGTCATGCGGCGCGCAATTGACCTGATAGATGCCGCCGCCGCGAAAGAACCCGGTGTGATCCCCTTGGGCGATTTGGCCAAAGAGATGTCGATGAGCCCTGCACATTTTCAGAAGCTGTTCACAGCGTGGGTGGGTGTTTCGCCCAAACGGTATCAGCAATATCTGGCGCTTGGTCAGGCCAAGGCGCTGCTGTCCGAACGCTTTACGATGTTGGAAACTGCCAATGAGCTGGGTCTGTCCGGGACCGGTCGGTTACATGATCTGTTCCTGAGGTGGGACGCCATGAGCCCTGGGGAATTTGCCCGCAAAGGGGAAGGTCTCAAGATCTATTGGGGGTGGTTTGACAGCCCGTTTGGCCTTGCCCTCGTGATGGGAACCGAAAAAGGGATTTGCGGCATTGGGTTCGCCCATGAAATGGGTGAGGATTGGGCGATGCAAGATATGCTCCGCCGTTGGCCCAATGCGGATTTTATCGAGGATCCAATGATGCTACGCCCTTGGGTTCTGACGGCTTTTGGCGCGCCCGGCCAAACGGGAGAGGCCGCGCCGCTTTATCTGATCGGCGCACCGTTTCAGATCAAGGTGTGGGAAGCATTGCTGCGGGTTCCGTCGGGCCATGTGACGACCTATTCGGAGATCGCCAATTCCATCGGCAACCCAAAGGCTTTGCGCGCAGTCGGTACGGCTGTGGGGCGCAATCCGATCAGCCTTTTGATTCCGTGCCATCGGGCATTGCGAAAGTCGGGGGAACTTGGTGGGTATCATTGGGGCTTGCCGGTCAAACGGGCGATCCTAGCGTGGGAGTCGGCACGCGCGGATGCAGAGTTTAGAGCGGCTGGTTGAGGGTGAGACGGCACTTCAATTCAAAATTCATTCGGTATCACAAAGCGCCCCGCGCGGAATCAAGGGCGCAGCCCGCCGCGCGTTCGTCAGGCCGTCCCCACGGCATGGCGAAATGGCAATTGCAG
>ERZ1740070.1151-NODE-1151-length-16839-cov-4.657948_pt1 | contig 16839 bp, 15 predicted proteins | sample MGYA00581734_ERZ1740070 | MGnify/ENA primary metagenome ERZ1740070 (study PRJEB43018, sample SAMN04849744) | marine metagenome | isolation source: floating plastic debris | place: Pacific Ocean | collected 2008-09-01 | study: EMG produced TPA metagenomics...
TCGAGCGACGGGACGCTGCGGGTCGCGCGGGACTGGCGGCGCCGGTCGCCGGGGATCGTGCGCATCGAGCGCCACGAGCGGAACCGGGGCAAGGGGGCGGCGGTGCGCACGGGGCTGGCGGCGAGCCTCGGCGCGTGGGTGCTGATGATGGACGCGGACAACTCGGCCCGGGTGCGTGAGGTCGTCAAGCTGATCGAGCGGGGCGAGTCGAGCGGGGCGGGGCTGATCGCCGGGTCGCGCGGGCTGCGCAGCTCGGCCGTGCGCACGCGGGCGGCGCGCCGGCTGAGCGGGCTGGTCTTTCGCGGTGCGCTCGCGGCGATGGGGATGGGGTTGCTCCGCGATACGCAGTGCGGCTTCAAGCTTTATCGACGAGACGTCGCGAGCATGCTCGCGCGCCTGTCGCGTGAAGAGGGCTTCGTCTTCGACCTTGAGCACCTGGCGCTCGCGCAGCGCGCGGCGGCGGGCATCGAGGAAGTCGGCATCGCCTGGACGCACGTCGACGGGGGCACGATCCGCTTGGGCACCGACGGGCCCAGGATGTTGCGCGACGCGTGGGCGCTCCGCAAGCGTCTGCGCGGCGTCGAGGTGCCCGACCTGAGCGCCACAGCTTCCAGCGGTGGGGGATCGGGCGTGGCCTCGGTGCTCGAACCGAAGATGACGATCGCCGACGCCGCGATCGCGTCGCCCGAGTCCGCGTCGCTCGAACCCGCATCGCCGCCGCGGGACGCGGGCGCGGATGTCAGGACGCGGGCGTGAGCGATCTGGGGGCGGAGCGTGCCGCGCGGCGCAAGGCGCGGGTCGCGTGGGCGGTGTTTGCGTTGCTTTGGCTGGGGCTGATCGCCGGGCCCGCGGCGAGGTTTGTGCGCGGCGCCGAGGGCGACTTCATCCATTTCTATGAGGCCGGGCGGGCCGTGCTCGAGGGGACGGACCTGTACGCGTCCGGGCGCGGGGGGTACATCTACCCGCCCGCGCCGGCGGTGCTGATGGCGCCGCTCGCGCTGGTCTCGATGGGCGCGGCGGGCGCGATCTGGGTCGTCATCGGCGGGCTGATGCTCTGCGCGTCGGTGGTGCTGGTGACGCGCGAGTGCGTGCGCCGGGTCGGCGGCGCCGCGGATGGGGCGCTCGTGCCGATCGCTTCGCTGCTGGCGACGATCGCGATCGCCGACAAGGTGCGCGGCGACCTGCGCCTCGGGCAGACCGACCCGGTCGTGCTGCTGGCGATCGTGCTGGCGCTTGTGTGGGCGGCGAAGCGTCCGCTTCTCGCGGGCGTCGCGCTGGGGGTGGGCGGGCTTGTCAAGTATCAGACGATCGTCTTCCTCCCGTACTTCCTGCTGCGCAACCGCTGGAGAGAAGCCGGGGCGATGCTCGCGGCGGCGGTGGTGGGGTCGCTGCTGCCGGCCCTGGTCTTCGGCTGGGGACGCAACCTTGAGTATCTCGCGACCGGGTTCGCCGGGCTGGCCGAGATGCTGGGCGTGCGGACCGACCGCCCCGCGGCGTCGATCTTTCCGCTGACGTGGGAACGCAGCGTCAGCCTGCCCAGCACGTTCGGTCGCCTCGCCGAGCGGCTCGCGGGCGAGGGGGGCGAGCCCTCGTTCCTGATCGTCGCGGGGGGCAGCGGGGTCGTCGCGATCGCGTGTTTGTTGCTGGGCTGGTGGATGTTTGCGCGGCGCGGGCTGGGCGTGCTGTGGCGCAACGGGCGGCAGGACGAGTCGACCCCGACGCGCCGCGCGGGCGTCGCGTGCGAATGGACCGGGCTGATCGTCGCGGTGCTGGTCTTCAGCCCGCAGACCACGATGCGCCACATGGTGCTGCTGCTCATCCCCGCGGTGCTGGCGAGTGTGCTGCTGCTGCGGGTGAACTGGGGGCGGGCCCGCTGGCCGCTCGGGGTGGCGATCGCGATCGGGGCGTTGGCGCTGGTGCTGCCGCCGGGCGGCGGGCGGTGGGATCCGCTCGCGTACGATTGGCGTGGCGTCGGCGGGGCGAGCTGGGTCTGGCTCGTCGTGCTGTTTACGACGATCTGGTACGCGCTCGACGCGGCGAGGGCCGATGAGCGTGGCGCGCGGGCGGACGGGAGCAACGCATGACCGATCAGCAAAGCACACGGGCGCGATGGAGCGAAGAGCGGATCGAGGCCCGCAAGCGTGAGCTCGACGCCGAGACGCTGCGGATTGCGTTCGAGGCCGGCACCGAGCGTGCCTTCACCGGCAAGTACCACGACGACAAAACGCCCGGCGTGTACGCGTGCGCCGTCTGCGAGACGGTGCTCTTCACCAGCGACGATAAGTTCGACTCGGGCAGCGGGTGGCCCAGCTACGTCCGCCCGGCCGACGAGGCCAGCGTGACCACGCGCGAGGACATCAGCCACGGCATGGTGCGTGTCGAGGTCAACTGCGCAACGTGTGGCGCACATCTGGGCCATGTCTTCGAAGACGGGCCGCGCCCCACGGGCCTGCGGTACTGCATCAACTCGGGCGTTCTGGATCTGAGGCCGAGCGACGGGGCGACGGCGTGAGCACCGTCGCGCCCGGCGAGCGCCGGCAAGGCGGGCGGGCGGATCAGCTCGCGATGGAGACGACGACGTTGGACCGATTGGCCGCGGCACGCGAGGCGATGACGAGCGAAGCGGAAGCCGTGCGCGCCGCGTCGGTGTTGCTGGATGCATCGTTCGAGCGCGCGGTGCAGCTCGTGCTCGACTGCACGGGAAGCGTGATCGTCGCGGGCATCGGCAAGAGCGGGCTGATCGGCGCCAAGCTCGCCGCGACGCTCGCGTCGACCGGCACGCCCAGCCATTTTTTGCACGCGACCGAGGCGGCGCACGGTGATCTCGGGCGTGTCCGCCGGGGCGACGTGGTGCTGCTGCTCAGCTACTCGGGCGGGACCGAAGAGGTCGTCGCGCTCGCGGCGCTGCTTCGCCAGGACGGCGTGCCGACGATCGGCATCTCGCGGTCGGCGTCGACGCACCTGGGCGGGCTGGTGAGCGAGCACCTGAGCGTGGGCGATGTCGCCGAGGCGTGCCCGCACCGGCTCGCGCCGACGAGCAGCACGGCCGCGATGCTGGCGCTGGGCGATGCGCTCGCGATGGTCGTGAGCAAGGAGCGCGCGTTCAGCGCCGAGGACTTTGGCAGGCGCCACCCCGGCGGCGCGCTGGGGCGGACGATGCTGCCGATGCTCGAGATCATGCGCCAGCGCGTGGGCGAGAGCCTGGAGCCCGTGCGCGCGGTGGGCTCGGTGCGCGACGTGCTGGGTCACGCCGAGCGCACCGGCGGCAGCCGACGCCCGGGCGCGGTGCTGCTTGTCGATGACGCGGGCGGGCTCGCGGGGATCCTGACCGACGCCGACGTGCGCCGGCGCCTGGTCAGCGAGGGCGACGCGGTGCTCGATCGCCCGAGCGCGGAGGTCATGACGGCCTCGCCCCGCTCGCGCCCGGCGAGCGCGCTCGTGCGCGACGCGGTGCAGCTCGTGCGAGAGGCGCGTCTGGACGAGATCCCGGTTGTTGACGACGACGGCCGCCCGGTCGGGCTGATCGACGTGCAGGACCTCCTGGCGATGAAGCTGGTGGATGATCGGTAGGTGGCGCAGCTTCGGATGTAGCGCACAATGGCTTCCGGCTTCCGGGCCACGCGCAGAGTCCAGCACCTAGCACCGGAGCAATCCTGATGTCGCGTCAGGCGCGTATGCGGTTTACGCTTTGGTGTGGCACCGAAGACAAGGCGGACGCCGCCGCACTTGAGCCTCTAAACGACAGCCTCGTCATGATCACATCTGTCGAGCTGTCAGAGCTTGAGCTCACCGCGATCAGCGTGCAGCTGGCGGATGCCGTCGCGATGCACGGCCCAGACGGATGGGGTTGTCTGGTGCTTGACAACACCATTCGGGCTGCCCGCTTTGTCGAGCGGTCGTTTGGTGTACCGGTGTCCGAGTACTTCGTGGAGGGTCGGGTCTGGTTGCTCGAGAGGCTGAGCTAGCTGTCGTTGCTGACGCTGCAGAGATGCATCCGTCGCCTCAAGTCACAGCTGCGGTCTCGCGATGACGCGTGTTCGCGCTGGAGCAGTAGCGGGCGTCCGGTCTAGCCACAGGCGTCGAGTCCATTTGGATCGTCGGCGTCTCGTGGGTGATCAAGATGAGGCTGTCTGGTCTGAACCGTGGTCGGTGCGCTTCGCTATGTCGCCGCGTGCATGCGCCCGCAGCCGCCGAACGATCGAGCCGACAGGCACAACTCCGCAGACCACCAGCAGGACGCTAAGCGAGAGTGGGATCGACGTGTGGTCTGCGATCAGGATCGCGACCCGGCAGACAGCCCAAAGGGCCGCCGTCCAGAAGATCATCTCGAAGATGTTCATCGGAATCGCTCGTTGGCGGGCGTGGTGGGCGGACCTCGATGGGGGCCACCGGCGCCAGTCGGCCAACCGGGATAAGTGGAGCGGAGGAGAGTCGAACTCCCGACCTCATCATTGCGAACGATGCGCTCTACCAGCTGAGCTACCGCCCCGGTTGTCGTCCGCGGGCGAACCCGCGGGCAGAGAGTGTAGCGGGGCTCGGGCGGGTGGCTAGTCCCGGGCGGCTCTGGGTCGCGCGTCGGGCGGATGAGCCCGGCGGCGGGCTCGGCACTGGGGTGGGCCGGCGGGCGCCGGGCGGGGCCCGAGAACGCTTTGGCCCGGGTGCTTTATTTGAGAACGCATTCGCGAATGGCGTATACTTCGTCTATGGAATTGCTCCGGGCGCGATCGATGGTGTCTCGGGTGCTGGCACCCCTGCTGGCACCCCTGCTGGCACCCCTTTGGGCACCCCTGTTGGCGGGCATGCTGGTGGGGCTCTCGCTGGCCCTGAGCGGCTGCGGCGATGCGTCGCCCACCCGCGAGGCCGGCCCGATGCGGGTCGTGGTGAGCATCGGTCCGCTCGAGGGGCTGATCCGCCCGCTGCTGCCGCCGGATGCGGAGATCACGGTGCTGGTTGAGCCTGGGCAGAGCGTGCACGGGTACGAGCTGCCGCCCGACCGGGTGGGGGCGCTCGCGCGTGCCGATCTGGTGGCGATCGTGGGGCTGGGGATCGAATCGGGGATGTCGCGTGCGTTGCGTCGGGCGGAAGGGGCCGCGGCGGTCACGATGGCCGATGCCGCGGGCATCGAGGATGTGCACGCCCATCACGACCATGCGCATGACCATGGGCATGACCACGGGCATGACCACGGGGCGGATGGCGTGATCGATCACACGTGCAGCGGCGACGCCCACCTGTGGCTGATCCCCGAGCACGCCGAGTCTTTCGTCGAGGCGGCGGCCGACGTGATCAACACATGGGCCCTCGAGCACGGGGTCGAGTGGGAGGCCCGTCGGCCCGCGCAGCAGCTCATCGAGCGCATCCGCCTGGTCGACCTCGAGCTGCGGCGTGATCTTGAGCCGCTCAAGGGCTCGACGATCATCACGCACCACAACTCGTTCACCGATTTCGCCAGGCGGTACGGCCTGCGCATCGCGGGCGTGGTGCGCCCGATCGAGTCGCTCGAGCCGACCGCCGCGGAACTCGCCGACCTGCGCGAGCGTGCCCGCGAGTGGGGGGCGCAGGCGGTGTTTGTTGAGCCGCAGTTTTCCCCGACCGCGGCGGTGCGCCTCGCCCAAGAGCTCGAGCTGCCCGTGGGCACGCTCGACCCGCTCGGCACGCCCTCGGGCGGTGATTGGTTCGATCTCATGGAGGCGATCCGCGACGGGTTGACCTCGACGCTTGCGCCCGCGGCGGTCGTGCCGGGTGGATGAACGGGCCGCGGGTGGTCACAATCGGTCTGTGGCTGTCAACACGAACAAGCAGAGCATGCACGAGGGCGTCCCTCGCGACGGCGGGAGCGAGGTCGTCTTCGACTCGGTCTCGTTCACCTACCCGGGGGCGGGCGAGCGGGCGCTGACGGATGTGAGCATCGGCGTGCGCGCGGGCGAGCACCTGGGCATTGTGGGGCCCAACGGGGGCGGCAAATCGACGCTGCTCAAGCTGCTCGTCGGTGTGCTTGTGCCCGCGGCGGGGCGCGTGAGCGTGGCGGGGTGCGAGCCCGGAGTAGCAAGACGCGAGCGTCTGGTCGGCTACGTCCCCCAGCGCAGCGAGGCGGGGCTCGACTGGCCCATCAGCGTGCGCCAAGCCGTCGCGCTGCCCCTCGCGGCGGGGCGCACGGGCTTTACGCGCGGCGGGGCGCAGGAGCGCGCGCGGGTGGATGAAGCGCTCGGGGTTGTCGGCATCACGGATCTGGGCGAACGCCGGATCGGCACGCTCAGCGGGGGGCTGTTTCTGCGGGCGATGATCGCGCGGGCCGTCGCGTCGGGCGCGTGCGTGCTGGCGCTCGACGAGCCGACGGTGGGCGTCGACGCCGAGGGTCAGCAGCGGTTCGCCGACCTCATGCGCCGCCTGCGCGAGCGTGTCGGGCTGACGGTGGTGATCGTGAGCCACGACCTGCGGGCGATCGCGGCGGGGTGCGATCGGGTGGCCTGCCTGGCGCGCACGCTGCATTACCACGACGCGCCCTCGGGCCTGACGCCCCAGGTGCTCGCGCAGGTCTTCCGCCACGATGTCGAGGGCGTGTTTGGCGCGGTGCACATCGACGCGCACGAGGCGGCGGACTGCGACGATCCCAGTCATGGGCACGGCCAGCCGCCTGGCGAGCTGCGCGGGCGGGGGGACGCCTGATGCGCACGATTGAGTTCCTCACGCAGAACGGCGCGGCCTACTGGTGGCCCGTGCTCGCGGCCCTGCTCACCACGCTGCTCGGCGGCGTGCTCAGTGTCGCGGTCGTGCTCAAACGCCTGGCGTTCATCGGGCAGGGCGTGAGCCACGCGGCGTTCGGGGGCGTTGGGCTCGCGCTGCTCGCGGGCGTCGGCGTCGGATCGGCGGCGGGCGATCTGGTGCTGCTGTTGGTGCTGATCGTGTTCGGCGTGGGCGCGGCGCTTGGGATCGACCTGCTCGCACGGTCGCGCTCGGCGCGCGGGCCCGGCGCCGCGGGCGGGGCGGATACCGCGATCGGGATCGTGCTCGCGGTCTCCATGGCGATGGGGTTCGTCTTGTACAGGCTGGCGGCGCGCGAGGCGGTCGCGGGCGGGCGCCCGGCGCCGCCGGGCATCGAGAGTGTGCTCTTCGGCGACATCCTGAGCGTCGGACCGATCGATGTGCTGATCGCGGGCGCGACGCTGGTGGCCGGTGCGGGGGTGCTGTGGGGGTATCGCGGGCCGCGGGGGTTCGCGGGCTGTGAGCCCGAGGCGGCCGAGGCGTTCGGCGTGCGCGTGCGCGCGCTCGAGCGGTTGCTGCTCGTGCTCGCCGCGGTGGCGATCGTCGTCGCCGTGCGCACGGCGGGTGTCGTGCTGGCGAGCGCGATCTTTGTGCTGCCCGCGGCGACGGCGCTGCGCCTGAGCAACCGCCTGAGCGGGGTGATGGTTTGGTCGCTGGCGGTGGCGGCGCTCGGGGCGATCGGCGGCGTGGTGCTGAGCTTCGAGGCCGGCTGGTCGACCGGCCCCAGCATCGTGCTCGCGCTCGGAGCGGCGTACGGGGCGGCGCGGGTCTGGAACGCGCTGCGCGCGGGATAGCATCGGGTAGTGCCGGTGGATCGAACACGCGGCAAGACACTGGAGAACGACCGATGGGCGCGATGCGGGCGGAGACGATGCTGGCCGAGCTGAACCGGCTGCGGCAGGACCTGGGCGAAGACAAGAGCGACATCGAGTGGCTGACGCTGCACCACGTCTTCTGCTTTGTCAGCTACAAGACGGGCGACTTTCAGGCGTACATCGACGAACAGAGCGAACGCGGCGCGTTCGAGGACTTTGACGAGTGAACCGATCCGAGCGCGGGCGCGGGGCGGGTGGCCGCGGGCGGGCGGCGCGAAAAAACCTTTGAGTCTGCTCTTGCGGGCGAGGGAAAATACTCGATAATGCACGCATCGCGGCGGCGCGCTGGTGGCGTCGGGTGAGAACCACCCGGCCGAGCCGGAAGGCGGGCCGCGACGACCGGATCTTGAGGCGGCTTCGGCGGCCTCGAGACCGGGCGTTGAGCCCTGGGCGACGGCCCGGGGGAGATTTGCCCGGCGGCGGGGAGTACAGACTCTGCGGCGGCTGGGGAGGCCTGTAACGCAAGGAGGTGGTTCAGTGAAATTGGTTGACTGTACGAAGGGGCTGCACCGCTAAGCGGCAGCTCGACGGACTGCCGTTGAGTGCAGCCCATTCCAATATCGCAGGAATTCGCCTTTCAAAGGCTTCCTACGGCCGCCTTTCCCTCCGGGGAAGGCGGTTTTTCTTTGCCTTCGGTTTCTCGCGCAAGCCTTGCCGGCGGTCGTCTCGCCCTTGCTGCGCGATCGCGTCGGGTGCGTGCCGCGCGCCGTGCGAGCGCATCGGGTAATCGGCACGGCGTGCGCACTAAGGTTGCGCCGGAGGGCGCGCGGTATGGGTGAAGCAACGGGGCGGATCGCGGGCGAGCGATGGGGCGAGGGCAGCCTGCCCGACGCGGCGCTCGCGGGCGAGGTCACGATCGAGCGGGTGCGGGCTGCGGCGGCGCGGATCGAGGGCCTCGTGCATCGCACGGCGGTGCTCACGAGTCGAACGATCGATGAGCGCCTCGGCGCGCGTGTGCTGATGAAGGGCGAGCATCTGCAGCGGGTGGGGGCGTTCAAGTGCCGAGGCGCGATGAGCGCGATGACGGCGATGGATCCGGGCGTTCGCGCCCGGGGCGTGCTCGCGTATTCGAGCGGGAACCACGCGCAGGCGATGGCTTGCGCGGCGGGAGAGCTGGGCGTGCCGGCGGTGATCATCATGCCGAGCAACGCGCCGGCGATCAAAGTCGCCGGCGTGCGCGGCTATCTGGCCCGTGCGCCCCGGGGCAGCGAGGTGATGACCTATGACCCGCAGACGGTGGTGCGCGAAGACCTCGGCGCGCGGGTCGCGAGCGAGCGCGGGCTGACGATCATCCCGCCTTACGACCACCCCGAGGTGATCGCGGGGCAGGCAACGGCGGCCCTGGAGCTGTTCGAAGAGGTCGGCGACCTCGATCGCTTGTACGTCTGCTGCGGGGGCGGGGGGCTGCTGAGCGGGTGCGCCACGGTGGCGCGGGCGTTGTGCCCAACGTGCGAGGTGATCGGTGTCGAGCCCGAGCTGGGCGATGACGCGACGCGGAGCTTTGCGAGCGGGCGGCTGTGCGTCGTGCGCAATCCGGCGACGATCGCCGACGGCGCGCGGACGCCCTTCCTCGGGCGGTACACGTTCCCGATCGTGCTTGAGCGGGTCGATCGGATGCGCACGGTGAGCGATGCGGAACTGGCGGCGTGGGTCGCGTTCGGGCTGGCGCGCCTCAAGCAGGTCTTCGAGCCCAGCGGCGTGCTCGGGCTGGCCGGGGCGGCGGCGGATGCGCGCGACGCCGGCGGGCTCGGGGGAGCCAGAATCGGGGTGATCGTCAGCGGGGGCAATGTCGACCCGGCGGCGCTGGCGGGTGTTCTCGACCTTGCGGGTGCTGCGGGCGCGGGGTGATGTGGGGCGGGGCGGGGCGGGAATACTCAACGGACGAGCGCAGCTACGCATCGGCGGGCCGGCGTGGCGCGGGAACCGCAGTGGTGACGGGCCGGGGAGCAGATGATGAGCGGCGACGCAACGCGGACGGCTTCAGACACAGGCGCGCAGGGTGACCTGAGGCGCGGGCTTGATGAGATCCGTGCGGGCTTCAACGAGCGCGCGAGCGACGAGATCAAGACGCTCTACGACTGGGGCGTCGAGCAGGTCGAGCGCAGCGGCGTGCTGGAGCGGGCGGTGGGCGAGGGCGATGCTGCGCCGGCGTTCGAGCTCGAGCACGCCACGGGCGAGCGTGTCTCGCTCAGCGGGCTTCTGGCTCGTGGGCCTGTGGTGCTCGTGTGGTATCGCGGGGGTTGGTGCCCCTACTGCAATCTGACGCTGCGGGCGTATCAGCAGCGGCTGGATGAGATCGGATCGCTCGGCGCGACGCTGGTGGCGATCACGCCCGAGGTGCCGGACCGGTCGCTCTCGACGGCGGAGAAAAACAGGCTTGGGTACCGCGTGTTGAGCGACCCGGGCAACGTTGCGGCGCGGGCGTTCGGCCTGGTCTTCGAACTGCCCGGGGAGATCCACGAGCAGTATCAGGGCGCGTTCGATCTGCACGGGTTCAACGGCGACGAGAGCGGCGAGCTGCCGCTCGCGGCGACGCACGTGATCGCGCCAGACGGGCGGGTGTCGTGGGCGTTTTTGAGCGCCGATTATCGTGAGCGGGCCGAGCCGGCGGACGTGATCGCGGCGCTGCGCAACCTTCGGGCTTGAGTCTTCTTGCCGATCAGGTTGAGCCGAGTTGCATGCAGAAGAACAACCAACAGGAGACGACGATGAAGAACACGGTTATGGCGGCGGTGTGCGGGCTGGCGGTCTGCGCGGGATCGACGATCGCCGGCGTCTTTGAGCCGAGCGGCTCGATGCACGGCTCGTCGGCTTCGGCAGCGGCGACGGCGCCCGAGGGGCTCGCTGTCGACGCGGCGGCGGCCGTCGAACACGCGCTGCGGGCGGGCGACCAGGCGCCGCTCGATGCGCCCTTCGTCGATCACGACGGCAAACGGCATGAGCTTCGATCGCTGCTGGCGAAGGGGCCGGTCGTGCTGATCTTTTACCGCGGGGGCTGGTGCCCGTTCTGCATCGTCTCGCTCAAGCAGTTCGACGAGCGCCGCAGCGCGATCGAGGCGATGGGGGCGACGATACTCGCGGTCTCGGGCGAGCTGCCCGAGCACGCGAAGAACACCGAAGAGAAATCCGAGCTCGGCTTCAGCGTCTGGACCGACGAGGCCCTCGACGCGGGGCAGCTCTTCGGCGTCGCGTACGAGTTCGAGCGCGGGAAGCGGTTCCTGGACGAGTATCAGGGCGAGCACAGCGAGCGGCTGCCGCTCGGCGCGACGTATGTGATCGCGCCCGACGGCACGATCGCGTGGTCGTACATCGAAGAAAACTACAAGAAGCGGGCCTCGCCCGATGACGTGATCGCGGCGCTCGGCAAAATCGGCGGCTGCGCGGTCGGCTCGCACGGGCGACATCGAACACAGCGTTGAATCGAAAAACCGCCCGCGTCCGGAGATGCTCCGGACGCGGGCGGTTGTGTTTCCTGGTGGCAGAGCCGATCGCGTCTTTAGGCGCCGCTTTCGGGCATAAGGACGGCCATCGTCTTGTCGAGGGCGCTGCGGTAGGTCCAGGCGCGGTCCTGGGCGTTCTGGTGCTTGCCGTCACGCAGGGCGGCCTTGATGGTGCTCATGGTGCCCTTGCACATGCGGCTGGTGGGGTTGCTGGCGAGGGTCATGAGGGCGGCCTCGTAGGTATCGGCGCACTGCTTGTGGTGCCCGCTGTTGTAGGCCGGGGCGCCCTTGTCGATCGCGGCGGTCACCATCATGAAGGCCTTGGCGTTGGGGTCGACCTGCCCGGCGTTCTGCCCGGGGATAAGCACGGTGTCGATGATGTGGATGACGCCGTTGGAGGCGTCGATGTCCGCCTTGGCGACGTTGGCCTGCCCGTCGATGACGACGTTGCCGGCGTTGATCGTCGCGCCGATCTTCGAACCTTGGAGCGTCTCGCCCTTGGCGCCGGCGATCAGGTCGTTGGCGTACACGCGCCCCGGGACGACGTGGTAGGTCAGGATGTCGACGAGCGTCGAGCGGCTCTCGGGCTTGAGCAGGTCGTTGATGGTGTCCTGGCCCAGCTTGGCGAAGGCCTCGTCTGTGGGGGCGAAGACGGGGAAGGCGGTGGTGTCGCCGGCCTTGCCCGAGGCGACGAAGACGCTGGCGAGCGCGGCCTCGGTCAGGGCGGCGATGAGCGTGTTGAAGACGCCGGCGCCGGAGGCGATCGTGACGATGTCGTCCTTGGCGGGCGTGAGGACGGTGTCGATGACGTGGATGACGCCGTTGGAGGCGGGCACGTCGGCGGCGACGATGCGGCTGTTGTTGATCTTGGCGCCGCCTTCGAGCGAGATCAGCAAGCGCTGGCCCTGGATGGTGGTGACCTCGCGACGGTCGGCGAGATCGGCCGCGGTGAGCTTGCCGGCGACGACGTGGTAGGTCAGCACGTCGGTCAGGCGACCGCGGTTGGCGGGCTTGAGGGTGTTCTCGAGCGCGGTCTGATCGATCTTGGCGAAGGCGGCGTCGGTGGGGGCGAAGACGGTGAAGGGCCCGTCGCCCTTGAGGACTTCGATCAGCTCGGCGGCGGTGAGGGCCGCGGCGAGGGTGTTGAAGTCGTCGGCGGCGACGGCGGTGTCGATGATGTCGGCCTTCTTGCCGTGATGGTCGAGCGTGATCGCCGAGGCGAACGTTGCGGCCGGGGGGACGGCGGGGACGCCGACTGCGATGAGCGTGCCGGCGGCGAGGGTGGTGAGGAAGTTCATGGTCAGGTCTCCTTTGCGTGCGGGGTGTGTCGCCCCGCGTGTGCGTGTGTTGGTCTGTAACGTTCGATGCTGTGACAGTCGACTGCGGCCACGGTTTCGGGCGGATTCGCGTAGGCGGATGCAGAGCGGCAACGCAGAATGCGCTTCGAGGGTGACCACCCGAACGGGCATGTTTTTGAGGTTGTTGTGCATCCACCGCCTTGGCGCGGGCGTCCGATCGGGCGGCGCACGAAAAAAGGCCCGCGCGAGCGTCTGCTCGCGCGGGCCTTGATGTTTCTTAGAAAGCCTGTCTGATCAGGAGATGCCGAGCGCGGCGCCCACGACGGGGCCGAACTTGACGATCAGCCCGGCGAAGACGACCGAGACGATCGAGATGAGCTTGATCAGGATGTTGAGGCTCGGGCCCGAGGTGTCCTTGAACGGATCGCCCACGGTGTCGCCCACGACGGTCGCCTTGTGATCCTCGCTGCCCTTGCCGTAGACGATCTCGTCGGCGCGCCCGGCGGCGACCGCTTCCTGAGCGCGGGAGAGGATGGCGTCACGCACGGCGGCGGGCACCTTGGTGCTGTTGCCGGTGCCGTCGATCATCTCCTGAGCGGTGGTTGCGCCATACGACTCGAGGAGCTTCTTGGCGTTGTCCCAGGCGCCGCCCGAGTTGGCCATGAAGACCGCGACCGCGAAGCCGCTGGTGAGGCCGCCCGCGAGCAGGCCCATGACGCCCGGCACGCTGAGCACGAGGCCGACCGCGATCGGGATGAGGATCGCGAGGACCGCGGGGACGACCATTTCCTTCTGAGCGCCGGCCGTCGAGATCGCGACACAGTTGGCGTAGTCGGGGTAGTGGTGCCCGTCGACGTCGAGGCCCTGCTTGGGCCAGTTGTCCGGATCTGCGACGTCTTCCTCGCTCATGCCCTGCTTGCGGAGCCCGTCGCGCATCTTGGCGAACTGACGCCGGCACTCGCCCATCATCGCGTAGGCGGCGCGACCCACGGCGTTCATGGTCAACGCGCAGAACAGGAACGCCAGCAGCACGCCGATGAAGATCCCGCCCAGCAGGCGCGGGTTGGCGAGGCTCACGTCGTAGAACGCGAGCACGTCGCCCACGCTGCCCTTGCGGGTGCTGGTGACGGTGAGGATCTCGTCGTGGTCGTGGTCGCCGTGATCGAACGATGCGTGCACGGCGTACTGGCGGGCCTCGTGCAGGTGGTGCAGCTCGGCGTCGGCGCCGAGCTCGGCCCCGTGGTCGTGGTGCTCTTCGCCCGCGGCGTGCACGGGGAAGACCTGCCCGATGGTCAGGTGACCGAGGATGTCGTTGTCCTGGCCCAGCTTGATGAACATGGCGCCGTCGATCATCTCGGCGTGCACGTCGGTCTCGCCCGTGCCTGTCACGTACTCGTGCTCGGGGATGACGATGCCGAACTTGCCGTAGCCCTCGTAGACGGCGTACGCGCCGCCGACAGCGTCATCGGGCGCGACGTAGGAGCCGCTCTCGACGAAGCTCACACTCTGGGTCGTGATCTGGGTCTGCACGATCTGGATGTACGCGGCGAAGAGGGCGAGCGCCGTGAGCGCCGCCGAGCCGATGGCGAAGCCCTTGCCCGTGGCGGCGGTGGTGTTGCCCAGGCTGTCGAGCATGTCGGTGCGCTCGCGGACGTAGGGCTCCTGGCCGGTCATTTCGGCGTTGCCGCCGGCGTTGTCGGCGATGGGCCCGTAGGCGTCGGTGGCGAGCGTGATGCCCAGCGTGCTGAGCATGCCGACGGCCGCGATGCCGACGCCGTAGAGGCCCAGCAGGAAGCTCTCGGTGCCGCCGGCGAAGCTGAAGGCCGCGATGATCGCGACCACAACGACGAGCAGGCTGGCCCAGGTGCTCTTCATGCCCTCGGCGATGCCGGAGATGATGACCGTCGCCGGGCCGGTGAGGGCCTGCTCGGCGATGCGCTGCGTCGGGCGGTGCTCATAGCTGGTGTAGTACTCGGTCGCGTAGGCGATGATGTTGCCGGCGAAGAGGCCGACGATGATCGCCAGGCCCAGGCGCCACCAGGTCGTGCCGCCGTCGGCGAGGAAGCCTGCGGTCGCGTCGTCACGCCCGAGGATGAACCACAGGATGCCGAACGCGGCCACGCCGACGAGGGCGCTCGCGATGTACACGCCCTTGTGCAGCCCCTTGAGGAGCTGGTTGAAGGTCGCGTTCTCCTTCGCCTTGACGGTGAAGATGCCGATGATCGAGCAGAAGATGCCCAGGCCCGCCAGCGCCATCGGGGCGGCGGCGAGCTGCATCGCGAACGCGGTCTGGTCGGCGTCGGGGCGACCGGCCGAGGCGAGCGTGAAGGCCGCGGCGGCGCCGAGCGCCATGGTCGCGAGGATCGAGCCGTAGTACGACTCGTAGAGGTCGGCGCCCATGCCGGCGACGTCGCCCACGTTGTCACCGACGTTGTCGGCGATGGTGGCGGGGTTGCGGGGGTCGTCCTCGGGAATGCCGGCCTCGACCTTGCCGACCAGGTCGGCGCCCACGTCGGCGGCCTTGGTGTAGATGCCGCCGCCCACGCGGGCGAACAGCGCCTGCGTGCTCGCGCCCATGCCGAAGCTGAGCATGATCGTCGTGATGGTCTGGATGCCGCCGCCCAGGCCCGTGATGTTGAAGAAGGCGAACCAGAAGCTGATATCCAGCAGCGCGAAGCCGACGACGACCAGGCCCATGACGGCGCCCGAGCGGAACGCGACGGTCAGGCCTTCGTTGAGCGACTCGCGGCAGGCGTTGGTCGTGCGGGCGCTGGCGTTGGTCGCCATCTTCATACCGAACCAGCCGCAGAGGCCGCTGAACAGACACGCGACGGGCACGCCGATGAGTGTCCACCATTCCTGGAGACCCAGGAAGTACATGACCGCGATGAAGGCGACGAGCGCGACAAACACGCCCGCGACGACCTTGTACTGGCGCGTGAGGTACGCCATCGCACCTTGGCGGACGGCGTCGGCGATGCGGATCATCTCATCGTCGCCCTCCGATCGGGTCATGACCGAGCGAGAGAAGACGACCGCCATGACCAGCGCGAGAACCGCGCCGATCGGGGCGAGAAGATACGCAGGTGGGAGGTCGCCGATGACGGCGAGAACCGGTGTGCTCATCGCAGAGTCCAGCCTTTCGGGCCTGATGGGGAATGTGCTGTGCCAAACGCCCCGCGCGTCGGCGGATCAGAATGGCCCCTCAACCGCACTGAAACCGCCGCACGCCTCTCTGGCGCGGGTCCGCATGATAGCCGCCAGCGTGCGCCTTCACGCGTTCTGCGCGCGATGCATCTCATGTTGGCGCGCATCGCGCCGAAATAAATAACAGCCCGGCATAGGGCCGAGCTGCGGTCGTTCGCTTGGTTTGGTCTGCCGCACCAGATCTTTGGATGCAAAGGTCCGTGTTGCGGGGGGAGCCGACCGGGCGGTCAGATCTCCCTGCCGCCGGGGCGATCAGATTTCTTTGTTGCGGCGCGATTCGCTCTTGCGGGCGGCGCGGCGCTTGCGCTCCGAGGGCTTCTCGAAGAACTCTTTGCGCTTGATGTCTTTGGTGAGGCCTTCTTTTTCGCAGAGCTTCTTGAACCGACGCATCATCTGCTCGGGGTGCTCGCCGTTCCTGGCCTTGATTCGGATCGCCATAGGGCCTGTTGCCTCCGTCGTTTGGGTGGCCTCGATTGAAGGCGACCCGTGGCGGTCGATCAAGCGCCCGTCCCGCCGGCGTCGGCGCTAAGGTCTGTTCGCGGGGCATTCGCCCCGCCTCCGCCCGAATCACACCCCGTTTGTTCGGAATATGGATGCTGTTGATCGACGCCTACAACGTGCTGGCGACGGCCGGGGTCTTGCCGCCTCGCCTGGCGGGGCCCGGGCTGGGCGGGCTGGTGAGCCTGATCGAGGGCAGCCGGTATCGCGACCTGCGCGCGAGGCTCGTCTGCGACGGCGGGCCGGGCAACGACCTCCGCCGACGCGGCGGGCTCATGCTCACCGAGGGCGGGCTGAGCTGGTGTCGCATCGGGCGGGCCGAGGTCGTCTTCAGCGGCTCCGCACGTGAGGCCGACGACGTGATCGAGGAGGTGCTCGATCGGAGCACGTTCGCCTCGCGGATGGTGGTGATCTCCAGCGATCGGCGCGGCGCGCAGGCGGCGACGCGGGCCGGGGCCGACAGCGTATCAAGCGACGGGTTCCTCCGCCACCTGGTCGAAGATGAATCGCGTGCACCGGGCGAGGCGCTGCCCGCGTTTGTGAGCGATGTGCCGCTGGATCACTATTCGGTGCTGCACTGGATGCGTGAGTTCGGCTACGAGCCGCGCGAGGGCGGCGTGCCGCGGGCGGTTGATGCGTCCGGCAACAAGAAACGGGCGAAGAGCCCAACGCACAAGGGGGACGCGCACAAGGGTGGCTCGAACGAGGGCGGCACGGAACGCCCGAGACGAGCGGGCTCGCCCGATCCCGATGTATCCG
>ERZ1740070.1152-NODE-1152-length-16830-cov-7.200358_pt1 | contig 16830 bp, 8 predicted proteins | sample MGYA00581734_ERZ1740070 | MGnify/ENA primary metagenome ERZ1740070 (study PRJEB43018, sample SAMN04849744) | marine metagenome | isolation source: floating plastic debris | place: Pacific Ocean | collected 2008-09-01 | study: EMG produced TPA metagenomics...
TGAAAAACCTTTCATTGCTGAAAACAACTTAATTAAGCTCGCACAAACACATTATACTGTGTCCTGAACAGCCTAAATGGTAAGAAGTAAGAAAAAGATAGTTTGATAAGCGCTGAGGAAACTTATGTTATTTTTAATTTGCTTAATTATCTTGACTTAATCCAAACTGAAAAAGTCAATACAATATTATGATGCCTTACGATATTTAAATTTAGATGCACCCTACTTGCCGTTTTTTAAACATGATGTAGAATGTTAAAGTTCTTATAGCTGGACTTTTCGTGTCTGACAGATTTAGGTTGCGTCACTTCCATAGGGGAGACGTTCATCACCCTAGAAAAGTGATAGACAAATTTTGCCAGATGTTTCACGGTAAAGTTAGACGCAAAAACTGTAACGGCAATTTTAAAATTGTTGCTCGTTTTTTTAAGCTCGTAAGCCTGCCGATAGGTTGCATCTTAACTAGTGCCTTCAAGACGGCAATTACTGCGCCTAGATTATGACAATCAAGCTAATGTCAAAGTCCAATTACATATTTTTGCCACTCTTGATGCAAGCCACTTTTAAGATGCTTGCTAACCTCAAAGTAGAGACTACTATAAGGTCTGCGCGGAGCATGGTGCAATGGCATTTGAGCTTCTTTTGGCGTTCGATTTCCTTTCTTGACGTTACAGCGGACACAGGCTGTAACGATGTTTTCCCAGCTATCGCCTCCACGACGCGAACGCGGGATTACATGATCTAGTGTTAAGTCATCGCCCTTATATCCGCAATATTGACAAGTATGACCATCGCGATGCAATATATTTCGACGGGTTAAAGGAATTTCTTTATAAGGAACGCGGACGTAATAGCGTAACCTGATAACGGTTGGAAGCGGAAAACCAGAGTAAATATATTTACCATTGTGTTCTACCCGCTCCGCTTTTCCTTTAATCAGCAAAATTGCAGCGCGTCGCCAGCTCGTGATATTGAGCGGTTCGTAAGAAGCGTTTAAGACTAAAACCTTTCCCATTGATAGTCGCTCAAGGTATTAGTTTTACATATATTAACACGAATCCAATCTAATTCGCTAGCTGAGTTTAATTGATACATTTAGAAAGCTTTTTTTAGAACCGCTTATATCAGTAAAGCAATGTCAAGGTAAAACTGGATATTCGCGGAAAATAATATATTAAGAATTAACGACTGCATTACTTGTATTCTCTAGGTGAGTAACGCTAAACTTCCAAATTAATCCAGCCGAGCCGTTTATTGTGTGAAAAGCAATATAAAAAAATATAGAAATTATTCGGCTAAGCGTTGCTGTATGGAAGTGGTTTGAATTGGAGAGAATCAATGTTGAGTCACGAAGAGAATAAAACTGTTAGTTCGATTGTTTCTTCCGATAGTTATGCTTGGAAAAGCCAACGTGCTTGGGTTGAAATTAATTTAGCAGCATTGTCTAACAACATAGCTCAAATATGTAAGTTGTTAGGGGCAAAAACTCAGTTTATGGCTGTGGTAAAAGCTGATGCTTACGGACATGGTGCAGTTAGTGTTGCTCAAACAGCTTTAAAAGCGGGAGCTAGTTGGCTGGGTGTAGCTACAGTTCCAGAAGGAATCGAGTTACGAGAAGCTGGGATTAAAGCACCGATTTTAGTTTTGGGTGCAACCTATACTCCAGAACAAGTTGAAGCAATTGCTCGGTGGAAACTAGAAGCTACACTTTGCAATTGCAAGCAAGCCTTGATATTTTCTGATATTTTAGAAACGATAAATTTTGATTCAGCCTTACAAGTCCATCTCAAGTTAGATACCGGAATGTCTCGCTTAGGTACTCTTTGGCAAGATTGTAGTGAATTTGTTCAATTAGTTGACCGCTTGCCTCATCTTAATATACAAAGCGTTTACTCTCATTTGGCTACTGCCGATAGTCCTGATAGAACCGTGATGGACTTGCAGCATCAGCGTTTTGAAAGTGCGATCGCACTTCTCAAAGATGTGGGAATAGAATTACCTTGTTTGCATTTAGCCAATTCGGCTGGTACTTTGAGCGATAATTCTTTGCATTACGATATGGTGCGTGTGGGTTTGGCGATTTACGGTTTTTATCCATCACCTCATCTGCGCTCGACTATTGAGCTACAGCCAGTTTTAGAAGTCAAAGCGCGGGTTACTCATGTGAAGACGATTGAAAAAGGTGCTGGTGTTAGTTACGGACATACTTTTGTGGCTGGGAAGCAAATGCGTTTAGCTGTTGTCGGAATTGGCTACGCTGATGGTGTACCACGCAATCTTTCTAATAAGATGCAAGTTTTGATTCGAGGAGTGAAAGTACCGCAAATCGGAAACATCACTATGGATCAGATAATGCTAGATGTTAGTAGCATACCTGATGTAGAAGAAGGAGAAATCGTTACTATTCTTGGCTGTGAAGGTGCAGAACAGATTACTGCTGAGGATTGGTCTACTCAATTAAATACTATTTCTTGGGAAATTCTTTGCTCTTTCAAACATCGTCTACCCCGTGTAAATGTAAGCTAACTGCTCCGGTCGGAATTTTCAAATTATGAAATCAAGAACTAGGACTTAAATTTTAGTAGAAATTGGCTATGTGAAAAATCTTTATCTTATGGTATAGTATATAAGCTGATGCGGATGTGGCGGAATTGGTAGACGCGCTAGATTTAGGTTCTAGTGCCTCCGGGCGTGAAGGTTCAAGTCCTTTCATCCGCATTTTATTTTTGACAATTTAATGAAGCAAAGATTCCTGTCGAACTAGCAGAGTTTGCTATTGATAGATAAGTATTTGTTCAATATTTAATCTTCACTACTTAAATCCATTAAAGAAGTTATACCCGGTATTCCGCAAAATATTTGTAGCTGGTTTAACATGTGCTTACACTTCAAAAGAAGCATGTATTCAACTAGTTTTTATTATCTTTAGTGTAGCCTTCCCTGTGAACTCAATATGGGAATATTTGTATGAATACAACAGAATTCATATATATAAATAAATAAATATGGGCTTTAAATGTAAACTTTTATAAACGTTAAGTCTAGGATATTCTGAGATTAATTGCTGTAAATCGCATAAAAATTTATTTCTACATACAAGTTAATTTGAATAAAGCAGTATTCATTAACGCTCAGTAGTACATAATTTTAACTCTTCCCTAAAAAACTGTACGTTCACCGTTGTAGAAAATGTATAAGAATGTTTGCTATCAGTTTACTACTAAAGATTTTTCTTTCCATGACTAGCATCATTTATCAGTTTCAATCTTACAGTTTTCCTCACTACGCTAAACTTAATTTACGAATAAATTTAGATATTTGATTGATTTTAGACTGCAATGCGAACATTGATAAGATTGCGATTTATCTGAATATCATCACAACTTTTATTTTTAATTTCAGCTTTATTGCGTCTTCTTTAATCGTATATAACGTCAGTTCGGGTTAAGGAGTTAAATTCTAATTTTGGCAGCTAATTGATGGCTCAAACAACGTAATTACGTTTATAAATACTATTTTCAATCAACGATACAATAAAGGTTTGAGCTTATCCCGAACTCAGGTTATGTAAGTACATTATTTATTTTCTAATAAATAAAATTAGCAATCCAAGGTAGCTCAATTATTTGTACGAAATGCATTTAATCTATTGTCAATAGCAAATAAAAATCGAACCTGCTATAGTTTGATATTTTTTGAATAACTAGTGTTCCAATGTTCGTAATTAACTCTATAGATATATAAAGATAGCTATTTAAAACAATGTTAAGTTTAGTAATGTATAAACTTAAACTTTATATTTATCGATACCTACTTTAATATAAAGGCTGAAATCTTTGATGATTACTCATGTATTTTATTATTCTGAAATAACTAATAAGCATAAATATTTTATACAAGTATGGCAAGAATAAAATATATTATCTATAACAATCACGACCATAGCTCTAGAAACAATTAACTGTACTATACTTAAGTGGTAATACTGAAGCAACAATTAGAATGTGATATTTTGAACTGATATATTTATTTCAACGGTTAAATTATGTAAGTAAAATACTCAGTACCTTTAAGTAGTCTTCACAGTTTTTTTACTCGTTATCTAAAAATCTCTGTTAATCTCAGTACAAGTCAGTTGTATTGCTGTAATTATAGTTTTAAAGAGAATTAAACTACTCATAAACATTTATTTACTAATGTCATACCACATATATAGATAATGTATATGGTTTTATTTTTAACAAGAACATATAAACAATATTTTCTAATAAGCAAGACAAATAGGTAACAGTTGAACTGAATTTAATTAAATTTAATACTGGTAAGAACAAAATGAGTACAACACCTATAGATAGTTACAAAATATTTCAGAAACTTCATCCGCTATCTTTACTGGCACAGATTAGCAGTCGTCGTGCTACAGGTTGCTTAAGAGTATTTACGAAGACTAACTCCTGGTCTATATATATGGAAGAAGGGAGGCTGACCTATGCTTCTTGCTCAGATAAATTATTTGAACGGTTAGATACTTACTTACAACGATTGCATCAGCAAATTCCGACACTCAATAGTTCTTGTCGGGTACAAATGCGGATGCTTTTTGAAAACCAAAATAAACAAGAGTCAATTTATCAAGCAGATTATCAAGCAATTTGCTGGTTAGTTGATGGTGATTATATAACTTATCATCAAGCAGAAAGTTTAATAAACGAATTAGCGCATGTTGTACTAGAATCGTTTCTTACAATAAGAGAAGGAAGTTATGAATTTAGGAGCGAACATCCTTTATCAGAGCTACCTTCATTCTGTCATTTGGATTTACGCTCTCTAATAGAAAGCGTCCAAAAACGGTTGAGAAATCGTCGTGTTAGTCAAGTACCAGTTAAACCGGAAAAGGGTTCACCTTTAGTTAGTAACACTGCTCCATTATTGATTGAGGAAAAACCATCATCTAATGTTGAAAAATCCCGTCCTCAATCAACCGATTTAAGAAATTTTGAAGATAGTCAAGGTAGCAACAATATAAATGTTTCACAAAACACTAAAGAACGACTATATACAGTTGCTTGTATTGATGATAGCTTAACTATCTTGAAATCTATAGAACGTTTTTTAGATGAAGATAAGTTTTCGGTTGTTAAGATTAATGACCCTGTAAAAGCATTAATGCAAATTCTTCGTAGTAAACCAGACTTAATTTTATTAGACGTAGAAATGCCAAATTTGGATGGTTATGAATTATGTTCTTTATTACGAAGACATTCGGCTTTTAAAAACATTCCTATTGTTATGGTAACTGGGAGGACTGGATTCATAGATAGAGCTAAAGCAAAGATGGTGAGGTCTTCTGGCTATTTAGCTAAACCTTTTACACAGTCAGAGTTGTTAAAGGTCGTCTTCAAGCATATCAGCTAATATATCAATATTTACCGCGAATAATAGTAACCTACTTTAATAGATACTGTTTAAACTATCTCAGGATATATAAAAATGAGCCTTACTTTACTTGGAACGATTTTAGTTGTAGAAGATTCCCCTAGTGAATTGGAATTAATAAGTCATTTTTTGAATGAAAGCGGATATAAAGTCATAAAAGCTACAGGTGGAACAGAAGCATTAAAAAAATTAGAATCAGAAAAACCCGATGCAATTATTACTGATGTAGTAATGCCGGGAATGAGTGGTTTTGAACTTTGCCGTTCTTTGAAAAAGAATCCAGATACTCAAAAAGTTCCCATTGTTATTTGTAGTTCTAAAAACCAAGAGATTGACCGTTTGTGGGCTATGAGACAAGGTGCTGATTACTATGTTACAAAACCTTATACTCGCGAAGAACTTTTACGTGCGATTAAATCAGTAGCTATTTGAATCAATGAATAATTCAAGCATTACTTTACGAGCAGGACAAAACCCAGAGCAAAACAATTTGGGAGATGGTTATCTCAAGTTTTTTATAAATCCCCAGACTCCTGCTATTTTATCAATGAACCAGACGCAAGAAGCAATGGTTGTGTCTGTAGAATCCGTAACATCTATGCCCAACATGCCTTTCGGTATTTTGGGATTAATGAATTGGCGAAGTCGTATACTTTGGGTAGTTGACTTACCGAAACTGCTCAATCTACAATCCCCCCAGAATCGACCCCGGCAATACAGCGTAATTGTTGTTCGCACTGAATCGATGATTTTGGGTTTAGTAGTACACGAAATTATTGGTACTCTCAGATTTAATAGTGAGGAAATTCGTTCTCCTATAGGTCAGGTTGCATCTAGTTTAGTTCCCTATTTACGCGGATGCATTGTTCAACAAAAAGAAATATTACTGGTATTAGATGCACAACCTATAGTGCATTCTTCTAATCTCCGTAGTGAGTAGGGTGTAATACAGAATTTATCAATGTTTAGTGTAATAATTTACCACTCCGGGGCAATTAATTTATGCTTAATAAAACCGATTCGGCTAAGAGTGGTGATGCTCCTGTGGAGGCATCACTTATTTCATCTTCTAATAAGACTGATAATGCAGTACAACCATCTTCTACACAAATGACTGTAGAAAATACCAGCAATGTTTCCTCTAATGCTTTGATGGCTCGGTTTAAGCGATTGAGCTTGAGTACTAAAACCACTATTGTAGCTATCGCAATGGTGACAGTTCCAGTTTTAGTAATAGGTATGGGCGCTTTCGTTGCTGCAAATCAATCGTTGCAAGGTAAGGTTTCTAAGTTACAGGAAGCTGAGACAAAGGCTTTAGCAAATGGAATCAACCGTTATATGTCTGAGCGGTATGAAGATATTCAGCTAATAGCTAATTTGCCAACTATCCAGAATGGTTCGGGTCAGCAAAGAACTGTATTAAATAATTATGCCAATAATAAGGTATACGATGGCATTGGAGTTTTTAATTTGAATGGAGATGCAATCATTCAATCCCAAGGAAGCAGTTTTAACTCTCAAGGTAATTCAGATTATTTTCAGAATGCTATAAAAAATAGCCAAGCCTCTATTAGTCAACCGATTCGTGAGTCTGAGTCTAATAATAACTTTAATATTTATATTGCGGCTCCAGTAAAAAGTTCATCGAGCGGGCAAGTTACTTCAGTGGTCGTAGCTAAGATGCCTGCTAAAGCTTTAGATAGCGTGACTCAGAGCTATACTAATTCCGGTGAAGCATATTACATTGAAGACGCTGAAGATAAAATCTTTCTGAGTGCAAAGCCTGAAGCAATAGGAAAACCATTTAAAGATGCCCAATTGCCTAGCTATGCACCATCACCGCAACAAATTCAAATACAGGGCTTTCAAAATTTAGGCTGGGATGTAGTTTTAACAGCTAATTCTGCAACTGCGTTTGCACCAAGAACAAATTTGCTGTTAACTATCGCTTTAGGAACGGCATTAACAGCTGTAGCTGTGGCATTTATTGCTGCTTGGTTGGCAAAACGCGCTACACAGCCAATTTTAGATGCTACACGGGCGGTTGCAAAATTGGGTAAAGGTCAATTTGATACCCGTTTGAATGTAGAAGCGGCAGATGAAATTGGGCTGTTAAGTGCCAACATCAATCAAATGGCATCCCAACTACAACTTTTGGTGAAAGAACAGGAAGCTGAAGCCGAAAGGGAAAAGTTAAAAGCAGATATTACCCTGCGTATCCGTAGAAGCCTCAAGCTAGAAGATATATACAAAACGGCGGTTAGAGAAATTCGTCAAGCCCTGAAAACAGATAGGGTTGTGATTTATGAATTTAATCCCGAAACTTGGGATGGTACGGTGGTTTCTGAATCGGTAAGCGCTGGATTTCCCAAGATGCAAGGGGCTTATATCGAAGACCCTTGTTTCCGCGAGCGTCAAGTACAAATGTATAAAAATGGTCGCGTGCGGGCAATTGCCAATATTTACGATGATGCTGGTTTGAAGAAAGCCGACTGCTACGTGCAAATGTTGGAAAAGTTTGCAGTCAAAGCTAATTTAGTTGCACCGATTTTGATTCAAGACAATTTAATGGGTTTATTGATTGCCCATAATTGTGAAACTCCACGAGAATGGCAACAACAAGAAATTGATTTGTTTAAACAGTTAGCAACCCAAATCGGTTTTGCTTTGGAACAAGCCAGACTATTGGAAGAGGTTGATAGAGCAAGACAATCAGCTCAAACTGATTCTGAAGACGAAAGACATCAAAAAGAAGAACTGCAAATGCAGTTGATTGAGTTGCTCAGTGAAGTCGAAGGTGCAGCCCAAGGTGATTTGACGGTACGTGCTGACGTTACTGCTGGAGATATCGGTACAGTTGCGGACTTTTTCAACTCGATTGTGGAAAGTTTGCGCGATATTGTCACCCAGGTAAAAAGCTCAGCAACCAAGGTGAATCAAGCTATTGGTGACAACTCTGGTGCAATTAGCGAATTAGCAGATGAAGCACTAGCCCAAGCTGCAGAAATCACGAACACTCTCGATGCTGTTGATGAAATGACGCAATCAATGCAAGCAGTTGCGGAAAATGCTCAAGAGGCTGCAACAATTGCCAATACTGCTAGGAGTACCGCGACTGATTCTGGTAAAGCAATGGAATTAACGGTACAGAACATTTTAGGTTTACGAGAAACTGTAGGAGAAACTGCTAAAAAAGTTAAGCGTTTAGGTGAATCTACACAGCAAATTTCTCGCGTTGTCGCACTGATTAACCAAATTTCCATGCAAACTAACCTCTTAGCTATTAATGCTGGAATTGAAGCAGCACGGGCTGGTGAAGAAGGTCAGGGTTTTGCAGTAGTAGCTGAAGAAGTAGGGGAACTTGCAGCAAGAAGTGCTGCTGCTACAGACGAAATAGAACAAATAGTGGAAAATATTCAGCGGGAAACAACTGATGTTGTCCAAGCAATGGAACTAGGAGTATCTCAAGTAGTTGAAGGGACGCACATTGTGGAAGATGCTAAGCTGTCCTTAAGTCAAATTCTAGAGGTTTCGCGCCAAATAGATGACTTGGTACAGTCGATTTCGTCAACTACAAATCGCGGTGTAGAAACATCTCACCAAGTTAGTGTTTTGATGAAAGAAATTGCTGCTGTCTCACAGCGCACTAGTAGTTCTTCTCGTAAAGTTTCCGAATCGTTGCAACAAACCGTTGCAATTTCCCAACAATTACAAGAAAGTGTCGGTACATTCAAGGTTAGTCAGGAGTAATTGGTTACTAGCTTGAGCAGTTTGTGGTTATAAATAACTAATAACTAAGCCGATTTTAGATTTTGGATTTTGGAATATTACAAAATATCCTTTTCCATCAAATCAGCAAGCATCTGTTTTCTTAGGTAGCTTGTTCAAGCCACTTTAAATGACCAAGAAAACCCAAAATCCAAATTCGTAAATCCAAAATTCAGCGACTTACAACTAACAACTAATTACTGATGACTAATGGCTAGGGACAAATAATATGTCACAGGACAAAGAATTTGAAATCCAGATGCAGTTTCTGGAGGAAGCTAGCGACTACCTCAATACAATTGAAGGGGTATTGCTAGAAATCGACACCAGCAACCGCATCGATTTGGAAAAGATAAACGCAGCACTTCGGGCCGCTCATTCCATTAAAGGAGGGGCGGCTATGATGGGATTTCGCTCGTTGAGCGATTTGGCCCACCGTTTGGAAGATTCGTTCAAAGTTCTTAAAACCAGGAAAAGTTCTTTAGAAGTAGATACCCAGTTACAAAGTCTACTTCTTTCCGGCGTGGATTGGCTGCGGCAAATAGTAGAATTACACTCAGAAGGTCATGATTTAGAAGAGCAGTGGTTAGCAAGCTTCTGCTATCCAGTGTTTGAGGAGTTGCACGAGCGTTTGGGAGATCCCACTCCAGAAGATGCTTCTTCGATGCTGTCTCCAGAAGACGGTCAAGATATTGTTCCATTGTTGTTTGAAACGGAAGTAGAAGGCTGTTTGCAGCGTCTGGAGTCAGTAGTAGCTGACACCGAGCAGCCTTGTTTGAAAGAAGAAGTGTCTATAATGGCTGCTGAATTGGCTGGTTTGGGTGAAATGCTGCAATTACAGGCTTTTAGCAGCTATTGCGAATCAGTTCAATATCATTTGGAAGTTGCACCACCAGAACAAATTGCAGAAATTACGAATGCTGCTCTTGCTGGTTGGAGACGCTCTCAAGCTTTGGTTTTGACTTCTCAGATTGAAAGTTTACCTACACAGTTGGAATTGGGGGAAACGCAATCCGAACAAGCTGTTTTACCAGTGGAATTGGAACAAGATGCTACGCAATCGTTAGAGATACAAGAAGTACAAGAAGAAATACAGCAAGTAGCAGAAGAAGCTGAATTAGAATTATTAGGAGAGAACGAAGAAGATTGGCTTGTTGACGATGTAATTACTGCTGATTTTGAAGCGTTGGAAGCTGCTTTTGCTCAGGAAAGTGCTGATTCCGAATTTGATGAGGTTGAAGTACATACCCCCGCAAGCACTCAAGAAATTCCCACCACCGATTACCAAACATTTGTCGAGCGCAAACCCGAACCAGTAGCTGCTTCCAAAAGCGAATCGGTAGAAAATACGGTGCGGGTTCCTACCAAGCAACTTGAAGAAATCAACGATTTATTTGGTGAACTAATTATTCAACGCAACGGACTAAACTTACAAATGGAAAGATTGCGTAAATTAGTTCGCAATCTCGGTCAAAGAGTACAAGTTCTGGAACGGGAAAATCAACACCTACGTACTGCATACGATAAAATATCTACTCAAACTACGGTAAAATCCACAATTCAAACTCTGGCGCTGGTTCCGGGAGATGTGGAAGATATTGATAGCAGCCAGAGTTACGATTCGCAAGGTATCAATAATGGATTTGATGCTTTAGAAATGGACCGCTACAACGAGTTGAACCTGCTTTCCCAGGAAGTGATGGAAACTATCGTCATGGTGCAAGAGGTGACGACAGACGTTCAGCTTAGCCTTGACGACACGGATAATATTTCCCGGAAATTAAATAAAACTTCAAAGCAATTACAGCGTAAGTTAACTCAAGTACGGATGCGTCCGCTATCTGATTTAACCGACCGCTTTCCCAGAGCTTTGCGCGATTTGTGTGTAGAATACGGCAAAAATGCTCAATTAAAAATAGATGGCGGTAATATTTTAATTGAAAGGAGCATTTTAGAAGCTTTAAACGACCCTTTGATGCACCTGCTGAGAAATGCTTTTGACCACGGAATTGAAAATCCCGAAACCAGAAAACAGCAAGGTAAATCAGAACAGGGTTTAATTGAAATCAAAGCCGCTAACCGTTCAAATCGCACCATAATTACTATGCGCGATGATGGTAACGGTATTTCTTTAGATAAAATCCGTCACCGCGCTATCGGAATGGGGTTGGATGAATCTTTGATTAATCAAGCTAGCGATGAGGAAATATTATCGTTAATTTTTGAGCCAGGATTTACCACTTCCGATGAAGTTACAAGCTTATCCGGTAGGGGTGTGGGAATGGATGTGGTTCGTAACAACCTCAAACAAGTCCGGGGAGACATCAAAGTCGATACAGAAGCAGGAATTGGGACTACTTTTACGCTATCAATGCCATTTACGCTCTCGGTTTCGCGAGTTTTATTGGTAGAAAACAGTAGAATGTTACTTGCTTTTCCTACTGATGTAGTTGAAGAAATATTCTTACTTGATGAAGAACAGGTTTTCCCTGTTGGTGGTGGTGAAGTTCTAAACTGGCAAGGAAAGACTTTACCTTTGATTGGACTTGGTGAGTATTTACAGTTTAATTGTCCTCGCTATGACAACCCCGATTTAGAAACTCCTCCAGCAATTAATGCTATGAGCGTGTTGATTGTGAAAAACGACAATCAGTTAGTAGCAATCAAAATTGACCGTTGTTGGGGAGAAATGGAAGTTGCAATTCGTCGTGTTGAAGGAGATATTTCTTTACCTTCGGGCTTTAACAACTGTACTATTCTTGGTGATGGTAGGGTAGTAGCTTTAGTTAATGTTGGGGAGCTACTTTACTGGATAGCTACTAACGAACGCACCCCTCAAAACAATCAGTTACCATCAACAAGGTTAAAAACAGCTTTCCTAAATCAAACAGAAGAACAAGCTGTAGAACATGTAAGTAAGGGTAAAGGTACGATTTTAATCGTCGATGATTCAATTAACGTCCGCCGTTTCTTAGCTTTAACTTTAGAGAAAGGTGGGTATTTAGTTGAACAAGCAAAGGATGGTCAAGACGCTTTAGAAAAGCTTCAAAGTGGTTTGAGCGTACAGGCCGTAATTTGCGATATAGAAATGCCTCGGGTAGACGGTTACGGCTTTTTGGGTCGAGTCAAATCAAACAACGATTTCAAAAATATACCCGTTGCGATGCTAACTTCTCGTAGTAGCGATAAACACCGACAATTAGCAATGCAGTTAGGTGCTAAAGCTTATTTCTCGAAACCGTATAACGAGCAAGAATTACTCCGAACTTTGGACGAAATTATTTTTCCTGTAGTTGGAGTAAGTAATAATTAATGATGGAATTGTATGAGTTATAAGTTGATTGATTTACAACTTGTAACTCAGTTTTTTAATTGTATGGGAATCAGTTTTGATTGATTTCTAAATAACTTATAGAGAATAGGGAACAGGGAGCAGTAAATAGGGAGTAGGAAAGAAGGGTGGTGTTAGCGATGAAAATGAGTTTATAACATTTAAAAATACAGATATTGTAAGTATTAATTTTTTAACTATAATTGAGCATACTATTTAATCATAGAATAATAAGCAAACCCGGTATTATTTATATCGGGTTTTTTGCTACATACTGTTTTGGCTTGAAAATCTTTCTATGAGTATTTCCTTTTAAACAGGCCGCAAAAAGCGCTAGCGTAATACTAGATGTAATTTATACACTAAATAAATGCAAAACTTGTATCTTTATCTAGTAAGGTTTCTAATAGAATCTATAGAGCAAGAGCAGAATAATAACTAAAGGTCATGTAATTTTTGTTAAACGGTCGCAAAATTTCAAATATATACATTTCCTTATTAGAAAATTTACTTAAAAAAAGAATATCTTTAAAATAAGCTTACAGCTATCTGCTTGATTGTTAAGCCATAATGATTGTAAACAGAGTGTAGTTACTGAACATTAAAATCTATTTTCATAATTGTTGACCTGATTCTATTAACTGAGTTATTTGATATACATAGATTTCAACTGTAATACTGTAAATTAATGAAAATAAAGACAGTTTCAAATTTTGAATTACTCTAAGATCATTATTGTTTATTCAGATTGTTTTCGCTTAGAGAGGTTGTATTAAAGCATGCATTTTAATCGTTTATTAGAGAAATCATAGTTTAACCACTTTTATTGGTTTAATAGTAAATATAAGAGTGGCTGAAGTAAATAATTATAAAACTCTAACCTCAGTTAAATTGATATCTGCATATATAGTATAAATTCATATTGAATTCTAGTCATTTTTTTGAATCCTTTTATACAAATAAAATATTGCTAAATTTTGTTTGAAATTTACTTACTTACATCCTTTAGAGCGGATTATAGTTAATAGTTATCCAGCCAATATCATTAAATATTTTCAGATACTTCTCTAACAAAATCACCAGCCAAAGCAATGAATTATACTTTTAAAGTATCGCCACAAACTAGACAAGTTAAAACAGCTTCGTCGAAAACGCACAATCCTTGGTTAAAAAAGTTTTATAACTTACCAATTAGCCGTAAACAATTAATTGCTTTAATTTTCTGTCAATTAGTATCTATTTTGGGAATGGGTATCGTAGGTACTTTAATTATTACCCGAGGTTTGCGATATCAGTTACGCGAACAAGCTAAGTCAGAACTTGCTGTATCGGATATTAATTACAATATCAAGATTAATCAAATGGGCTTCGGCTTTCGGGGACAATCAGATAATCCTGCGATTATTAGAGCAGCGATTCTAAATGATTCGAATCGTAGCTTGAGTAGAAATTTGAACGCTTCTGTCAAGCAAATTTTACAGAATGAAATCGAAGCTAGAAATATTGAATATGCAACTCTTGTAGGTAGAGATTCAAAAATTGTTGTAAATGCAAATTCAGACCGTACAGGTGAGACTTTCGGTCTGAATGGTTTAGTTAATCAAGCTTTACAAGATGGTCAGCAAATCAAAGCTAGTGCAATTGTTGAAGCATCGGAATTAAGCAAAGAAAAACCACTCTTACCAGAAGGTGTTGATAATCAAGATGCTTTAATCCGTTACACCGTAACACCTGTAAGAAATCCTCAAACTCAAGAGGTTATTGGTGCTTTGGTTGCTGGAGATATTGTTAACGGTAAAGATGCGATTGTTAAAAGTACTTTGAAAGCTTTTGATGGTGGTTATAGTGCTGTTTATTTAAGACAACCTACAGGAGAATTTGAATTAGCTACATCTCTTCAAAATAATTCCCAAGGAAATATTAATCGAGCTACACCTAATGTTCCTTTACCTCCGTCGGGTATATCTTTTTTAGAAAGAACTGCACAAAAAGAAGGTAAAGTTGAGACCGACCGTATCAGCGTAGGAAGAACTAATTATACAGTCGCAGCAAAAGCAGTTCCCAGTCAAAAAGGAGTAGAAGGAAATGAACCAGTCTATTCCGAGCAACCTCCAGCAATTTTGGTACGGGGAACTCCTGAAACAGAAATCAATGGTTTACTAACACAAAGTTTGTTCCTGCAAGCTTTGATTATCTTTATCGCATTAGTCTTTATTGGCTTTTGGGCAGTAATTTTACGTAGAGGGATGATTCACCCTATCGAAAATCTGCAAGAAACCGCACAGAAATTTGCAAATGGCGATCGCACTTCTCGGGCTGAAGTTTTTGCGACCGATGAGATTGGTGATTTAGCGGTTAGTTTTAACACGATGGCTGAGAAAATTGACGAGCAAGTCCGTCGTCAGCAAGCAGAAACTCAAGTAGCGTTAGAGTTAAGCCAAATTACCACCCGTATCCGAGAAACTCTCAATTCACAAACAATTCTCGATACAGTAGTTACAAGTACCAGGGAAACTTTGCAAGTAAATCGGGTAGTTTTTTATCACTTAAATGAATCTATTGGAGAGATAGTCGCCGAATCTGTAGATTATAGTTTGAATGCTGTCTTAGGGAAAAAAGTAAATGACCCCTATCAAGTTACAGAATACCCCGATGAGTATGAATTTGGCAGCATCAAAACAGTAGAAAATATTCAAGATTTGCGTTTGACTGAATCTTATTTAGAGCAACTAAAAGATTTGGATGTGAAAGCATTTTTATTAGCACCAGTTTATGTCAACAACAAACTATACGGTTTATTTGTAGCTCATGATTGTGGTAGCACTCGCTCTTGGGAAGAGATAGAAGTCAATTTGTTTAAGCAGGTTGCGATTCAAACTGGTTATGCTTTGGAGCAAGCAGAACTTTTACAACAAATACAGCAAAAACGTAAAACAGCCGAAAGCAGTTCGGAACAAGAAAGACAACAGAAAGAAACATTGCAAATGCAGCTTTTAGAACTGCTTAGCGATATAGAAGGTGCAGCATCTGGAGACTTAACAGTACGTGCTGAGGTAATAGAAGGTGAAATTGGTACAGTTGCGGATTTCTTCAACTCCATCGTTGAGAGTTTGCGAGAAATTGTTACGGAAGTCAAAACATCAGCTTCTGAGGTTAATGATTCTCTGGGTTCTAACTCCAACGCTATTAGCAGATTAGCAGAAGAAGCTAAAACCCAAGCTTCAGAAATTGGTCGTACCTTAGATGCTGTTGATAGCATGAACGAATCGATGAAAGTAGTAGCAAAAAATGCCCACGAAGCTGCTACTGTTGCTAATTCTGCTGCAAATACTGCATCACAAAGCGGTGAAGCAATGGATTTAACTGTAGAAAACATTGTTCATTTGCGAGAAACAGTTGGTGACACTGCGAAAAAAGTGAAGCGTTTGGGTGAATCAACTCAAGAAATTAGCCGAGTAGTAGCACTAATTAACCAAATTTCGATGCAAACTAACCTGTTAGCAATCAACGCTGGAATTGAAGCAGCAAGAGCAGGTGAAGAAGGACAAGGTTTTGCGGTAGTTGCTGAAGAAGTAGGAGAACTAGCTGTTAGAAGTGCTTCTGCTACTAAGGAAATTGAGCAAGTAGTAGAAAACATCCAGCGAGAAACCAGCGAATTAGTTGAGTCAATGGAAACTGGTGTTTCTCAAGTTGTGGAAGGAACCCGCGTTGTTGAAGGAGCGAAGTATTCCTTGAAGGAAATTTTAGAGGTTTCGCGACAAATTGACAGCTTAGTAAAATCAATTTCCGAAGCTACAGCATCTCAAGTACAAACATCTCAAGAAGTTAGTCACTTGATGAAAGACATTGCTGATATTTCGCAACGTACTACAATTTCCTCCGAACAAGTTTCAAATTCACTACAAAAAACCGTAGAAATTTCCCAGCGTCTTCAGGATAGTGTGGGTACGTTTACAGTTAACAGTTAACAGTGAACAGTGAACAGTCAGCAGTGAACAGTAAAACAATTTATTTTGCCTGAATGTAGAGACGTTGTAGTACAACGTCTTTATTTATTTTAAATATGATTTATATCAAATCCGTTTGTATAGAAATCATAGACAATTCATCTTTTTCATTCTTCCTCTGTGTCCTCTGCGGTTTTTTATTTTAAACCGATGCAACGGGACAATTAATATGAATCTGAATTAGAACTAGTGACGTTATGTCAGTTATCCGCGCTACAGAATAAAAAATAGTATTATATATAAGTATCAATTAGCCGCATAATTTGTAATTATTCTTTCTTAGCAAGA
>ERZ1740070.1153-NODE-1153-length-16830-cov-5.796960_pt1 | contig 16830 bp, 10 predicted proteins | sample MGYA00581734_ERZ1740070 | MGnify/ENA primary metagenome ERZ1740070 (study PRJEB43018, sample SAMN04849744) | marine metagenome | isolation source: floating plastic debris | place: Pacific Ocean | collected 2008-09-01 | study: EMG produced TPA metagenomics...
CAATAACCTCCAAAATGCTCCAGACCCCGCTAATTATAGCTTCAAATCACCCGGGCACCGCACTACCAGGGACTGCCAATGGTGGTAAACGATGCCCAAAAGTAGGGATGAGAAAAAAGACTGCTGTCAATATCTGCTAGGGCCGCAGGCAGCTCTAGAGTGCCGCCCGCCCAGAGCAGCTGACCGTTCTCAACTCGAATATCTCCGTTGATCATCGCTAGCTGTGCCTGTCGCAGGGCCTCAGCTTTGTTCGGCTCGGTTTGTAAACTGGTGTAAAACTGGGTCATTAGCCCGGCTGTGCCCACATCATCGACTTTCCAAAGGCTGGCCAGGGCCGTTTTCACCCCGGCTTGAACCGCAAATCCGGCAAACCCCAGCTCGGCTTCCACATTGCCCAAAGCTGTTCGACAGGCGCTCAGCACCATTAGCTCCACTGGCGGATTGTTCAGACCCAGCTGGCGGACCTGGTCCAGGCTGAGCTTTTGATCCCAAAACTGGATATAAGAGTTTTCTAAACTGCCAGATTTAAACTCACCGTGGGTGGCCAAATGCACAATACCGTAGGGTTTTCGGGCCCGATTGGCCACCAGTGAATCTGGGGTAAAGGTTTCATTAATAACAAAGTCACCGGCCCATAGCTGGTCGGCAATGGTGCTGAGCTCAATGGGGACAGCGGGCAGTTCCGGCTGGTCCTCAAAGTCGGAGGCTCCCATGGCCAGTACCTCGGTTTCTCTGATATCTACGTAGCGCATATCGGTCAGACTGACGCTGGGCATTAGCCCTACGCTGTAGCGCTCCACCAAAAATGAGCTGCCGTTGTGCAGGGCCGACACCGGTAGCGATCGCAGCCCCGGCGGCATCACAAATGCCAGACTGGTAATCCCACGCTCGGCCAGTTCAGCCTCGATGGGTTCAATCAGCCAGGAATGGAGTTCTTGGGCCGCGCCCAAATAGGTGCGGGTGCGTACCCGACCGCGATTGGTCACATTGTTGCGAAACCGATCCACCGTCTTAAATACCTGCTCATGCTGTACCGACAGCGTTTTAAGAATGGGCAGCCCGTCTGGGGTGACCACCACCAGCTCTAGCACATCGGTGGGCTGAATTTCCTGCTCGGCCTTGATCTGAGCAGTGCCCTCATCACCGCTGGGGACAAAGGACACATAGACAATTGCCGGAGGCTCTCCCGTCTCTTCAGCAATGAGCGACAGTTCAAACTGCAGCTGGGGTAAATCGGGCTTAGGGTGTTCTGCCGCCTCGAGATTTAGATACTGACGATACTCGTCGGTATAGTTGTTTTCATTGCGCAGAATGGCACCCTCAGCTCCAGGGATCAGCTGTGGGTCCACCGTTAGCAGATTTCCCGGATCGCTGGTATCAGATAGATCGGGCTGAGGGTTTGTAGTACAGTCAGCGATACAGCCTCTAACATTGGGCGGATCGTTGGTTGGTTCGGGATCGGGCTCAACGACTGGGGGCTCAGGTTCAACAACTGGGGGCTCGGGCTCGACAAAATCTCCGGTAAGAATCGCAATATCTCCCTGGATAAAGTCTTCTAAAAAAGCCTGAGTTGGTTCAATCTCGCTTGTTCCTTCTGCGGCCACAATTGGATTGGCCGTGCCATTGACCTCAGCATTGCCGACGATAAAGGGAGTCTCGCCGTTACCGCCGTGGGTGATGGTCACCTGGCCTTTTTGGCTGACAACGCTGGCGTCTAACTCAATCACGTCTGTCCGTCCGGTGGCTCTAAAAAACTGGGGTGTGGTGACGGTAACATTCTCTCCGCCAATCAGCGTACTGACCTCAATATCGCGATTGCTGGCTAGACTCACACCGCCGCCGCCAAAGATATCTTCAGTAAGAACAATGCCAGTGGCGCCTGTATTGGCTGTACCGGTGACTGAGAGCAGTCCCCCGTCGCTAAAGATACCCCCTTCGACAACAACGGCTGTGTCGGTATCACTCTGGCCAACGAGAGTCAAAGCCCCGTCAGTTTCGATCGTTGAACCGGCATTTAGGCGAATACCGGGACTGTTGCTCGCTGTGCCGATCAGGGTAACTGAGCCATCACCAGCTGCGCCGGGGAAACCAATATCTCCTTCAGTGGTAATGTCATCGTTAGCGGCCAAGATAATAGCTGATGTATCGGCCACACCAGTCAGGGTGGTGCTGTTGGCTACTACCGTGAGATTGCCACCGGCTGTATCAATGATGGCGTTTGGTTCGGCATTTTGGTTGTCAAATACCACCTGGCCGTTGCCGGTATTATCAGTATCGGCTAGCAGATTAATGTTTAGGGGACCGCTGGAATCGTTAGGTCTAATTTCGCGGTTGATAAAAATACTGCCTGCGGCCTCTAGCGACAGTTCGGCTTCACCGTCAATAAAGAATAATAGATTGCTGTCTAGGGTAATATTTCCAGTTTCAGTTCCTTCACTGCCAGTGGTCACCCTCACGGTACCGCCAGCGCCGAGCGCCTCAACCAGGGTAGAGACATTTAATTGTGCAGGCGATGCGATCGCAACAAACGGGTTGGCTGGGTCAAAGCCGTTATCACCGCCTGCGTTGGAGATAACAATGTCAAACGGGTCAATCAGCCATTCTCCGGCGGTGCCCAGGGGCGCTGAAATATCTGGGCTATCTCCTAGGGTCAGTCCTCGAAGACCGCTGGTTTCTACCAGACCGCCGTTGCCGCCAGCGGTGCCGCCCCGCACTAAAAACTGCCCGAGAGCGTGAGTAGTTCCGTCGCTCCAAACAATAATCTCGCCGCCGTCACCCAGTTCGGTGGCGCTGGCATTGACGACTGAGTCGGCATCAACATAGGTGAGCTGGGCGTTGGGGAGCGGTCCGTTGCCCTGATAGCTGCCGCCGATGCGGATGGTTCCACCGCCGCTAGCGTCTAACACGCTGCTGACTACACCGACCGTATCTCCTAGAAGGATAATATCGCTGGCCGTAACTGTGCCGTTGACAATCGTGGTACCGGGGGTATCTGGAACTGTGAGGTCGGCATTGACCAGTCGTACCGTGCCGTCGGCATCCAGCTGCAGACTGTTGGCAATGTTACCGGCTCCGGTTAGCAGCGCAGGCAGCGTCAGGGGAGATAGGCCGCTGGCGCTATCGTCGGGAATAATCTCGTAGCTCAAAATCGCCCCGTCAGGACTGAGTCGAACCAGCTGCTGGTCGGCAATCGATGCGATCGCAACGCTGCCTGCCGATGCGGTTCCCGTCGAGACAACGGTTCCTCCCGCTAGCGTTAAAGAGCGATCGGCTCCCAGGGTCAAATCTGCTGTGTTAACCACTGAACCAGACTGGCTAGACCGAAACAGCAGTCCGGTGGGGCTGCCCACTAAGTTAGCGTAGTCAGCGGTACCCACCACATCAAATGTCTGATCTGCAAAGGCCAAACCGTCTGCAGTTGAAATACTTAAATCTCCCGGCAGCGCTAGGGTCGCCTCGGGTCCAAAAAATACCCCTACCGGGTTTAATAAAAATAAGTTGGCCTCACCGCCGCTTAGCTGTAGCTGGCCGTTAATAACAGACGGACGCCCTCCGTTGATCCGACCGATTACATTGAGCACATCGGGCTGAACAATAAAATTAGCTGTTTCGGCTGTGTCTAACCCAAACTGTTCAAAACTGTGAAACAGATTCTCCCCATCGTTTGAGACGGTGCCACCGGTAATTTCATGGGTGCCATCGACGCTGGTCACAGCTGTGTCCGCCCCGTTGGGAATAACCGAGGGGATAGTCTGGGCCCTGGCAGGTCCGCCAATCAGCAGGCTACTCAGAATAAGAACCGCACAGCTTTTGATAGGTGCCATAGATCGCATCTCCGCAGATGGGCTTGGGACTTCTGGCCCTACTTTCATGACGATCCGTAAATTTACCGGACTGTCTGCCCGACTCCACATAATACCCTTACAAAGTCTTCTAAAAAGCTGGTGGAGTCTAGCCGTTACACATCGCGCAGGTACCCATTCTGTTGGTACCACTGCACAGTATCTTTAATGGTGTCTTTAAAGGGACGATAGGTGGTCTTAAGCGTTTTGGCAGACTTGGTCGCATCAAACCACTGTCTAGAGAGCATAATTTTGATCCTGTCGCCCGGTAGAAAAGGCTTCTGCCCTTTGATGCGACCGATCAGGTCTTGAATAAACGCCCACAGACGGACAGCAAATCGAGGTAGTTTTCGATTGGGAACCGGCTGGCCGCTGGCTTCAGAAATATTGCGCATAATTTCACCGACCGAATAGTATCCGCCGGTAACTAAATAGCGTTCGTTGGGCTGCCCAGAATAAACAGCAGAAAGCATCGCCATAGCTACATCTCGGGCATCAACAATGGGGAAACCACCGCTGGGAACCAGGGGAGCCTTGCCTCTAATAAAATTGAGAATAAAGCGTCCCATTTCAGTGGGGGCCGCGTCGTTGGGGCCCATCATTTCTGCTGGCAAAATCAGGACAACGGGCAGCTTGTGGGTTTTTAGAAAGTTAGCAATGGCTTCCTCGGCCATGAGCTTACTCTTGAAATAAGGATTTTTATGGTTAAAGTCTTGATAGGGGGTGGACTCGTCGCTAGGGGCTCCACCGCGGATAATGCCAACACAGCCACAGGCGCTGCTGACATAAATAACCTTTGATACACCGGCTTTATCTGCCGCTTCCAGCAGACGAATGGTGGCATCGACGTTGATAGCCTTGAGCTGCTGCCAATGGTCACCGTAGTCAAACGCTTCTCGAAAATAGGCGGCGGTATGAAATAAAACATCGCAGCCTTTGAGATATTGCGCGAAGCCATCGACTTCTTGCATATCGCCTTGAACCACTTTTAGGCTGGGATGCTCCCCTAAAACTTTGCTGGCTTTGGTCAGCTCACGGGTGAGGGCAATGACCTCAAAACCTTGCTCTAAAAGCAGCTTGGTGAGGTTGCTGCCTAGCAGACCGGTACTACCGGTGACAAACGCTTTCATAAAAACTCCTATATCTGCATAAACTAGCTGGCAAGTATATAGTGGGCGTGGCTGATCCTCGGGATGATATCTGCGGCCAGCGCATCCCATCAGCAACGGCTAATAGTGCTCTCAGGAGGCGTGGGACCGCTCAGCGGATATCAGTCCAACATATCTGTATGCCAGCAGAGCCTTTCAAGACATTGCCCGCGACACCAGCACCATATACAGAGTGAAGTACCTGTAATCCTGACTCAATAGAAATTAAGCAGACATTGCTGATCTTTGGTCAGCAATCGCTAATAAATTAGCTGCCACGATGTCAGCTTTAATACATTTTTCTCTCAATACATACTTAGTTCATCAGTAAATATACAAACACAGACGCCATGATTAAAGATGGATGTTACACCGGGTGAGTTCCTTGACGGTCTCTTTTAATCGGATAAGACATCCTGTAGTAAGGGGGCTAGTTCATCTTTAATTTGCCCAGCTCGGATAAATTCTGCGTAGGTGTCGGACTCAATCGCTAATAGTTCTTCTTTGATTTGTTCTGCGGCAAATGCTTGCAAGTCTGGGTTGCTAACCTGCATTTTTTGCATTTCTTCTTGGAGCTTGGTGACCTGGCCTTCTACTAGGGCTAGCTGATAGCGGCCAAATTCGGCATCGACTTCTTGACGGTCAATCAGTTCTTTAACTCGGGTGATGACTCGGTTGAGGGCCACCCGTCGGGCAATACTTTGCATGTATTTTTGCCTTAAGGGCTGATCGCCGAGCAGATTTAGGGACTCTAGTAGGGGCTTGGTGGTGAGTCCCTGAACGAGCAGGGTAAATAGCATGACTCCAAAAACGGTGGCGATAATCTCTTCGCGCTCTGCTAGGGCCTCCGGTACGCTCAGCGCTAGGGCTACGGAGACCGACCCCCGCAGGCCTCCCCACCACAGTACGGTCTGTCCCTGCCAGCTAATATCTTCGCTGTCGGAGGTGATCATGTTGCTAAAGAAGCTGAGGCCAAAGACGCTGATAAGTCGGGCTAGCAGCATGGTTGCGATCGCAATACCAATAGATGCTGTGTAGTTGCTCAGCGTACTAAACTGCACCTGATCGCCAATTAGTAAAAATACGATTGAGTTAACAAAAAACGCCAGGAACTCCCAAAATTCTGATACCACCAGCCGCGTACGAGGATTCATACCAATACGCGAGCCAAAGTTGCCTAAAATCAGCGCTGTCGTGACCACAGCAATAACGCCAGAGCCTCCCAGCTCCTCGGCCACAATGTAGGTGCCATAGGCCGATACCAGCGTCAGCGACTGCTCTACCAATGGCAAATCAAATCGCTGGGTCAAAAACGAAATACCAAAGCCAATCAGAGCGCCGGTGCTGAAGGCTCTGCCTGTAAAGACCAAAAACTCTGCAATGGTAACGGATAGATCAAACTGTTCTACCCCCAGGGCAATTCCGAGCACCAGGTTAAAGGCAACAACGGCCACACCGTCGTTGAACAAACTTTCCCCTTCCATCAGTGTCGTCAGTCGTTTATTCACCCCCAGCTCTCGAAACAGAGCGACTACCGAAACCGGGTCCGTGGCTGAGAGACTGGCTCCTACGAGCAGTGCGGTCGCCAGGGATGCTCCCGCTACATTGACTAATCCCCACAGCAGGGCGGAGATGCAAATAACAACGCCGATGATGGCGTACAGCACGATGGGTAACCAGTCGCGCTTGAGATTTTCCCACTTAATATTCCAGGCGGCCTCAAACAGCAGCGGCGGTAAGAATATAAATAGGATTAGCTCCGGCGATAGATTAACTAGCCGCACGTTGAGCACCGCCAGACCCAGACCCACCAGCAGTAGCAGCAGCGTGTAGGGAATATTACGTAGCCAGCTCACCACCCGCGACAGCGTGGCTACCCCCAACGATACCGACAGCACCAGCAAAAACTGACGCAGATTTTGCTCAATCGCCTCGTTTTCTGCGATCGCATCTGCGGCGGCTGTAGCTGTAGCCAGAATGCCGTGGAAATCAGGTAATACGCTATCTAGAAGCATGACATACAGATACCAATGGTCAGGCTACATCATAGGGACGCGCAGGCTTACCGACAAGCTGTCCGCATCGAAAACTCAAGAAATACCTAAAAATCTATCCTTTGACATAGCTCGCCGCTGGCGTGAAGGATATGCCGCTCAGACGTCTTTGTGAGTCCCGTAAAGACCCATAAACCTTTAGTGTAGTTTGCTTTTCAGCCCATATCAGGGTTCGGATGCTCCCAAAGAGCAATGGACATCTTTATAAGAAAGACGGGCTCTCTCGAAGTACGGGTTTCGCCGCCTCGCAATATTAAAGCTCCTATGACGACATCCTTTATAAATACTGCTATGTCTGCCTATCGTCAGCCTCTGACACCGCAGATCCAAATTGACGAGACCGCCCTTGTTATTTTTGACAGCCGTGTAGATGATCTGCCCGTATTGTTAACGGGGCTGCGACCGGGAGTAAGCGCCCATGTCCTAGACCCAGACCGCGACGGTGTTGAACAAATTAGTCAGCTGCTGCAGCTTTATCCGACCCCTTCGCTCACCCTGGTCGCCCACGGTGCTCCCGGTTGCCTACAGCTGGGGTCTGGTAGCTTAGAACTCGGTAATTTAGACCAATATTCTCACCACCTAGGCAGCTGGTTTAGACCGGCAGAGGCGGCTCGGCTCACACTGTTGGCCTGTCATGTGGCTGCTGGCGATGCGGGTATAGAGTTTGTTGAGGAACTGTCAGCCATAACCGGTACCGCTGTCACAGCCGCAGCAACCGCCGTGGGCAATGGTCAGTGGCCTACAGCCGCCGCTCAAATCTTTCAAAAAACGGTCCTTGAGCAGTACACAGCCACCCTGGTACTCACCTTTAAAGAAGATATTAAAGATGGCACCTTTGATGGTGGCAATGAAGACAGCAATCGACTCTTTGGGGCATCGGGTGTGGCCGTTAGCCCTGACGGTAGCCAGCTCTTTGTCACCAGCGCCATTGAATCGGCGCTAACGGTTTTTGACCGTGATGAATTTGGCAATATTACCTTTAGCCAGACCATTCGCGACGGGTCTGACGTCGGTGGAATTTTAGGCTCAGAGCTGTTAGCCGGTGCGTTCGGTGTGGCCGTTAGTCCCGACGGTAGTCAAGTCTTTGTTACCAGCGTCGGTGATGATGGGCTTACGGTCTTTAGCCGCGATGAATTTGGCAACCTGAGCGAGCAGCAGCGCCTGAGAGACGGTCGGCGTGATCCCAATGAGAACGATATCGATACCCTGGCGGGGGCCATTGATGTCGCCGTCAGCCCCGACGGGTCTCAAGTTTTTGTCGTTAGTTTGACCGATGCGGCTATCACTGTATTTGATCGAGATGCAACGGGTAATTTGACCCTACGACAGTCTGTTGCGGATGGACAAGCCGGTGCGAACGAGTTGTTTGGAGCCTCGGGTGTGGCCGTGAGCCCCACAGGCGATCAGGTCTTTGTCACCAGCCATATCGATGCGGCCATTACCGTCTTTAACCGCGACGCCTCGGGAAACTTGACGCTTCGTCAAACCATTAAAGATGGGGATGGGGATGTTCAGAATCTCTTTGGAGCGTCCAGCGTTGTTGTCAGTCCTGATGGCAACCAGGTGTATGTCGCCAGCGCCACCGATGCGGCCGTGACCGTATTTGATCGCAATGCCGATGGCACCTTAAGCTTTGCCCAGGTGCTGCGAGATAATGAAGGCGGTGCCCAGCTGTTTGGCGGTGCGAGCGACATTTTTGCTGGTACCAACGTTGTGGGTTTTCCAGAAATAAAAGGATTTAGCAGTGTCACTATCAGTCCCGATGGCAAACAGGTGTTTGTTGCCAGCTTTGAGGAAAATGGTCTCACCGTATTTGACCGCGATCTCTCTGGACGTCTAACCTTTAATCAATTCATTCAAGATCAAGATGGTAATGGAGCCAACCAGCTAGCCGGAGCCATTGGTGTTGTTGTCAGCCCCGATAATGAACAGGTCTTTGTCACCGGGTTTGAAGATGGAGCCATCACGGCCTTTAACCGGGATGTAGCCCCTAGCTTGCTTAGCATCACACGACAAACTCCCGCAACAGAAAATACTGATGCTGACAGTTTGGTATTTCGAGCCACCTTTGACGAGGGTGTCTTAAATGTTGATGGAACCGACTTTAATGTTACAGGGGGAACAACCGCTACGATCGTCAGTGTTACAGCCGTTAGTGCTACCGTCTATGACATTACTGTTTCTGGCGGAGACCTGGCTGGCTTTAACGGCACGGTTGGTTTAGATTTAGCCGCTAGTCAGAATATTACAGACCCTGTCAACAATAAGCTACCCATAGCAGAACCGGCTGTAGACGAAACCTATACACTTGCCAATACCGGGACAACGGCTTTCCCCGCCAAGCTAACTCCCCTATCGGGTCTGGAAATTACGGGGCTGGGTGATGCTAATACGGTTCGTCTACAGGTGGATCAAGTCAACATTGATGAGGTTGGTGAGATTCTGGTCTTTAGCGTAGATGCAGCCAGCCGCACTCAAATTGCTAGCTTCGCTATCCTTGAAGGGGGCCAGCTGCCCGATGCCTATGCGCCCAGCTTTAGCCTCGATAATGACCAGGTGAGAGAAGGACAGTTTTTAGAATTTGAGCTGGTGGTCAATGGCGAAACCCGTCTTGCCACAGCCACAGCCATTAGCGATACTCAAATCTCTCTCGATTTTGGCGATGGTACCCAGCTGATAGCAGAGACCTTTACCCAAACGACTACGACAAATTTGTTAGTTGATGATGCAGCCGCCATCGATTTGAGTGCTCAAACCGGTCTGGTCAACGTTGACTTTACGGTCTATCGTGAAGCCGCCCTAGACAGTACGGTGGGTCTTTACACCACTGACTTTATTGATGGTGGTATTCGAGACCCGTTAACAGACAATATTTTGCGACCTGGCGATGCTGGCTATAGAGACGCGGCTCTAGCCAATCGACTAAATATAGAGCTAACTGGCGAGAATGGTCAGGAAAAAACGTTCTCAGCTGAACTCACAGCGGGTGGCTTTTTAGCGACATTCTTGGTTGCTGGCGGGGGTGATCCACTCACAGGTGAAGTATTCTTTAGTCATGCCAGGGCCAACGCTAGCAAAAACGACCATGCCAGACTGCTAGGGGATAATACCTTTGGTTTTGAAGATCTTAGCGGACTGGGTGACCGAGACTTTAACGACATGGTAGTGGAGTTTGCGGTGGTTTAGAATGTTGTATGCTTGCCATCATGAAAGTCGCGATCTTCCTGGCTGGGTTGAGATGCTGATGAGCAACCGAGCTTGACGAGCATTGATAGTCAAGCCGTGAGGACCTCAGAGAAAAAAGGACCTGACCAAAGGATTGACGGTCACAAGTGTGTCAAGGGGCGTAAGCGTCATATCGTTGTTGACATCTTAGGCATGGTGTTAAATTGTTTTGTCAGTGCTGCCAACATGGCAGGTATTAAAGCAGCCGTGGCCCTTGTGCTGAGACTATGGGGTGTTACCTGAAAACCATGAAGAAGCAGTCTATGTGGTGATGATTCGCTTAATGTTGCGTCGGTTAACTGATAACCAACGACGGTGGAGGTCAAAGACGTCTCAGGCTGCTTAGTATTAGCTTACGAACCCACTCTTAAGTGCTGCAAATCTCTTGCCTTTGATTTATCTTGATAGCATGAGCGAGACGCCAACACCGTCTCCTTTGACGGCTGTTTAATCTTAGCTGCAAGCCCCAACGATGCAAGACAGCGAATAAACAAAAATGTAAAATCGGGCAAATAACAAACCCTTTCACCGACGATTGTAAGCCCCTGACGAGCCGACCAGGGAAACGCATGGTGGAAGTTATGCCATCCTTCTCCAAGGGTGAGAAATGCAGCTAATCCGTTGTTACGGCTGTTGTTATCGGTGATGAACGGTTGTGAACCAAACTTATGACATACCGAGTTGACCAAGGCAACTCCATGAAAAAGAATAACTGTACTAACAAAAAATGCCGCTAAATATTCAAGCCCTCCGACAGCATAGGAGAGCCCACCCAGAGCAATCAAAGGTAAAAAATGTAGACGGTCCAGGGTCCTTAATGCAGCATCCTGTTCAATGTCTGACGGCAGCCGAGTAGGAATAAAATTGCTGGAGAGTAGCCACCGATAGTGAGCCCACCAGAAACCGACAGTTGATGCGTGGGGCTCAGTTATTTGATCGGTAAAACGATGGTGTTCTTCGTGATGCCCTTTCCACCAGCTTGGTCCCATTTGGCCAGCTGTTGTCGCTACTAAACTGCCGATCCATTTGATGGCTCTGGGACTACTGTAGGCTTTGTGGGTTAGTAGACGGTGATATATAGCTGTAATGGCTAACATTCTGACCCAGTAGAGTAAAATTACCCATAGCCACGCCCCTACACTTAAACCTGTAAATAACGAAAGAATAATCCCAAGGTGGCAGACAACAATTAGAATCGGACCCATCCAATAAGCTGCTAATGTTAGCCCAGAATAATTCTGTTTTCTTAACCGTGTCAAACCTTTACTATCCGTTGAAACCCCATTGTAGGGTAGATGATCGGATGGCATAAATTTTGTGTCCTATTTATAAAAGAAATAAGCTTTTATACGATTTCTCAAAACTCCATAGGTATTGAAGGCACTTAGGCACATTCATTCGTGCGGATCTACCTTACAGAGTCGTTTTGCTCTGAGCATCCCCCCTGAGAGAGACACTTTGTATAGGGTCCTACTTTAGGAGGATATTTGTCTGTCAAGTTGTTCAGGATAATGACTTTGCACAGTATCTGCCTCCAAGTCACTCAGAGGAACGGTTATGACGCGGAATGACTCTGGCACGGTGAGGCTTGCATCATCTACGATGAGATGGCGGATTTGCCCCTCGGTAATAGTAACGCTGTTGTCTGCAAGGGTGAGATTGAGCGGCGAATCGAGACCCTCAAGGAGTACGTCAATAGTATGAGGTTCAGGGCTTGAGAGATCAACGGCCAGCAGTTTGCCATTGCCACTCACAGCAGCGCCTTCAAGAACCAAGAGTCGTCCGTCCGGGGCAAACGCAAGTCCATCGGGGTTTTCGAGCGGTCGTGGCAGATTAATCGAGGTGACTTGGGCTGGTGTTTCGTGGGTGCCGAGGCTGATACGCAGCAACGCGCCGTCACTGTATAGACCGATAATCAGATCGCCGTTGGGTGCGATCGCAATCCCGGCAGGCCCCAAATCGCCCGGCTCCATGAGCGGGTCAACCGCAACCGTTTCAAAAGGTGCCCCCGGTTCTGATAAATATAGAATGCGATCTCGCACACTATCGGTGATATAGATACCGCCCTTTCCGTCCATGGCCATATCGTTAGCAAAGCCGTCATCTGGTATTGCGGATGACCACACAACGCGATTGCTAGTGAGATCGACCGCGGCAAGACGATGAGGACGACGAACTATCTCGCCGTTAATCTCTTCTCCTAAAAAATCAGGCGATGCCACCCACAAAAGATTTGTAATCGGATCAAAGCGCACCGACGTACCAGCAAACACCTCATCTGTTTCTTCAAACGCTGTTGTAATTTTTCCATCGGGGGCAATCTGCAGCACATTACCGCTGGTGACTGAGCCTACATAGAGCTGACCGTTTGGCCCTGTTGTGATGCCGTTGGGATATTCAAAATCTGGTGGTAGCTCAGTATAGCTGACGGATGTTTCAGTCAGGTTGGTACAGCCTGCGAGAGTAGTCAAACAGGCGCAGCTCACCATTATCTTGCTAAAGAATAGACGTTTTATCATTGTTTTAAGTGCTGGGTTTACTTAGCTTCGTTGGCCAGGAATGCTGTAGCCACCGTCAATAAAAATGGTTTGTCCGGTGATATTTGCGGCGCGATCGCACAGCAAAAAAGCAGCTAGCTCAGCAGTCTCTTTGGGCGTGCCCATGCGGCCCCTCGGGTGAGACTTGCCAAACGCTTCTAGTACAGCGCTATCGTGCTGAAAGGCTGCTCTCGTCATTTCGGTATCGATGCCACCCGGATTGATGTTATTGATGCGAATGCCCAAGGGTGCGAGTTCGAGTGCTGCCGGACGCATCAGGCCATCTATGCCCGCTTTACTGGCCGAGTAAACGGTAGAACCGGGCAGCGCACCGGCTGCAAGCCAGGAGGATGTATTGACGATTGCGCCACCGCCATGATTTGCCATGTATTGGGCCTGAGCGCGCACAGACAGCCAAACTGATTTGAGATTGGTCTCGATGGTTTGATTCCAGTCCTCTTCAGATTGTTCAAGCATGGGTACAAAATTGCCAATGGTGCCTGCATTGTTGAACGCAAAATCAAACCGCCCGAATGCGGTAACTGTTTCATTGACAATCTGGCTGGGTGCTCCAGGCTGGCTGATGTCAGCTGTCAAGGCAAAGGCTTTACCTCCTGTATCAATAATTGCATCTACCAACCGGTCAAGTTTCTCCTGTCGCCTAGCGACAAGAACTACTTGCGCTCCCTCAGCCGCAAACAGCTGCGCCGCCGCTGCACCAATCCCAGAGCTAGCGCCTGTTATCATCCCAGCTTTACCCTCAAGCAGACCTGGCATACCAATGTCCTCTCTTGCGATACTTGCACAGCTTATTAGTTCTGCTGCGTTAGGATAAACCCCATTCAGTACCCTAGATAATTGCATGGCACGCAATAATAGTTCGCTAATCTCGCCTATCTCGTCTGAAGATAAACTGGCACTCCTAGAGGCCTTTGTCGAAACAGCCCGTCGGTTAAGCTTTGCCGGGGCATCTGCCACCCTCAATCTCACCCCATCCACCATCAGTCGGCGTGTAAAACGCTTAGAAGATTCACTTGGCGTACAGCTTTTGGTGCGCACAACGCGGCGGGTGACCCTAACTGAGGCGGGCGAACTCTATCTCAATCAGGTGGAGCGCATCATCGCTGATTTAGAAGAGGCCGACGTCACAGCGGCTTCCTTGGGTACTCGTCCGGCTGGACTGCTCAATGTTACAGTACCTGCTACATTTGGTCGGTTACATGTGGCCCAAACGATTCCCACCTTCCTATGCCGATATCCTGATATTCGTGTGACTATTAAATTCACGGATCGCTTTGTCGATTTGGTAGAGGAACAGGTAGATGTTGCTATTCGCATCGGCAAACTGGAAGACTCTTCTCTGCGCTTGTGCAAACTCGCCGACAATCATCGTCGCTTAGTAGCCTCACCCACCTATCTAGAACGCTATGGCGTACCCAAAACGCCAGAGGCGCTCTCAGCGCACAAGTGTCTTCATTTTTCTCATTTAAAGACGGGGCATCGATGGGAACTGCATAAAAATAACAAATCTCATCTTGCTCCTATCACACCGTGGTTACAGGCCAACGATGCTAGCGTACTGTTTGAAGCTGCGATCTCAGGTGCAGGGATTGCGTTGCTGGCCGACTTTATTACGTCAGACGCACTCCAAACGGGTACATTAAAACCTGTTCTTGCTGACTGGACGGTACCTACAACAGGAATTTACGCACTGTATCCAGACACAAGATATCTTGCTGCAAAGACTCGTGTATTTATTGACTACTTAGTTGAAGTGCTTTCTCCTATGCGTAAATAAATTCTAAGGTTTGTTGTAGTTTATGGAGACTTATGGCCTTTTGAAGGTGGACGGGATGCATGGTAAAACATTACTAGTAGTCCGTTAAGAATGGGTTCGTAAATTATTGTAAAGGAGTGAATATCCCTCCTTCCGGCCCTGTATAACCAGCAGTGTTGTTAACACTGGAGGAGGTTATGAGCCGTCTTCCTTATCTCTCAGATTTAAGCGATGACGAGTGGGACTTAATTGAGCCATTAATCCCTGTCTATCAGGGCGTCGGTCATCCTCAAGAAGTCAACTTACAAGAGATCGTGAATGCCATTCGGTATTGGGTCGATAACGGTATCAAATGGCGGGCGATGCCCCATGATGCCTACTGGTCAACCGTCTATGATGATTATCGTCGTTGGGTCAAGATAGGCTTGTGGGAGAAGATTAATGAGCACTTGGTGAAGGTGGTAAGACTCGCAGAGGGACGAGAGGAGCAACCGAGCTTGACGAGCATTGATAGTCAATCCGTGAGACCTCAGAGAAAAAAGGACCTGACCAAGGGATGGACGGTCACAAGTGTGTCAAGGGGCGTAAGCGTCATATCGTTGTTGACATCTTAGGTATGGTGTTGAATTGTTATTGTCAGTGCTGTCAATATGGCAGATGTTAAAGCAGCCGTGGCCCTCTTAGAGCCTGTATTAGAGACCTATGTGAGGCTTGAAAAAGTGTTGGCTGACCAAGCGTACAAGGGAGCCCTTAGAGAAATAATAAAACACGTTCATCACTGCATTCTAGAGGTTACAACAAAACTGAGAGAAGGGTTTATTCCGGCACCTTATCGATAGGTTATTGAGAGAACATTCGCTTAGTTGGGCAAGGCCAGACGTCTGTGCCGAGACTATGAGGTGTTACCTGAAAACCATGAAGGAGCAGTCTATGTGGTGATGATTCGCTTAATGTTGCGTCGGTTAACTGATAATCAACGACGGTGGAGGTCAAAGACGTCTCAGGCTGCTTAGTATTAGTTTTCGAACTCACTCTCAAGGCATTCGGGGGCATTGGGTCAAGGATGTGGTCATGGGAGAAGATCACGCTCCCTTTGCCGCGTTCAATGCAGCGACCAACTGGTCCAGTATCCGAAATATGCTCATCAATATTGCACGGCATAATGGCTATCATTCTTTGACCAAAGCTAGGCGATTCTTAGCTCATGACATTCCAACAATTCTTTCCTTTCCCAAATGAATCCTCCCTGGCCTTTAACCGTAAATCCATACGTACAGACTAGTATATTTGATCTATTGTATAGTTCATGCGTACTAAATAATGCGCATGAACTACTGTTTGTTCTAGTTAGCTATGCAAAATTTACTTGGCGGATTTTATCGGTTCCTTCTAGTTAGACGACAAGAATCGGAGAAACAGGCTCGTAATCGTAATACTAAACGGGGGTAATGTACTCATAGCATTCGCTCAATATTTAACTGATGTGAGCATATTCCAATATTAGAAGACTACTCTTCTTAAACCACGCCTAAGTTCAAACTTGTAGTATTCTTCACGGTAGAACGCTTGTTGTGAGCTTGGATTAGGGGTTTAGTTCATTGGAGTCGGTGAAGCCGCATTCCAGGCACTTATGGATTTTGCTTGGCTTCCCCAAAAGTGCATAAAACTACTCAACTCTCGGTAAGCCGGCTCCTTTGAACATTTCCGCCAATTATTAAATCTTTCAGTCAAATTTTTAATCAGCAATATATTAATCCTGATTGTTCCTTCATGTTGGGTAAATATTCAATGAAGGGGTGATCGGGTTTGTTTTTATATAAAACCCAATGTTTTACGCAGATTGGCACTTAACAATATAAATATATAAGACAAGACAATGTGGTACGAAGCAACAGCTTGGTGGGTATGGTTGATTGCTGTGGCTGGAATCATTTTAGTGATTCTATTTCTTTTGAGGCCAATATTCAGGTGGATGATGAGAAGGCTTCAAGGCCGTGATAACAGAAACAGAGCTAGCTACAGAGCGCGATTAAAAACAGTAAGAAAATCCAGGCATGATAGATTTCTCTAAAACACTTGAGCTGTTACTAATTTTCCTTAGATATCAGCATAGAGGTTTTGGATCAAGACATCAATAAGATGATTTGTTCTTTGTCTGACTCTACCTGAAAGACTTTCAGGTAGGGTATCTCTAATATATGAGAAAGCACATTCGTAAGCATTTGAAGAAAGAGAAGGAGCAATTTC
>ERZ1740070.1154-NODE-1154-length-16821-cov-6.191936_pt1 | contig 16821 bp, 12 predicted proteins | sample MGYA00581734_ERZ1740070 | MGnify/ENA primary metagenome ERZ1740070 (study PRJEB43018, sample SAMN04849744) | marine metagenome | isolation source: floating plastic debris | place: Pacific Ocean | collected 2008-09-01 | study: EMG produced TPA metagenomics...
GCAGGAACCAGACGGTTGGGTGATGCTCAATACGTTTCGCGACTTGCCTTATGATGCGCTGACGCTGTTAGAAAATGTCTTAGATGCCAGCCATATTCCATACACACACCACAAAACGGTTGGCAGTCGAGAAAATGCAGCTCCCATGGAAATGGATATCGTCGCTGCAGGGAAACAAGGCTTTCAGGGTATTTGGCCAGAAGGACCACGCAAAGGAAAATTAGGCACTCAGCACACAACCTTTGTCGCGCCTTCGCTGATGTATCATGATCTGACATCAAAACAATTTGGCAGAACGCTGACGGTTGTTTATGCCACCCCCATTCGCAAAGGTGAATGTCGGTTGTTTGCAAGATTTCCTTTTAAGTTCTCTTCCAAGTTGCCTGGCTTTTTTATTAAACTCACGCCGCGCTGGTACAGCCATGTTGGCAACAATCGTGTGTTAGAAGATGACCAAATCTTTTTACATCTTCAAGAGCGACTCTTGGCAAAGGCAGATCATCGCCCTTATGCACAGGCCTGTTATTTGCCCACTCAGGCAGATCGCTACGTAGTGGCCTTTCGCAAGTGGATCAACGATTTTGAGGCCGACCCGTTTTTAGGGCAGGCTTTACCCTCTGAGCAGTCGATAGATGCGCTAATGGATCGCTACCATTCGCATACCAAGCACTGTGGTAGCTGTCGCCCTGCTCTCAAACGCATCCAACAGATTCGTAAAGCAGCCATACTAGTCAGTGGCGGGGCATGGTCGCTGCTGCCGTTGGTAATCGCAGTTTCTAAAACGCTCACCTGGCCAACAGCCGCATTTTTAGGAGGTGTTCCTTTGGCTTGTATGACTCTATGGCTGTGGTTAGGTAACTTAGAGCAAAAGTTTTACAAAGGTAATGCAACACCTCCACGTAATTTGCCTGGTAAAAACAAAAAGTAGCGGTGACGCAACAATTAAAACTTTGCATGCATTTGCTGGCTCACAGGCCCAGTTTCCATGTCGCCTATGGGGTTTAAACACCTGCCAGATTAAATTTGCAAATCTCTGTCTTTAGGCATATTTGACCTAAATTTTTTAACTCACGTATTCCTGATATCGTGTAGATAGCTGAGTCTTTTGGGTGCAGCATGGTCCCTATTCGTGACGAGAATCCGGTTCAGATTACGCCTTACGTAACTTACGGGCTCATTGTCCTTAATGTTCTGGTCTTTCTCTATGAGCTAATGCTGGCGTCGCCCATGGAGCTAACAGCCTTTTTTCGCACATGGGCCGTGGTGCCAGAGCAGCTCACGGAGAGTTTTCTGGGTGGGCAGATAACATCTTTTACCATCCACGAGTGGTTTACCCTCATCTCTAGCCAGTTTATTCACGCTGGTTTTCTGCATTTGGCAGGTAATATGCTGTACCTATGGATTTTTGGCAATAATGTTGAAGAACAGCTCGGGCGTGTTCGTTTTCTGTTGCTATATCTAACCTGTGGTGCTTTAGCAGCCTTGGCCCAATGGTACTTTGGGATGTTTTCAGAGGTGCCATCTTTAGGAGCAAGCGGTGCGATCGCAGGTGTGATGGGGGCCTATATCTTTAAGTTTCCCAATGTACGTATCCTCACCATTGTGCCTTTAGGCTTCCTGTTCCTGCCAGTTAGAATTCCTGCCCTGTTCTATTTAGGTATTTGGTTTTTGCAACAGGCAGCCTATGGTGTTGCCAGCCTTAATGCCCCAGCCAATGTCGGCATGGCAGATGGCGGTATCGCTTACTGGGCACATGCAGGAGGATTCGTCTTTGGAGCTATCCTAGGACCAGCACTAGGACTGCTAAATGACTCTAGCGAGATTCAGTCACTCTAACGCTACGGTGACTCTTTTCAAAAAAAGACCTAACAGAAGTTTTTAGCAGCAAGCCCCAAAGACTGTTGTTAATAGCAACAACTGTCTCTATGCCAGAAGAATCCTTGTAGAAAGTGTTTTTAAGATCGATAACCGCTAGAAATCTGAAACACTACCACTACAGCGATTGAGTCAATCACTGTACGCTCATGAATAAATCGTATGCAGCGTTGCCTCGGGTCCCAGCAACAACAACCTTGTATTCGCCAGTATGGGGCAAAGGAATTGTTTCATCCACCGCACTAAAGGCAAGAATATAGCCGCTAGGTGAAATCACATCAAAAGTGGCACTGTCTTCTGATGCCTGAATCGTCAGACTCATTTGTTGGCCACCAGTGGCGTCCAATATGTAAACGTTACGGTCACCTCGCACAACACTATTGCTCATAGTGGTGTAGCGTCGATCAGACTCAAATTCAACCTGTTGGGTAGTGATATTATTAGCACCGTCAAGCAAATCCTTAGCTTCTAGACCGTTATGATCTTGAAAAGCAGCATCAACAGCTTCGCAGTCAGTTAGGTTAAGAATACTGTTATTTGTTTGGAGAGTATCGTTGGTGAGTGTCCAAGTGGTACGTGTTGTTTCAACATCAGCCTCAATCCAGGTAGTCAAATCGATCACAGCTTGTTCCTTGGCTAAAACACCTGAAAAGGACTGGACATAACTGGTTGAGTAGGTGGCATCTTCATTTTGCACCGATGAGCGGGCATCCCCAGTTACTTGATTTTCGTTATCTAGGGTTAGGCGCAGATAGGTAGCTAGCAAACCGTTGTTGAGCAAGTAGCAATATTGACCAGGAACAGAGGCAAAGGAATTATCGTGACTGACGTCTTGACTAACGTCAGGAGCAGTTGCAGTAGCTGACTCAATCACATCTGACGTGACCGTTTGCTGAGGGCTACAGCTACTAAGTAGGGTGATAGCCACCGTCACTAGTAAACCAGGCGAAGTAACGCGCATCATGATGGACAAGCCTATAAACAACAAAGTGCAGCCAGTTATAACTATGAATTTGGGCTTTAGGCAGATGCGATCGCTAGGTTGCACACGTCAGCGCTAACATCGCTTTAGTGATGTAGCTTAGCTGATCAGGTTCAATGATGTAAGGAGGCATAGTATACAGCAGTCTACCAAAGGGTCGCAGCCATACTCCGTGATCTACGACCCGAGTCTGCATGATATTCATCTCTACAGGCTGGTGCAGCTCGATCACTCCAATGGCTCCCAAAACCCGCACATCCTTTACATGGGGGGAATCGTAGCACGGGGCTAACTCGGTTTTAAGCTGGGTCTCAATGGCCTGAATTTTGCTCTGCCAATCGTAGCTTTCCAAAATAGCAATGCTTGCTAACGACACAGCACAGGCCAGTGGATTGGCCATAAATGTAGGTCCGTGCATAAAGACACCCGCTTCTCCTTGCGAGAATACCTGACTAATGTGTGGCGTCGTCAGAGTTGCAGCCAGGGACATAAACCCACCTGACAGGGCTTTACCAATACAGAGAATATCAGGAGCAATACCTGCATGTTCACAGGCAAACAGCCGGCCAGTACGACCAAAACCTGTGGCTATTTCATCCAAAATTAGCAGCACTCCATATTGCTCGCAGAGTTCTTTGGCACGTCGCACGTAGTCGGGGCTATAGAACCGCATTCCACCGGCACCTTGCACCACTGGCTCAAAGATAGCCGCCGCAATTTGATCGTGGTTTTTAGCTAGCAGCTGTTCAAAACTTTCAATATCACGATCATCCCACACACCCCAAAATGGGATCTGGGGCACATCAGCAAAATATTGTTGCCGCAGTACCTGATTAAAGAGATGATGCATGCCATTTACGGGGTCACACACTGACATGGCATCAAAGGTATCACCATGGTAGCCACCACGCACAGTCAAAAATCGATGTTTCTGAGGCTGCCCCAGGTTGTACCAATATTGGATGGCCATCTTCATAGCCACTTCCACCGATACTGACCCAGAATCACAAAAAAAGACCTGTTGCAGAGGCTCTGGCGTTAGCTCCACTAGTCGCTGTGCTAGCTGTACTGCAGGCTGATGGGTAAGACCGCCAAACATCATATGGGACATACAATCAATCTGATCACGGGCGGCCTGATTTAGCCGTGGGTGGCTATAGCCATGAATACAGGTCCACCAGGAAGACATCCCATCCACCAGAGTGCGTCCGTCTTCCAGCTCAATGTAAACCCCCTGCGCTGACTTCACCGGAAAAATCGGCAGAGAATTGGGCATGGCGGCATAGGGATGCCACACATGCTGGCGATCAATTGCCAGTAGCTGATCGGTGGATAAGGGGTGCATGATCTTAGAGTGTGGGTTAATGAGCTAGCAATTGCCCCACCCCGGAGCCTCTCTGTAAAAGGGCAAAAGGGTATTAGTTGATGTCTGAGATGTCGTCATACCCACTAAAAATTCTTGCCGTGGGGCAGACAGAAGTGGTATGCCCTCTTAAGGAAAAGTGACTAAAAGACGGGGTGGGTTATCGATGATGCCATTGGCAATCAACTTACTATTGAACAGTGACCGTAATTTTTTTAGAAATGACGGGCTTATCGTGGGGAATATGACTATAGTTACCCAACACTAGCTGTAGCGTATGGTCACCGGGTGCCAACGTTAGCTGGGTTTCAGTTTGACCTGCACCATAGTGCAAAAGATGTTCAGACGCTTGCAGTGGGTCAGTCAGTAAAGGTAACTCATCCACATCAACCAGCAAATGATGATGGCCCGTATTGGGACGATCAACCCCAGCAGGTGCAATCCCCATATCTGAGAGGCCAAACTGGATCTTAAATGGAGCAGTCACTGTGTCCCCGTCAGCGGGGGAAATAATATAGGCTTCGGCAGACTCAGCAGAAGGAGATAACGTTGCGGCATAAACAGAAGGTACACATAGGTTGAATAAAACGGTCAGGCAGAATGCTGCCAGTACAAGGCTGCGCTGAATAAATGTCACCATCGATAACACGCGTCGAAACGAACATTATCTATGGTAAGCCGTTGCGTTACTACCGAGGTCATATCCCCAACTGTCACACTAAAGTCGAACCGTTTTTCAATACTTTCAGACACAAATCAATAGTCCACCCCTAAAAAGTGTCCTTCTTTTTAGCGCATCTCCAAGTACGGAAAGATACAACAGAACCATGCAAGCGAGGTTCAGTAATCTCTAGTTCCAAACACCACTGGAAAACTAACCCCGTCTGCCATAAAACGTTTCGAGGAATCTAACCATCATGTTTAATCGTATTCTTTGCACGCTGGGGCTAACGGCTGCTGTTCTTGCTGCTGCTCCCCTAACCGCATCGGCTCAAGAAGCTCCTGACTATAACTATGTTGGCATTGGTGGGGGCGACGAAGGGTTTGTTGTTAACGGTAAACTCTCTCTCTCTGAAAATATATCTGTTCGCCCTGCCGTCAGCACTGACTTTGACTTTGATGATGGTGAAGATGTGGCTTATGTATTGCCTATCACCTACGACTTCAACTCTGTTGATCCCCAAGGCCGTCTCCATCCCTTCTTGGGTGCTGGCATCAATGGCGAACTAGGTGACGATAGCACCATTGAAGCAGCCGTAACAGGCGGTGCCGACTATCGCGTCAACGAGCAGTGGTTGGTCAATGGTTCTGTTGTGTGGTCCCCGTTTCAAGACGGTAGCGATGATGTAGACTTCATGGCTGGTGTCGGCTACAGCTTCTAACGAAAACTCTGCGTTGTTATCAAAGCTCTCCTAGATTGGCCCCGCTAATAGCGGGGCTTTTTTAACAGCGCCTCCACACTATTGACGGCAGCTTAAGGCATAGTTGCATCCGCAATCTCAGAACTGTTGGGAATCTCAGCAGTATTAAAAAATTCCACAAATGCCTCGTTTAGAGCAACATATCCTTGATTATTGAGATGCAGCTCATCCTTGCGAAAGTCTTCGGGAATTTGCCCCTGGGAATCGGCAATGGCTGAGAATCCATCAAAGACCAGCACCTGCTCGTCAGCGAGTGAGGTAATGTAACCATTAACCTCATAAATTGCTTGAGCGATATCATCTGACCACACGGGCTGACGCACAAGGGGAACTTCGCCGACTGGAAGGATAGTGGTAACAATAACGGTTGCACCTAGAGCTTTTGCATCTTCAACCATCTGGCGAATGTTAGCTCGGCAGAGATCAACAATGGTATTGCGCTCATTCGGCATCAGTGGAATCGCCTTTAAGTCGTTAACACCCACTTGAATAACAACAACATCGGGTTCTAGCTGGCTTAGATGAAAGTCAAACCGTTGGGTAGTTTGAGCCGATGTCTGACCACCTACACCACGATTGATAAATTCATAGCCTTCAACGTTAGGAGCAGGCCAGTCTGCGGCTCTAGAATCACCAAACAGGACAACCCGTTGATTATCTCCTTTATCGTTGAGCTTTGGATCTGGATTATAGTAGCTGAGCCCTAGTGGATCTAAACGTACTTGATTAAGTTCAACGTAATATTGTTTGAGCTGTCCGTAAAGGAAAAAATTAAGCGCCACTGAAGCACCGATGACAGGTATCCCCAAATACATGAGTAGAGAGCTAACCTTGACCAATTTCATAGGGCCGTTTGAGGTATAAATTTGAAATAAAAGAGCAGTGCAATAAACTCTGCAGACTAAGGTTCCAATATAATTTGTTCCAAGTTCTGGGAAGCAAAGTTGTCGCCAATTGTCTGCATCAGTTGTTGTTAGATGTTTTCTCTCTCCTGTAAAGGTTTGAGATTTTTTTGTGAGGACAGGGTATGGTAATCAAATTATTGGACACTGCATCAAATACGAATAGCTAGTACTGTTACCGTAATTAATGTTTAACGTGTTAGTAGTTAGGATTACTATGTGGGTAGCAATGCTCCGCATATGCGCCTAGTTGGTACTGCCCTACAAGTCTGTAATTAACCTGATGTCCGCATCTTAAGGGTCAGTTCACTATTCACAGAGCACCCATGCTATCCGTACTTTTCACTTCAATATTGTACTAGTCTTATTTATCTATGGTTGTCATTTCATCCGTAGACAAGGCATAACCATATAGGTCTACTAATTCATTTAACTGTTTGTTTTATGGCTGTTGAGACTGCGTTATTTTTTCCACCCAAGCCACAACCATTACTCATTCGCTTAGTACAGAGCGTTTCCTATTGGGTACTGCAGCGTTTGTATCAATGTGATCTGGTGGTCGCTGACGACGATGTTGCTAAACTGCGAGCCCTTGACGAAGCGCGGGTGGTGTATGTATGCAATCATGCCACCTTAGAAGATGGCATGGCGCTGTTTAGTTTAGCTGCGCGAGTAGGTCAGCTCTGGCACTACATTGTGGCGCGAGAATCGTTTAAGGGCGTGCAGGGAAAATTTTTACAGTGGATGGGGTGCTATTCTATCCGTCGTGGACTGGGAGATCGAGCCAGTATCGCCCAAACGCTGAGTCTATTAAAGCATCATCAGTCTCGGGTAGTTATTTTTCCAGAGGGTGGGTGTTCATATCAAAACGATACGGTGATGCCATTTCGCTCGGGTGCCATTCAAATGCCGCTACAGGTGATGGCACAGCTTGCTAAAAAGGAGCCTAATTCAGACTTATATATCGTGCCGATATCCCTCAAGTATCGATACACTCAACCGATGACGGCGGTCATAGAGCAAACTCTACAGGGTCTCGAACAAAAACTGGATATCGTTCCAGTAGAGTCTCAGGATTTCTATCAACGGCTGCTTGCGATCGCATCTATAGTCATCGCCCGCATAGAAACTGAGTTTGGGTTAGTCAGCACTCCTGAGCAAGACTGGAATCAGCGGATCAATCAGCTACGCAATCATGTCATTACTCAGTGTGAGCAGCAGCTTGACCTGCAGTCCAATGGTGCGCCTATTCGGGAACGAGTTTACAAAATTCAGGCCCTCTTAGAAGCCGAAGAACCTAAAACCGTGGCCGAGGATGATGCCCTGTATTGGCAAACCGTAAGACTGCTCAATTTTGATGCCATTTACGATGGCTATGTAGCCGCAAACCCCACTCCAGAGAGGTTTTTAGATACACTTATGCGGCTAGAGCGGGAGGTCTATCAAGTTGAACATATTCAACCCAAAGCCCACCGTCAGGCAATCTTTCGAATCGGTAACCCAGTCAATCTCAAACACTACGTAGAAGATTTTCGAAAGGATAAAGCAGACACAGTGACTCGATTAACCGAACAGCTACATACAGCAGTTCAGGAAAATTTAGCGGAATAATTTTGTATCAAGATTAACGAAAATGTTTGGGGAATCCTACGGGCCTCCCACCTAACTATCATCATTGTATGTTTTCCAGTCTGCCGCCGCAGATATCTCCTGGAGCAAACTGCTGAATGCATTTAGCCGTTGGCGTCGCACATAGCTGCTGTCATCTAACGCTTTCAGCGATCACCACTACTGTGAATCATGGGCGTAAAGCTAGAAACGATCAAGGCCCATGGCCACGGCAATTTATATTTGACCAGCAAGTCAGAGACCGCTACGGATTTAGAATCTGGATCAATTTACTACAATCAAAAAGTGTCAGCTCTCTACCTGTGGAACTCTTTAAGGATATGTGCAGCAACTTAATAAACAACTAAAAAAACAACTAAAAAACATCTAGATTATTTGTTTTTTGTGACCAAAACTACAAAGCTAATAGCATTGTTTTCTATATTCAGTTGCGAAAGAGACACTTTTCATTTTGAGAGTATCAAAAATCACATAGCATCTGTTTCGCTAAGCTCTAAAAAGGCTCTACCAGACAGCTGCTTAATGACTAGCATTATTAGACAAGACTGTTATCATAGTGAGAGAAATAAGTACGGCATCACAGATCCGGTAGTGAGATTGTCATATTCATAATCATTGATGCAGATTATCTTGCTAACAGATCAATTAGGGTGGCAATTTACTAGTAATTACGGATTTTAATACGACGATATAAAAAGGCCCGATAAATTCTTCCGCAAATTCCGTATTCATTGCTTCATGATGTGCGGAAGACCCTATATGACCAGGGTAATCTTAATATCAGGTAGTCTTGTCAGTCAGGTTTTCTATGGAAGGAGCGCAGCCATCGCTTCAAAACCAGCAGCGCGTCCTTGCCGCCATTGTGGTGACAGACGCTGTTGGTTTTAGTGCACAGATGTCCGCTGATGAAGAACGGGCATTGGCGATTATCAATCGGGACCTCAAACAAATTGCCGGGCTCTGCAATGTGTTTAAGGGGCAAGTCCTTAAGTCAACTGGCGATGGCCTGTTGATGTGCTTTTTTAGTGCGGCTCAGGCCGTTGCTTGCGCACTTAATATTCAGAAAAAGCTACGCGGCGATAGCAAGCGAGACAGTTTTGACCATCGCATTGGCATTCATTTAGGCGATGTGTACATCAACAACTCAGATGTAATGGGGAATGGTGTCAATATTGCCGCCAGACTAGAAAGCTTTGCTGCTCCCGGTGAAATCTGCGTATCTCAGGTAGTCTATGACGTAGTTAAAAGTCGTCTAGATCTAAATGCCACGTTTCTAGGCCCCTTAAATCTCAAAAATATTCAGGAATCAGTACCGGCATATCAGCTAAGACCGTCGATTGAACATGAAACCTATGACGAAGAGCTAACACGGCCCTTTTTTGCAGAAAGCTATGAAGGGTACACCTTTGATAACCCACTTGAGCAGGCTCTGCAGACCCTTGGGGATCACGACGATCACCTGCGGATCAAAAAGCTAGTCTTTGGCACCTGCCAAAATCTATGGGAAAACGACACGACTGTCCTCAAGCAGTTCTTATTACAGCCTCTGATTGAGTCCCTTATACAGCGCAATCCCACAGTGGAGCATTGCCGCGCCAGTCTGTACCGCATTGTCGCTACCTTAAATCACAAAGAAATTTACTCTGATGTGGCTGAGGTAATTTTGCAAGCGGTCACCCCCATATATATAGAGCGTGCAGCTAGTCTACTACCAACCGAAAAAGAAGAGGCCAAGCCAGAGACACCCAAAATTGCCGACGACACCAAAGACCAGTATCAACGGGTTGCGGATGAGTTAGAGCAAGATGCTCAGATCATTCGCATTAAAAAAGTGCTGTACTGTCTTTGCCACAAAGTCTGGGAGACAGATGTCCAAAAGATTGAACAGGCCGACACAGCCATTTTGGTACAGCAGCTTTACCAGCTTACCCCCACACCTAATGACCTTAAGTATCATCTGCGTCACTTACTGAACCACCTAAATCGAAAAGCGAAATACACAAAAATTGTCAACGCTATTTTTAAGGCATTTCATCCCTTATACAGTACCCAGACTGAGCTGATCCCAATGTCAACACCGGGGCTGTCAAACGTTAACGATACTGACAGTCCAGAGACATGTTTTGGGGATCTGCCCGTCGGTATTCATCCTGACAACACCGTTGCCTTCTCAGCTAAATCTTTAGAAGGACAATCTCTAGATAGTATTTCCCAAGTCAAAGATCGAGCAGATTTATTTGAACTTAGACTTGACATCATTAAGTACTGCAACCCACTTCGGGCCAAAATTTTATTGCACTCTACTCTTTACAGTCCCTTTACCGGAAGTTCACAAGAGTGGTCACTGCTGCGCAGTAAAACATTAGAAGATTTTCTACGAGAAGTCTTTAATTACTGCGCATCCTTCCAAGATTTAGAAAGTAAGCTCTCTATTATTGTTCACTGCTTAGATGACACTGACGAAAATGAGCCTGTCGTCACGGCCATTCTGAATGCAATCAAACCTTACTACGTTGAACCCAGCCAAGAGAAGACAAAAACTATAAACGAAGCTAGAGAAACTGTGCCTGTTGTCACGTCTATGAGACCTGCATCCTATGGATAATCTTGAACTCTTAGCACTTTACAACAGTGGTCAAAAAGACTTTAGTGGTCTGTGTTTAGCAGGCTTAGAACTACCCAAGTCAGATCTAATTGGCGCCAACTTCTCTAAGGCCGATCTAGAGCGCACAGACCTGATGTTCTCTTATTTGAGCCGGGTCAATTTACAACAGGCAAACCTGAGCCATTCCAATCTCAGTGGTGTTAATCTCAATCAGGCAAATCTGATTTATACCAATTTAAGCGATGCGAACCTCCATGGAGCTAGCTTACAGGGAGCCGACCTGCGAGGAGCCGATCTGACACTGGCTGATTTATTTGATGTCAATCTAGCCGATGCTGATTTGCGTAATGCTGATCTGAGCGGCGCTAACCTAACTGGAGCCTGTTTGCGAGGAGCTAACCTACGGCAGGAGCTACGCAGTGAGCAGACTATTTTGCGCGGTGCCCATCTGCGTCAGGTTGATTTACGGGGGGCTAACCTCAAGGGCGCTGATTTAGCCAGCGTAGACCTCAGCGGCGCTAACTTAAGTGAGGCATTTCTTAAAGATGCGGACCTCCGCAATGCCAATCTTAACGGAGCCAATCTCAAGGGTGCTTCATTGGCGGATGCTCAATTAGAAGGGGCTAACCTCCGCTATGCTAATTTGACACGCACCCGTGCTCAACGTGCGAATCTGGCTGGCTGTGACTTTACAGGCGCGGACCTAAAGGGGGTTAACTTTACCGATACTAAGCTTTGTGGTGCCCAGTTATTTCACATTGTGATGACTGATGCGCGGCTGCTGCGGTCTGATCTGAGTCGTGCTAACCTCAGCGGTGCCAACCTGACCCAGGCAGACCTGACCAATGCTTATCTAGGACGCACTAATCTAGGCGAAGCTAACTTAACAGGAGCTATTTTGTTTAAGGCAGAACTTAGCAGCGCTAACCTGGCGGGGGCTAAATTAGATGGTACTACTATGCCTGATGGGAAAGTTCACGAGTAGCTATACGCTGAGCACAATGAGACAAGGGGTGTCTGAGTAAGCATCAAGAGTCAACCACTAGCAAGCAAGCGGCTCCAGCAGTGATATCGCTACTTGCGCTGACTGACTCGATAGCCAAGAGCACCAGTCAGTACGAGAGATAGCAAGACCCCAGGCTCAGGAACGCTAGCAGGTTCCCCATCATTTCTGTCATCGTAACGCTCGTTGAGAGTGGTCAACGCAAAATCACTCACAATCTGATAAGCCGCTGTAGTGGGGTGTACATCATCCCAGAATAGAAACTCGTCTGGATTATTACAGATGTCATCAAACTGAAAGCCCGGCCGAAAGTTTGTTAGACAAGACTCAGTCACATTAGTCAGGCCAAACACCTCTGGGGTGGCTAATATGTCGGCAAATAAGCTACCGATATCAAGGGTGGTAACATTTATCTCGGGATTGTTTTGACTCAAGCCTGCCAGTTTAGATGACAGCAGTTCATTATGGGCAGACGATAGCTGATTAAGTACTGAAGAAATATCTTGTTGAGTTTGAGCATCTAAAAAATCGGCAAAGGGAGCTTCCCCAATAGCGGGTAAGTTAGCGACTAAAAACTCTCTAGCCCCAAGAGCGCTCAGTTCCGTAAGACCACCGACAATATTGTCGGTAACAATATCGGGCAGCTGCGCTAGTGAAGAAGCCTCCAGAGGGTCAGGGCCAGCAAACGCCTCGTTATAATCATTAGAACCTACCCAAACCACATACAGTGCATTAGGATCAGCTGGAACAGTTGAGGAGAGCGTTGCAAATGTTTCGATCTGTTCCTGATATCCAGGAAACAAGTCGGCTAAAAAAGGAATATCATCATCCAGAATATGGGTGTCTGAAGATAGCGACCCAGCAAAGGCAAAGTTAACACCTTGAGTTGGCAACGGTTCAGTAGGATCGAGTAGCAGATCTGTCGCTAAGGTAGATGATAGCTCTAGAGATTGAGCCAAATTATCAACCCAAATTGGCCCATTTGAACTGCGCTGAGCATAGGGTGGAGTTGGGGGCAAACCGGGCAGCCCAAAAGGCGAGAGTAGAGAATCCGTGAGATTAAAGAGGTTCCCTGAGTCTACCAGGCTATCCCCAAAGACATTTAACCCTGTAAATGAGGCAGCTCTGGCTCTAAGAGGTATCAGACAAGACGAAATCGCAATACCTACAGCTAAAACCTGTTTATTCATGTCTGTTTACTATACTAAACACAGCTTTGAAAAACGCCCATCCACTTGAAAGGGCCTTATAAAGAAACATCTCTCAAGCTGATATCATTTTTTTTACACGTCCCCTTTAGTTATAGCGATCAATATTACTTGCTCAAAACGATTCAGGACTTCTTTAATGAAAATCTGATGAATCTTATGTAATAGTTTTATAAAGCTACCGTAGTGTCTCGGATGCCTATCGTAGCTAAGAAATAACAACCCCTACATACTGGCTATCTCCAGTGCTAGATATTACCAATTCTCTCTACGAGAAAACCGACCTTGTATAAACACCCAGTGTCTTACCCCCTGAAGCATCGAAAACCAGGTTTCTTCCCCCTCTCCCTCGCAAAAACATTCACTGCCACAATAGGTATGGCGTAACATACAACGAATATGACGGGTTTAGAACTGCTGGCGGAACCAGTCGCGGAGGGCATTGCCAGCTTTGCAGTAAATCTCTTACCTAGAGTCGGAAGTCAGGCTATTTCTGAGGTACAGAATCTATTTTTTAACGCATCAAGAAAATACGTTCATACCTACCGAAAACGTCACTGTCAGCTAAAGGTATTGGGTATGCGAGAACCGGTAGATCTAGCCCAGGTCTACACAGGCATAAAATTTCTCGATGAGGATGACATTCTGGGATTTGAATCAACTCAAGCGCTAGAGAAGCAGTATCGTCGCACTCGGTTTCGTAGCTGTATCGGCCGGCGCAACAGAAATGAAAAACGCTCAGGTATTGATGTAGCCAACGAAAAGCAGTATCTAATGGTACTAGGTGGGCCAGGTGCTGGAAAATCTACTTTTTTACGAAAATTAGGGTTAGAAGCCTTACGCACGTTTCATCATGAGCAGGCTGTCTATCACCATCGCAAGATCCCTGTCTTACTTGAGTTAAAGCGATTTGAGGCAGATGATATCGATATCGCGATGCTGATTGCTGAGGAGTTTGGCAACTGTGGTTTTCCTGCACCAGAGGAATTTGTACAGCAGGCACTCAGGCAGGGTAAATTGCTGATTTTGCTAGATGGTCTCGATGAGGTACCCACTGAAAATCTTGATAACGTTATCTGCACCATTCAAGATTTTGTCGATCGCTACGATCAAAATCGATTTGTCGGCTCATGTCGTACAGCTGCCTACCATGGTGGATTTACTCGCTTTAGCGATGTAGGCATGGCTGATTTTGATAATGACCAAATTGAACAGTTTATTAGTAACTGGTTTAGTAGCGAACGAGATACTGAGGGAGCCATCAGTAAAAAATGCTGGAAAACCTTGCAAGAAGAGAAGAATAGAGCAGCGAAAGAACTCGCCCATACGCCTCTACTCCTTACGTTTCTGTGTCTTGTTTATGATCGATCACAGCGATTTCCAGCTAATCGTAGCAATCTCTATCAGCGAGCCTTACGTATCTTGCTGGAGGAGTGGGCGGCTGAAAAACGCATCAACCGAGACGAGATTTATGAGGGTCTCAGCATTGAGTTAGAAGAGAGTTTATTGTCTGAAATTGCTTATGCTGGGTTTGAATCTGACCAGCTCTTTTTCTCTCGCAGAGAGCTAACGGCACAAATAAAGGACTTTTTAGCCAGTAATCTAAATGTGCCAAAAACACTGAATGGAGAGGCTGTTCTACAAGCCATTGAAGTCCAGCAGGGCATTTTGGTAGAACGTGCTGAGGATGCCTATTCGTTTTCCCATCTGACGCTGCAGGAATATCTTACAGCCCAGTGTCTAGCAGATAATCGCCACTGGAATAAGGTGATCTCAAACTACGTTACTGATAGACGTTGGCGAGAGGTGTTGTTGCTAACGCCAGGATTATTGACCGGTAAGCAAGGGGCAAATCACTTTCTCAAAACATTGAAACAACGGGCAAACCAATGTCTTAGCTCGATTAAGCTGCAGCATCTGGTGCAGTGGGCTACTGCTGCAACAGCAGGCTCTCCGGGTAGTTTTAACCCAGCTGCCAAACGGGTATCTGCTATTTATCTCGCCTTAGCACTTAACCGTGAGCTAAACCGTGAGTTGGCCCGCAGCCATATTCTTGAGCGAGCCCGCGCCCTGGCCCTGACCATTGACCCAGCCCATGCCCATATTATCGATATTAATCTGGCTCGGACACTAACGCTTAACCATGCGCTTACTCGCGCCCATGAGTATGACCTAGATATCTCACGTGCGATCGCACGTGGCATCACGTTAACAAAACGCTTTGCTCGTCTTAATATCCTAGCCACTATTAACTGCTTAGAGCTGTTAAAACACCTGCAGACACTTAAATCCAGCATCCCATCCCAAGAAACCTCTGAGTACCAAAAACAAATTTTTCAGGCCCGAGTGCTGAAGCTGTGGTTCAACGCTCTGGGCATTTCACCTGATGATTGGCAACTATCCTCAGCAGATGTGCAAGCACTGGCTGATTATTTCTATATTTGTGAGCTGATGATCCGGTGCAAGCAGATGGCTGTCAGGGTATCCCCTGAGATCTGGACAGGCATTGAAACACAGATGGTGACAGTCCCCACCGAGCACCGAGCCTTAGCGGAAACCGAATGGGTTGGGTTGAATGTATTACAGATACCGTTAGCCCAGCAAGCATGATTAGCCCAGCTACCCGCTGATGGCGGTTCGTGTGTGAGGTCTAATGGCTGCACAGCGTTTGCTAAGAGCCAAACCTACCGCCAGGACGCTAGAGCAAGTTTTCTGGTTAATCTAGCCCTAGTTCTCGCTTAAGTACCTCAATAGATTTCTCACCAATATAGTTCTCACAACAGAAGACTTTGGGGGGACGAATGATATCTTCGCGTGCTGCCTGCAGTGCTGCTTTGATAGCTGGGAAACTGGCTTTATCTAAAGCCGCAATAGTTTGGGCACTGCGGACAACGGCGGAGAGTTTTTGCTCGTCTTCGGTTTGAGCCGTCATCACCAAAATCTCATCGCCGCGTAAACTGTAGGACAGCACCTCAGCTGCCCGCAAAATTCCGGAGCTGAGACTGACTAGTCCAAGACAGGTGTCTTTAGGTAACTCTTTAAGTTGGCCAAGCTCTTCAGCGTAGTCGTAAATATCGATGGGAATCACACGCACGGATTTTGGCGCTGCGATCGCTTCTGCTTCATTAATAAAGTAGCGACTGGTTACCACCGTACCGGAACGGGTTTGGGACAGCACGTCCTCTAGTTCTTCTAGGGGTACCAACTGTACCGGAATCCGCAGCGCTTGCTCCAGTTCGCGCACCATCAGCTCACCGGCACCAATATCCTGACGGGGTGTGGTGACTAACACTCGTGCACTACAGCGTAACCGCCAGTCAATTTCACCCAGAAACAGCTCACGGGCCTGATGCAGCGAGCAACCCTGACGCAACAGTTCATCCAGGCTGCTTTCTACTAGTTCCTGGGCTTTGGGAAACTGGGCCAACAACGGTGAGCGGGGCTTATCAATTTCTACGCTACCCTGGGTACGTACATAGATACCAGAACCAGGCTGGGCCTCAACGACACCAGCTTCTTCCAGCTGCCGGTACACCTTACTGATGGTGTTACGGTGTAGCCCTGTTTGCATTGCTAGCTGACGGGTACTGGGTAAACGATATCCAGGCGGGTATTGACGGGATGCGATCGCAAACCAAATCTGATCGTAAAGCTGAGTGGAAGCCGGAATTTCGCTATCGGTTTGAATATGAAATTGCACCATAAATCGCGCTCAGTTGCCGTCCAAATACAAAATTTAAGGTGGTTTGGTACCCGGCAATAGCTCAAACTACAACTGGGCTACCCAACATTACATAGAGGTTACTCGCGAAACCGGGTTTTGAGATGTGACA
>ERZ1740070.1155-NODE-1155-length-16813-cov-5.257847_pt1 | contig 16813 bp, 16 predicted proteins | sample MGYA00581734_ERZ1740070 | MGnify/ENA primary metagenome ERZ1740070 (study PRJEB43018, sample SAMN04849744) | marine metagenome | isolation source: floating plastic debris | place: Pacific Ocean | collected 2008-09-01 | study: EMG produced TPA metagenomics...
CGCGGCCATGCAAACGCAAACGGGCCGCCCCAAGAGGCGACCCGTCCGGTGTTTTATCCGTTAGGATTGCGACTGGGTTTAGGGCTCAGCCGTTACCTTTCGGTAAATCGTCTCACTCAGTTTTTAGCGACGCGTAGCCGCTGCGATGCGGGTGCCGTTATCCACCGCGCCAGCGGGCGGGTTGGTCTTGGCGTAGGCAAAGCAACCACGGCCTGCTCCGCGAACGGTTGAGCACATTTGCGCTGCGCCCTGACGGCCAAAGCCGGCGGCGGCGACGCGGTAGAAGGTTTCGCCGTTCACCTCAGCTTTGGTGATCAAGACGTCGTGCGTTTTGAGATCGCCAAACTTGCGCTGAAGGGTTGTCCAGCCGGCTTTGGCTTCGGCTTCGCTGTTATAACTGCCCAACTGCACCATGTGGCTGTCGCCCTTAGGCGCAGGTTTAGCGGCGACCTTGGTCACAGGCTTGGGAGCCGCGGCCACACGTTGGGGCGCTGGCACCTTGGCCGTGGGAGCCGGAAGGTCCTGCGTCACCGGGCGCGAGACAAAGCTGGGCCCAGTGGACGCGGGCTTCGCTTTGGCAACAGTCTTGCTGCTGGTGCGCGGCTTGCTGGTCGTCTTGCTGGGGGCCTTGGCTGGTGCGCTCTTCGCCGCCACACGAGTGGGAGCCGGCGTCGTGGTCGCCGCAAGGATGGAATCAACCTTTTTCCCAACCGACTTGGTTGAGGCTGGTTTCGTCTTCGGTGCGGGTTTCGCAACAGTAGTGGAAGCCACCTTGGTGACCGGCTTAGACGCCATGTGCTTGGGTGCGGCCTTCACCGGAGCGGGTTTCGTTGAGGCGACCTTTACGGGGGTGGCCTTGGTTGGCGCCGGCTTCACAACGGGCTGCGCAACCGGTTTCGGAGCCGCGGCGATCTGCGTCGGCGCCTTCTTTACGGGAGCCTTGGCCTTAGTAGCCGCCGCCATTTGCGCGGGGCTTGGGAAGTTTGAAAGCGCCAGCCTATTGGGCACGCCGTTATCGCGCTCTGGCGAAATGCCGAGCAATTGGGCGACGCGAACCATGTGATCCTCGGGCCGTGCGTTGCTGGCCCAGTCGGACAGTCGGGCGTCAAGCTGATCAGCTGGCACGTCTTCAGCGGCCATCACGCGCGCCGCGCGCCAGTTGCCTGCCAAAGCGTAAGTGTAGGCCAGGTTCTGGCGGACCTTGGCGCTGTTCTGGCCGCTGCGAAGCGCGTTGGTCAGAACGAACACCCCGCGTTCGGGATCGCCCGCCAACGCCATCGCAAGACCGGCATCAGCCGGATCCATCGAGCGCTCGAACTTCATCAGTTTGTTGAGAGCGTTCTTGCCGCCGCCAATCGCGGTTTGCGTGAGCGCATAGCTGAGCACGGTTCGCGGGTTCTGGTCGCCCAATTCCAGTGCGTCGCCAAAACTCATCGCGGCCGACTGGTAACGGCCCGTTTCGAGATAGGCTTTGCCCAGAAGCGCGCGATACTCCGCGTTGCGCGGATCCGCCAGCACCGCCTTTTCGGCGTACTCAATGGCTTTTGTGGTTTTGCCCTTGGCCAGCGCCTTTTGCGCCTTGGAATAAGACACCTCGGCTCGCGGCGCAGCCGCTGTGGTGCTCGCGGTGAACGTCGCGGTCATGACCGCTGCGGAGGCCAGCAAAGCCAGCCGTGCGGTGAATTTCGGACCGCGCGTGCGGTTCATATTCTTGGCTTCCATGTCGTGTCCCCTGGTCATTTTTTTGGTTCCGTGTGGGTTGGCAGGTTCGTTCAAAAATCAGTCGCGCTTCATGCGCTCAACCAGCGTGTCGAGCGCTTCGATGTCGTCAAACATCGTATCGAGCGCCTGCGTGACGAGTGATTGCGCGCTGACGCCTTGCATTGTGGCGGCAAGACGCAGTTTCAGGTGGCGATCGGTATCGAGGCGCAGCGTGAAAGCCGCGCGCCGACCTTTGGTTGGGCCGCTTTCTTGAGCGACACCTTTCTTGGTTCTTTTGGCGGGACGCTTTTTGATGAGCGCAGTGTTTTCGGCATCGGTTGCAACGCGGCTTTTCAAATGCTGTTGCTGATCGGCGTCCGGCCCGCGATCTGCGTCGAGATGATCCTCGTTCGCGGCTGCACGGCGCGAAGGGTGTGCTTTTAGTGAGACGACCTGCGCGCCTGTCTCAGACTTTGGTCCATCGTTTGCAGAGGTCTTCTCTCCTGGCTCCGCAGGAGAAAGAGGTGTGGACGCGGGTTTGACAGCGGGCTTGGTCGACAAAAGCGGCGCTTCGGCGTCTAGGCCGTCGCGATCGGTTCCCATGTCGTTCCACCCAAGATCTTCCAGCTGCTCTTCCGCAAGCGCGGCGAGGCCAGCCATATCTTGAGGAAGAGGCGTCAATTGCGGGCGCATGGCCGGCTTTGCTCCGCCCTTGCGAGCGAGCAGTGTTGGACCAAGCGAGGCAAAGCTGGCTTCGGACATCATCGTCAGCGGCCTACTTTACTGCGCCACCCGGCGGCCGAAGCCTCCTGCCGGGCGCGGCACGCCGCCTTGATTGGCCATCTGGCTATTGGGCGCGGCAAACACCGTGCGACGGAAGTTCTTCTCAAGCCGGTCAGAAATGTATTTCCAGAGCGCGGTCATCTCGGCCGCTGACCGGCTTTCCGGGTCGACTTCCATAACGGTGCGCCCGTCGATCATAGAGGCTGCAAAATCGGTGCGGTGGTGCAACGTGATCGGTGCAACCGTTCCGTGCTGCGAAAGCGCCACAGCGGCTTCCGATGTGATCTTGGCTTTGGGCGTTGCCGCGTTGACCACAAAGATCAGCGGTTTGCCGGCGCGCTCGCACAGATCAACCGTTGCGCCCACGGCGCGTAAATCGTGCGGGCTTGGGCGGGTAGGAACGACAATCAGTTCAGCCACGCTGATCACGGACTGGATCGCCATTGTGATTGCGGGCGGGGTGTCGATCACCGCCAATTTAAAGCCCTGTTGGCGAAGAACCTGAAGGTCATTGGCCAAGCGCGAAACGGTGGTCTGCGCGAAAGCGGGATACTCCGCCTCACGCTCGTTCCACCAATCCGCCAGTGACCCTTGTGGGTCGATGTCGATCAGCACAACCGGGCCAGCGCCAGCGCGCTGCGCTTGAACGGCAAGGTGTCCGGACAGGGTTGTCTTCCCCGAGCCGCCTTTCTGCGATGCCAAAGCTAATACACGCAACGCCTTAATCCCCCTGGATTGGTCCATAGAGCGCCGCGCAATCGCGGCTGTGTCGCAAAGGGGATCGCAGACTACCCCTAATTTTGGGTTAACGCTGAACCCACAAGTGGGTGGGACGACGCGGACTTTTGAGGGCTTCTCAACCGCTTTCGCGAAGACAAGCGCGCTTTGGCAGAGGGGGATCAACGATTTTGTAACCCGATGTTCACTATGAAGCGAGCGTTCCAAACATGACGCCAGGGCGGTCGCGGGGGAAAGTCCTGCACGCTCAGCGTCTTGGCCCGCGATTGACAGACAAGGAGCGCAAGGGATCCATGGTTTATCGTACGACGCGTTTTCGTTTGCCCTCTGTAGCGCTGGCCGCGTGCGGCGCGTTCATCGCTGCGCCTTTAGCAGCGGATGTGAAACGCGGCGTGGATGCATGGAGCGAAGGCGATTTCGACACCGCAGTCGTCGAATGGCGAGAGCCCGCAGCGCAAGGTGACGCAGACGCTTTGTTTAATCTGGCCCAGGCCTATCGTCTTGGCCGCGGAGTGACCGCCGACATCGAGCGCGCGCGCGAACTTTACGCTGAGGCGGCGGAGAAAGGCCACGTGAAAGCGGCCGACAATTATGGGCTGTTGCTGTTCCAGCAAGGTCAACAAAGCGACGCGATGCCGCTGATCAAGGCCGCGTCCGATCGCGGTGACCCAAGAGCGCAGTACGTGCTTGGACTTGCGCATTTCAACGCCGACTACGCGGATCGCGACTGGGTACGTGCGTACGCGCTCCTCACGCTTGCGCAAGGAAAGGGTCTGCCTCAAGCATCCGGCGCGCTGCAGCAGATGGACCAATATGTGCCTTTGGCGCAGCGCCAGAAGGCGCAGGCCCTGGCGCGCGATCTTGAGGCCGAAGCGGACAAACGCCGCGCGGCGCAGATGGCGGCGGCGGATCTTAGGCAACGCGAACCGGCCCAGCCTGTGCGCGTGGCCGCCACGAACCAAACTTCAGCGCCGCGCGCAGATACTGCGCAAACCTCAACTCAGCCCGTCCGCGTGCCAGTGTCAGCCGCTTCGAGCGCGCCGGCATCCACCGGCAAGTTCGGGGACTGGGCGGTCCAGCTTGGCGCCTTTGGCGTAGCGGCGAACGCGGAAAAGCTTTGGACGAAGCTGTCGGCCAATCCCGCGCTGGCGGGCACGCAAAAGAAGCTGGTGCCCGGTGGCCGCGTCACGCGCTTGCGCGCTGTCGGCTATTCGACCCGGGCCGAGGCCTCGCGCGCCTGCGCCCAGCTTTCGCGCCAGGGTCAGGCCTGCGTGGTCGCGAAGTCTTAAGGGCTTTAGCGCCTTTGGCGAACCGCCCCGTGGGCTTAAATCATCAAAGATAAGCGCTTTCCCTGAAGGCCGGGCCTGCTAGGTTTGTGCCAACAGGGGGATCGAGCATGAGCGCAAGCGTTACGCCAGCGGATATCGAAGAGACATTGGCCGAGGGCGAACCAGTGGTTGCGCCGGTCACGCTGCAACAGCGTATTTCCAGCCTCGACTTTATCCGCGGGCTCGCTGTGATGGGCATTCTTGCGGCGAACATCGTCAATTTCGGACAGCCCTCGAGCGCCTATTTCTGGCCTGAAGCCTTTCTAGTCGATGTTGGCGATCCCGGTGGCTTTCAGTGGATTGCCCAGTTCATCCTGGTCGATGGCAAGATGCGTGGGCTTTTCACTCTGCTGTTCGGCGCCGGGATGTACCTTTTTATGGAGCGCGCCTGGGCCAGGGGATCGCCGCGCTGGTTGCAGGTATGGCGTCTGGTTGTGCTGCTGGGCTTTGGTTTGGCCCACTTCTACCTGATCTGGATGGGCGATATTCTGGCGATGTACGCCACATTGGGCTTTGTTGCGCTCGCGTTCATGCGCTTGGAAGCGGGCACACAGATCCGGGTTGGCCTCTTTGGTTATGCGCTGGGTTGCATCCTTTTGGGAGGTATGTTTCTAGCCAACTATCTCTTTATGGAGACGCAGGCTTTCGGCTCTTCACCCGAATTGCTTGAACAACAGGCGCTAGCGGCGACCCAATTTGAAACCTCGCAAGCCGATGAAGCGAAGCTCGCCGCCCTTATGCAAAGCGGCGACTTTGCGGGCCTTATGGCCGAGCGGTTCAAGCAGCAATGGTTTATGCCGCTCATCAATCCGATCTTGTTTGGGTTGGAAACGCTGCCGTTGATGCTGATCGGAATGGGGCTTTATCGGCAGGGTTTCTTCAGCGGCGGGTTTGACCCGGTCAAAATGAAGCGGTGGGGTTGGGCCGGCGTAGGCGTTGGCGGCGCTTTGACCCTTGCGCTTGCGCTTTTCGTCAAGTCGACCGGTTTCAATTACAACGCGGCCAACGGCGCGCTTATCGGGTGGAGCATGTTGCCACGTCTGCTGATGACGCTGGGTCTGGCGGCGCTGTTGGTTGAGTATTCCAAGAACGCGACGGGATGGTTGGCTGCACGGATCACCGCCGCTGGGCGGGCCGCGTTCACCAATTATCTTGGCACCTCAGTCGTGATGATGATCGTCTTCCAGGGCTGGGGGCTGGGCCTGTTCGGCCAGCTTAATCGTCCGGGCCTGTATCTTGTGACGTTCCTAGCATGGGTTCTCATGCTGGCTTGGTCCCAGCCTTGGTTGGAGCGTTTTCGCTATGGCCCGCTGGAGTGGCTGTGGCGGTGTCTGACCTATCGGCAGCTGTTTCCCTTGCGGCGCTAGCGGCAGAAACAGGGCGGCAATGGACGCCTTTCATCCGATCTTGAGTGGAAAAATGACCCAGTGGCACGCAAAGAGTGCGCAAAAAGCTTGCAATTAAGAATAGTTCGCATAATTTGGCTTCTGCAAACGCTTCTCAAGAAAGATTCGTCGCCAAATGTACATTTGCATCTGCAACGCAATACGAGAAACTGACCTGAGAGAGGCCGCTATCGGCCATGCGGGTGATGCGGAAGCAACCTACGCCACACTGGGTAAGAAGCCCAATTGCGGGCAATGCCTTCAAAAAGCTGGCAAAATCATTGATGAAGAGCGCAGCGGCGTTTCTTGCGATCACGTCGCAGTATAAGGCGATAACGCGCTATTGCGAGCGGATCGCAAGCCTTTGTTTTTATTGAAAAATTTTAGCCCTCAGCTCTTGTGGCTGGGTTTTTGACGCTCATATAAGGCGCTCACTCGGCGGGCGTGCTGCGTTCGTGCGTATGGGACATATGAAAAGAAGCAGGAGCACCACGCCATGAAGGGCGATCCGAAAGTTATCGAGTTTTTGAACAAGGCGCTCACAAACGAGCTGACCGCCATCAACCAATACTGGCTGCACTACCGCGTGCTTGACGATTGGGGCATGACCAAGCTGGCGCAGTATGAGCGCAAAGAATCCATTGAGGAGATGGAGCACGCCGACAAGCTGGCGGCGCGAGTTTTGTTTCTAAACGGTCTTCCCAACTTTCAAGCGATCCACAATCTTCGAGTCGGCGAGAGCGTCGAAGAGATTCTCAAGGCCGACATGGCGTTGGAAGAAGACGCGATCCCTTTGCTGCGCGACGCGGTGGAGTATTGCGAAAGCGTGCGGGATTATGTGAGCCGCGATCTGTTTAACTACATCCTCGACAACGAGGAAGAGCATGTCGACTTCCTCGAGACGCAGTTCGACATGATTGAGAGTATGGGCCTTCAAAACTACGTCCAGCTGCAAAGCAAGGCGGCTGGCGAGGAATAAGTTTGTTCTGAGCAGATCGAGAGCGGCTCGCAAGGCGTCGGCTTTGCGAGCCGTTTTTGATTGTCGACCCCAGTAAACCGCCGCTGGCTGCAAGTTTGACACGCGTGCAATGGGCTCACATTCCAACGGAGCGGAGGATATCCTATGAGACTTTTCACATTACGCGCTGCGGTCTTTGCTGCGGTCACCACACTCGCTCTGGCTACCCCAGCGGCAGGCCAGATGCGGATTTATGAGGATTACGAACCCTCCGAAGAGGTGGTCGAATTGACGATGGTCAAGGTCGAGGAAGCGCAATTGGAAAGCTATCTTAACGGCCTCAAAAGCACGTGGGTTGCCGCCAACGAGGCGCAGAAGGACCTAGGTTACATCACCAGCTTTGGGATCTACGAGGTTCCCTATGGCGACAATGAGTTCAACCTCATTTTGCGAGTGACCTTTCCCAGCACCGAGATGATCGGTCCCAGCAAGGAACGGTATCTGGCCTTCCTGGACGCCTATGGCAAAGCCAATCTTGATAAGGCCCAGCGTACGACCGTTGCGATCTACAACAAAATACGCACGATCCAGGCGCGCTACATGCTCCGGGAGATCAAGTTCACGCCTTAAGACGCGGCGGTCTGTCAGTCGTCGAATTCAGGTCGCGGTATCGTCGTCAGAAAAGCATCGATTTCGCTAGCGGGCATAATCACGGAAGGATCCGATTCAGCGTTGAGCGCTGGCAAATCGGTGCCATCGGGCAGAACCGTTCGCGTGACAAAACGCCCATCCTTATCCCGACTGTATATCGAGCATGTCTCAAGCGCAGACAGTTGATCTATAAGCGAAAACAGGCTCGCTATCCCGATCAATTGATCATTGCTCCAGCGCCGATAGTCGGTGCGTGTGTGGAGCGTAACCCCGAAATACCCGCCATAGCACAAGGCGGTGCCCCGCTGTTCGCGTTGCAAGGCAACTTCGAACCAGATCCCGGGCAGAAAGCTCATAAATCCGCGCTCAGCCACAAGCCCCACGGGGTCTGGCCGCAGCGCGTAACTGTCAAACCTTTGTAGGGTCGGCCTAACGGAGCCGGAAAAGTCCGTTAGGGCGAGGGCCTCTCGGTCGAGATCGCGCAGCAGGTTGCCCGCCAGGCCGCCTTCGCGCTCCGCCAGTTCGGCCAAAATATCGATCCCGATGGTTTCCCAATCGTCGACCTTCTCGCCTTTTTGAAGCATTTCCTCAATCGCGGGTTTGAGCGCGGAGGTGATCTCATCGTTCTGGCTGATGATTGAGAAAAAGGCGATGAACTCGTCTTCGCTCATCTGCGAAGCCATCGAAGGCTGGGGCTCGGCTGAAAAGGTGGCGTCGAAGCCTGCTGACGGCTCTTCGCTTTGCAGCGACGCCGTTTCATCCTCGGCCGACGTTTCGGCCTGGGCATGCAGCGGTGCGGCAAGGCCCCAAAGGCCAAGCGTCGCGAGGGCGAAGGCGCTTAGAACAAGCGACTTGGTTTTCACTTCGAAAAACCCTTGTTGACCTTCTCGAACCCCTTGGCTGACAACCGCGTTTCCATCACAAAGCACCCAAGCCCGGTGATCAACAGGATCATCGTCAGCACCCACATTCCGGCAATCACGGTGCCGATCTGCGCGTCGATGTAGGCTGAGATGAACAATAGCGCGATCACGACGCTGATAATCATGGCCGATGAGCTTGAGAACATGATGGCGGTGCGCACGCGCTGGCGGCGGTCTTGCAACCACTGAATTTCGTTTGCGTGGGTGATCGAGCAGGCCTCTTGCGAACCTTCACCCAGCCGTTCAATCCGGCCTGCAATCCAGATCAGGCGGCTCATCATGACGTTCATAATCGCGCCAATCCCGGCGAGCAGAAAGGCGGGAGCCAGACTTAACTGCACAACCTGCTGGACCCTTGGGGTCGAGGCGGTTCGCTCCAGCAGTTCCAGCGCGAAGGGCTGGGACGCCTCGGCAAGAAGTAGGGGGAACACGTCCACACTCACGTTTTGTCCGACCCGCCTGAATAATTCCCGCCACCGCCGCGATTGGCGTTGTAGGGGTTCTTGGGGCTTTTCAGGACCACCCGTACCGGCACCGCTTCAAAGCCAAGCTTGGCGCGAATGCCGTTCACCAGATAGCGCTCATAGCTTTTGGGCAGGGCGTCGAGACGCGTGCCGAAGATCACAAAGCGCGGTGGGCGCGTGCCCGCTTGTGTGATGTAGCGCAGCTTGATCCGGCGGCCGCCGGGCGCTGGCGGGGGGTTGGCTTCCATGGCATCGTCAAACCAACGATTCAGTGCGGCCGTAGGCACCCGCTTGGACCAGCTTTCGCGGATTTCAAAGGCGGCGCCCAGCATCGTGTCGAGGCCCTTGCCGGTCTTCGCGCTGACGGCGAACAGGGGCACGCCGCGCACCTGCGCCAACCCATCGCTTAGCGCCGCCTTGATGCCGTTGAAGATGCCGGAAGGCGTCTCAGCGGTGTTCTGTCCCGCTATATCCCATTTGTTGATCGCGATCATCAGCGCGCGGCCTTCTTCCAAGACCATGCTGGCGATCTTTAGGTCCTGATGCTCTAGCCCCTTTGTCGCGTCGAGCAGCAGCACAACAACTTCGGCAAAGTCCACCGCGCGGCGTGCGTCGGCGACTGAGAGCTTTTCGAGCTTCTCGGTCACATTGCGCTTTTTGCGCATACCAGCGGTGTCGATCAGGCGGATTTGGCGGACGCCGTCATCTTCCTCATCGTCGGCAGGCACACGCGGATCGCGCCATTCCCAGTCAATCGCGATGGAATCGCGGGTGATCCCGGCCTCTGGACCGGTCAAAAGGCGATCTTCGCCCAGCAGCTGGTTGATTAGCGTCGATTTGCCCGCGTTGGGACGGCCAACGATGGCGAGCTTGAGGGGGCCAAGCGGCGCGTCTTCGTCTTCGACTTCAAGCTTGGCCGCTTCAATCTCGGCTTCCCAGGCCTCAGCCTTGTCGCCGATCACCGGCCACAGCGCGCTGAACAGGTCGGCCACGCCTTCGCCGTGCTCGGCGGACAGCGCAACCGGCTCTCCCAAACCCAGCGAATAGGATTCAAGAACGCCCGATTCCCCGGGCGCGCCTTCCGCCTTGTTGGCGACCAGCACAATTGGCACATCCGCGCTGCGCAAATAGCGCGCAATCTCGTTGTCGAGCGGCGTCAACCCCGCGCGCGCGTCGATCACGAAAAGCGCGGCGTCCGCGCCCTGGAGGCTCGCCTCGGTTTGTTTGCGCATCCGGCCGGGCAGCGTTTGGGCGTCCTCATCTTCCCAACCGGCGGTGTCGACGATCGTAAACTCGAGGCCTGCGACTTCCGCATCGCCCTCGCGCCGGTCGCGGGTGACGCCTGGCTGATCATCGACAAGCGCCAACTTCTTGCCCACCAAACGGTTGAACAAGGTCGACTTGCCCACATTGGGGCGACCGATAATGACGACGGTGGGTTTCATATCCAACTCGCAAGTGGCCCCTGCGAGCGGATAAGGCAAGCAGCGAAGGTTTCCTTAGCCCTTCTTGGCAACCGGGGCGTCATCGCCCAGATCTTCAAACCAGGCTTCGACTTCGCCGGACAGTTTGATCAAGAGCGGGCGGCCCTTGCGGTCGACTGTTTTGCCGGCCTGCACTTTCACCCAGCCTTCCGAGATTGAGTATTCTTCGATGTCGGTGCGCTGGTTGCCTTTGAACCGGATGCCCACGCCGCGTTGCAGCGCGTCGGCGTCGAAATGTGGGCTCGACGGGTGCACCGCGAGGTGATCGGGGGGTGTGTCTTGCGTGTTGTCTTCGCTCATGGGCGCGCCTTTAGTCGTGTGACTGTCAGGAAACAAGCGTGTTGCGCTTGCCCTTTTGCTCATCACCCGATAGAGGCGCACGCAATTCGCGCGGGGGGCCTTGTCGGTTTCCCGCGCGGCTTCGTTCGGGCATGCGGGCGTGGCGGAATTGGTAGACGCGCTGGTTTTAGGTACCAGTATCGAAAGATGTGGGGGTTCGAGTCCCTTCGCCCGCACCAAACCTCGCCACAAAACCCGCGGCAAGCTCGCCACACAAATATCGCTCTAATAGGTTGTAAAGTACTCACCTCATGCAGATCAAGCAGACCGTCAACGAAGGCCTCAAGCGCGCCTACATCATCACGATCACCGCTGGTGAACTCAGCGAAAAGATCGAAGCCGAGGTCAAGAAGATTGCCCCGCAGGTGAAAATGCAGGGCTTTCGCCCTGGCAAGGTGCCAGCCAACCTGATCAAGCGTATGCACGGCGAACAGCTGCACGCGCAAACGCTGAACGATAAGATTCGCGAATCGGTTGATGGCCTCACCAAAGAGGAAGAGCTGCGCCCCGCGATGCAGCCGGCGGTCTCGCTCAACGAAGACTATGAAGAAGGCAAAGACGCCATCGTCACGGTCGAGCTTGAGGTTTTGCCTGTCGTCGAAGCGCCGAGCACCGATGGCATGAAGCTTGAAAAGTTGGTGGTGCCGGTTTCCGATGAAGCAATCACCGAAGCGATCGAAGGCATCGCTGGCCAGAACAAGAGCTACAAGGACGCCGCCAAAACCAAGAAGGCGGCTGAAGGCGACCAGCTGATCATCGATTTTGTCGGAAAGCTGGACGGCGAGGAGTTTGAAGGCGGCAAGGCTGAAGACGCCCCGCTGGTTATCGGCTCGGGCGCTTTCATTCCGGGTTTTGAAGAGCAACTGGTCGGCGCCAAGACGGGCGATGAAAAGACCATCGCCGTAACCTTCCCTGAAGAATACCAGGCCGACAACCTGGCGGGCAAGGAAGCCACCTTCGACATCACGGTTAAGCAGGTGAAGGTGGAAACCGACACCAAGATCGACGACGAGTTTGCAACCAACCTGGGTCTAGAAAGCCTCGATAAACTTAAAGAGCTTATGAAGGGCCAGTTGGAACAACAGACCGCAGGTCTGACCCGCACCCAAATGAAGCGTCAGCTGCTTGATCAACTGGCGCAAGGCCACGAAATCGAAGTGCCCGAAGGCATGATCAACGCCGAGTTTGAGCAGATCTGGAACCAGCTTCAGCAAGAAGCGGCCAAGGAAGAAGACCCGGACGCCGCGCTGAAGCAGATCGAAGAAGAAAAGGACGACTACAAGTCCATCGCCGAGCGCCGTGTGCGTTTGGGTCTTTTGCTTTCGGAAATTGGTCAGGCGAACGGCGTCGAAGTCACAAGCCAGGAAATGTCGATGCTGATCCAGCAGGCGGCGCAGCAATATCGCGAAGAAGACCGCGAGCGGTTTGTGCAGTACGTTCAGTCCGAACCGATGGCCGCCGCTCAACTGCGCGCGCCGCTTTATGAAGACAAGGTCGTCGACTTCCTGTTCGACAAGGCCGAAGTCACCGAGCGTGAAGTGACCACCGAGGAACTGCAAGCCGCGATCGAAGCGGAAGACGAAACCGAGGCGGAAAAGGCAAAGGCGGCTCCGAAGAAGACAGCGGCCAAGAAGCCGGCGGCGAAGAAAGCGCCCGCGAAAAAGGCTACGGCCAAGAAAGCTCCGGCCAAAAAGCCGGCGGCTAAGACCACCACTGCCAAGAAGGCGCCCGCGAAAAAGGCTCCCGCTAAAAAGCCTGCGGCTAAGAAAACTCCGGCCAAGAAGGCCGACGACGCGGCCTAAGGTCCAACGGCCTAAGGGTTACGAAATCACTCGGCGGGTTTCCACCGCTTGAACGAAGGCGCGGGCAACTCGGTTGTCCGCGCTTTTTCGTAGGCCGCGCCCGCTTTCAGAACCTCGTGGTCAGCCCATTTTGCACCGAAGAAGCTGATGCCAACCGGCAGGCCTTCGATTGCGCCCATGGGCACGGTGAGATGCGGGTAGCCGGCAATCGCTGCGGGTGAGCCAAAGCCGACGGGACCGCCAAAACTATCGCCGTTGACCAGATCGCTGACCCAGGCGGGCCCGCGTGTCGGCGCGATCAGGAAGGTGACGTTGTTCTCGGCCAGAATGGCATCGAGCGTTTCTTCGCCTGCGATCCGCACCGCGTTCTCGCGCGCCTTCTCGTATGTCTCGCGGTCGGTTTCGGCTTCGGCCTCAATGAAGGTCTCTTGCCCGAACCAGCGCAACTCTGTGTCCGCGTTGGCTTCGTTGAAAGCGATCAGATCGGCAAGGCTGCGCGGCGTCTCGACGCCCTGCATTTCGGGGATCGAGCGCAGATATTTGCCCATCTCCTCGCGCAATTCGAATTTGAGCGCGGTGAAGCTGTCACGGAACATCTCGCGGTTCACTTCGTGTTCGGTATCCACCAGCACCGCGCCCGCCGCTTCCAGGTCGGCGCGCGCCTGGCCAAAGATAGCCCGCAGATCCTCGCGGCGGCCCAACTGGTTCACCATGACCCCGATCCGGACGCCTTTGAGCGAGAAGCTGTCCAGTCCATCAGTGTAATCCGCGATGCGCGGCACATCCACCGTGGCGCTGTCCGCCGGGTCTTCACCCGCAATTGCGCTCAGCAGCAAGGCAGTGTCGTAAACGGTGCGCGTCATTGGACCCGCTGTATCCTGTGTCGAACTGATCGGGACCACATGCGTGCGGCTGACGATGCCAACGCTGGGTTTGAAGCCGACCACACCATTGGTTGAGGCGGGGCAGGTGATGGAACCGTTGGTTTCGGTTCCGATTGCGCCCCACGCCATGCCTGCGGCAACCGCCGCGCCGCTGCCAGAGGAGGAACCACACGAATTGCGGTCGAGCGCGTGCGGGTTGCGCGTAAGGCCGCCAATGGCGCTCCACCCGCTGGTGGAGTTATCGCCTCGAATGTTGGCCCATTCGGACAGGTTTGTTTTGCCCAGCACCACGCCGCCCGCGCGGCGAAGATTCGCGATCATCGGCGCGTCGCGCTTGGTAAAGTTGTATTGCAGCGCCAGACTGCCCGCTGTGGTGGCCCATTCCTCGGTTTCAATATTGTCTTTCACCAGCACGCTGCGCCCATCCATCGGACCCGTGCCCGCCGCCTTGCGCGCCTTGAAACCGGCGGTCAGCGAATGGGCGATCACCGCGTTTATGCCTTCCGGGCCATCGTCGTACTTTTCGATCATCGCTATGCGCTGGGCGATATCGGCTTCGGCGTCGAACCCGGTTTCGGAAGACTGCGCCAAAGCGAAAGCGGCGCTGACAGTGGCAATGGCGGTGAGGCTGAGAGCGGAAGCGCGCGCGGCGCGAGAAAGCGTGGTCATGGCGCGCTTTCTCGCCGTTCAATACCGCGCGCGCAAGGGGCATTCCCCTAGTTCGTCAATGGCGCTTCCCAAACCGCAAATGGTTAAGCCCCTTGAAGAATGCAGCGGGGCCTCCGAAATAGCCCTTCCAAGGCAAAAGCCCCGCGACTCGGCAAAAGACAAGGACTCCACCTAAATGATCGATCTGTTCGGCGATAAAGGCGACACTTTTGGCTCTCAGGGCCAGTTTTCACGCGACCCTGTCACGGGCGCTCTTGTGCCGGTCGTGGTCGAGCAGACCAGCCGCGGCGAGCGCAGCTTTGACATTTTCTCGCGGCTTTTGCGCGAACGCATCGTGTTTGTGACCGGGCAAATCGAAGACGGCATGGCCTCGCTAATCACCGCTCAGTTGCTGTTTCTCGAAAGCGAAAACCCCTCCAAGCCTATCAGCATGTACATCAACTCGCCCGGCGGCGTGGTGACCGCTGGTCTGCAGATATATGATACGATGCGCTATATCCGCCCACGTGTTTCGACCGTGGTGATGGGGCAGGCGGCATCGATGGGCAGCTTCCTTCTGGCGGCGGGTGAGCCGGGTATGCGCGTCGCGCTGCCGAACGCGCGCGTCATGGTCCACCAGCCCTCGGGCGGTGCGCGTGGTATGGCCTCTGATATCGAAATCCAAGCGCGTGAGATTCTTCGCATCCGCACGCGGATGAACGATCTTTACGTCAAATTCACCGGCCGCAGCCTTGAGGAGATTGAGAAGGCGATGGACCGCGACACCTTCCTCGAAGCGGACGAAGCCAAGGAATTTGGTCTGGTCGACGAAGTGTTCGAAACCCGCCCTGAATCCGAAGGCGACAGCGAAGCGGACGGCTCGGGCGGCGCGCCGGAGTAAGTTTGAGTGCCTCCAGGGCGGGGGCGGATTGGTCACAGTCCGCGCCTGAACGGAGGTAAAATTGCATCCCAAACATTGATTCATGTGTTGCGGGATATATTGTTTGCGAATCCGGGCCGCGAATGACGATCATTTGCTCCGGATTCGAGGATAGCAGGAATGACGAAATTGAGCGGAACCGACAGCAAGAGCACCCTTTATTGCAGTTTCTGCGGCAAGTCGCAGCATGAGGTGCGCAAGCTGATCGCGGGGCCCACGGTTTTCATTTGCGATGAATGCGTTGAATTGTGCAACGACATCATCCGCGAGGAAACCAAAGCGGGTCTTTCGGGCAAAAAAGAGGGCGAAGTGCCCACGCCCAAGGATATCTATGGCACCCTCAACGATTACGTCATCGGCCAGAATTCAGCGAAGCGGAACCTCTCGGTCGCAGTGCACAACCACTACAAGCGGTTGAAGCATTCGGGCAAAACCGACGGGGTTGAGCTGGCGAAATCCAACATCCTGCTGGTCGGCCCGACGGGCACCGGCAAGACTCTTTTGGCGCAGACGCTGGCGCGCACCTTTGATGTGCCCTTCACGATGGCGGACGCCACCACGCTGACCGAAGCGGGCTATGTCGGCGAAGACGTTGAAAACATCATCCTGAAACTGCTGCAAGCCTCAGACTACAACGTCGAAAAAGCGCAGCACGGCATCGTCTATATCGACGAGATCGACAAGATCACGCGCAAAGCCGAAAACCCCTCGATCACGCGCGACGTGTCGGGCGAGGGCGTGCAGCAAGCTTTGCTGAAGCTGATGGAAGGCACCACGGCCAGCGTTCCGCCGCAGGGTGGCCGCAAGCACCCGCAGCAGGAGTTCCTGCAGGTCGACACAACCAATATACTGTTCATCTGCGGCGGCGCTTTTGCTGGCCTCGACAAGATCATTGCGGACCGCCTGCAGAAACGCTCTATCGGCTTTGGCGCGCATGTGGCCGATCCGGACAAGCGCAAGGTGGGTGAGCTGCTGGAGAAGAGCGAACCCGAAGATCTTCTCAAATTCGGCCTCATTCCCGAATTTGTGGGTCGCCTGCCGGTGATCGCAACGCTGCATGATCTTGATGTCGACGCGCTCGTCACCATCCTGACCGAGCCGAAAAACGCGATCGTCAAGCAATACAGCAAGCTGTTCGAGCTTGAAGACGTCGACCTGACCTTCACCGACGACGCTTTGAAAGCGATCGCGGAACGCGCGATCAAGCGCAAAACCGGCGCGCGTGGATTGCGCTCGATCGTGGAAGGCATTCTGCTCGACACGATGTTCGATCTGCCCGACATGGAGAATGTTAGCGAAGTCGTGGTCGATGGCGATGTGGTCGCCGGCAAGAAAGAGCCTATCCAGGGTGTTTCGAACGACGACGAAAAGGGCGAAAAGGAAGAAGCGGCCTGATGATCGCCCAATGATCGCCCGATGATTCCTGGCGGGGTTTCAGGCGCTCCCGCGCTGGCTGTTGGTGGTGCGTGTCTCTTCCTGCTCCTCTCGGCGATCTGGGCGCATTATCGCTTCGCTGATTTCGATCGCTTGCCACGGCAATTTGGCTTCACGCTGAAGCCCAATTCTTACGCCCCCGCTTGGGTCATGGTGTGGTTGCTGCCCGGCTTCTTGATGGCGACTCTGGTGTTTGTGCTCGTCTTGCCAGCCTTTGTGTCGCCTGAGCACATCAACGGAGATCCCGAGCTTGGGCCCATCCTCGCAAGCGCCATAGTCGTAGGAGCGCAGGTGTTTACCCTGTTGCTGCTCAACCGGTGGGCGAACGGGCGGGGGTGACCGCGCGCAATT
>ERZ1740070.1157-NODE-1157-length-16809-cov-9.204847_pt1 | contig 16809 bp, 18 predicted proteins | sample MGYA00581734_ERZ1740070 | MGnify/ENA primary metagenome ERZ1740070 (study PRJEB43018, sample SAMN04849744) | marine metagenome | isolation source: floating plastic debris | place: Pacific Ocean | collected 2008-09-01 | study: EMG produced TPA metagenomics...
AGGCAAAAGCTCCATCATTATTGCAAGCTAATATTCTCGGATATAGAATAATAGCTATTAGAACATTGCAAGGAAAAGTTGCATGGATGCAGCAAATAGAAGAGAGATATGAGCTTACATGTTACTGTCAGGTTTAGGTGTAATAACTTCATATAAAGCGCGATCTAGCTGGTGCTGCCTGTAACACTGCATCAGTGTAGATAGAGGATCATATGCGTGTTTGTTTGTACTGAACCCCTGCTCCAAACATTTCAAATCATCATACCAAGTCAAGTCTACCAGATACCTATCAACAGTATTGTATAACATCTACAGATCCTGACTTTGTGTAAAACGTTGTGTAACCTTTGGTATGGTACGTAAACTGCTAACAGCCATATAATGCATAAAATATAGTACACACTATAAAAGTCAATATCTGTGAAACAACTGTATAAGTAGGCATTAATCCGAGACCAGAGATTTATTCCGTATTTTATTTATAACTCTCATGGCTCTTAGTCTGATCTTCACCAAACTTTCACATCATACAATATATAGTGTCTGAACTGGTAACTGGTTCTAAATATCCATCCTTGAAACTTCACACAACTGCTGTTTTGAGCTTTAAGGATGGATGCATAGATCTTTTTGAGATGTAGTTGGAGTAAGAATGACCCTCCAAATGTGGCAAATTTTCTTGCTTGTGTGCAAATCTCCTGTTTACATGACCTGTTATGACAAAGCCATTTGTCAGAGAAGGCAAAATGTATAGCTCTTACAGTGTCAATTTTAGATGTATTTTTCAGAAACGATTTTTAAGAATTTCCCGTCTTTGAGTCTGCTTTCTGGTTATTTCTCATGTGCACAGTCCGCCCCAGGTACCAGTATAGATAGTTAGTGGTAAGAACATTACCTGTGTCCGGCTGCTTCACAGAGCCATTTGAGATGAGCTGGTATGTTATCTCTATCATGTCTCAGACACTGCTTCCTACAGCGACTCAGCAGAAATCTCTACAATATCAATGTAACACTGCCGCCATATCAGACCCAGAGCAGCAAGATAACGGATGAGTTTGTATATGTGTTTTACAGCTACAGCTCAAAACTTCATACACTATGAGTGGCCATGTCAAGCTGTCGTTCATTGATATGCTTCTACTATTATTTATATATGTCATATAACTCACTGCGATGAAGTGTAGATTATCCACAAGTGTATGCATAACAGTCACAGCAGCCGTGGCGTATATCTGAGCTAATACATCTCTGGACATCATACTGGTAGATGCTTCAGCTAGATTCAGGGAACACAAAGCCAAGTTCAGCTGCTGCCAACCACTACTCTCTACCTACAAGTATATCAGTTGTTGTGTAATATTGTTCACATACTACTGGAAAATCTCAATACATAATCTTTGCAACCAATTTGATACCGCTATATACAAAATTGATACTACCATATACAGTACATAATGTCTTTATGCTCCAGTTCCCTTTATATCCGTGCTACGACTAAGTAGTGGCACACATATATGTAGGTTAGGTACATCTTGTCTTTCTAAACAACCTAACACTGGTTAGTTTCCCATATGTGAATTGATCTTCAATGCATGCATGTCATAATGCCATATGTGGACAGCTCTAAATGTTATTGATTTTCAGAATTCTTCTAAATTTTTTGATCTTTCAAAAATGTGGTTATTTTGTACTCCAATGCCCGTGTGTAGTCTGTAATTATACATGGCTGTGGAACACACTTATGGTATACACGAACATGTAAAGTATACACAAATATGTGTACAGTACACGCACCAATGTGAACAGTATACATGTACATATATATGTATTGAATACCCACCTTGCCCGTGAGACTGAGTTGTAATAGACGATAGTAAGCTATGGCAGCGTGATGTGACGACCTCACAACATCCTTATTTCTTTTAGCAGCAGTGCTGCCAAATATACGAGCTATGTAGGTACGGTGCAGTACCTGTGTAGAAATAAATATTGCACAAGTGAATGTATGCTATGGTGCTTATGTTCCTATTGCAATGCATTGCACCTGTACAATGCTAGAAATGCTCTGGAATGGGTTTTTCTTTTTGCGCTACCCAGAATAGATGAAATATTAAGTGATAGATTAATTAACATGTACCATACACTGCTAATAAAGAAACACTGCATCTGCTATATCTATAACGATAAAACGCTTATGTATGTATGTACATGTATGCGTGTATGAGGATAACCTCTCTTTCACGAGAGAACCGCTTGATGTAGAAACACGGAATGAATGCTCAAAGGTTAGCGATTGTCAGGATTGCTGGGTAAGTGGATTGAATATTTTGTGGTGTCAGGTGGGACCACCCGGGGGTCAAAAACGCTTATTTTTTGGCCCTCGACACAAAAGCCAATACTGACAATGTTGTTTTGTGTTGGTCTTGCAATGTAGTTTGAAACGTGTCAGCAAAAACAGTGACATCATCTCTAATGCAGCTACAATGTATATGTTTACATAGAGTGATTACCTGTCTTAGACTCTGCCATGTTAGACTCGTAACAAGCTCTAATCTAGTAGTAGGGAACGGTCTGCCTAGTGTTTGTAAAGCTTCCTTCACTTGTACAGCCGCAGATGTGTAAAACCTGACAACAAAACATTTCTACTCTATTGCTGACTGACAATTCATAGAATTTACATTTCAGTATACAGTTTGAACCAATCCAAAGATATTGTAGGCTTATTTTAAAAAAATCTGATTCATACATAATGATTCCAGATAAGGCTAGAAGAATATCGTTAGCTCTGTACAGCTGGTGCAGGTAGCCTGTGTATGGTAGGAAGACTGAAGCAGCAGTTCACAGTGATACACTTACCCTTTCTCCAGATCGATATCAGCTTGCTTCATGTGTCTCCAGTATCGAGTGCATTCTTTACTCTCTGATGCAGTAACAGGCTCTCCGTATACTAACACTTTAACTAACACCACAGCCAACAACAGTAAGTTCACTATCCACGTCAATGTCTAAAGAAGAGAGTAAGATATTTCCCATCATCTTGTTAGGGGTTAGATGGGCAATTCCAATACATGTTGTCAGATCAGTGTTGCAAGATGAGGTTGTGTGAATATGTTGGTAGGGCAGATTCTGCACAATAAATGGCCAGTTTTCATTGTCAAGATTGTCCCGTACCTTTGATTGATCAATCATTTATGTTAAGTCAATAACAGGCAAAAACATAAATACTCAAAAATCAGAAACTCTTCATTAAATTCATCCTTCCCATGATATATGTTTATTTAGTTTTGTCACATAATTTCAATCAAAGTTGTTACAAAAGAGATATCAAAGTTCAATATAGCAAAGGGAATTGGGATTTATATTAGAATTATATATAAAACTATTTTTAAGCACTTAACATACATACCGAAGGAATTAGCCAGCTCCACAGACCGAGTGATTCTGATATGCTGTCTGTGTATGCCTTCAATGTTCTACTAGAACCTCCAGTCTCAACACTACCAATAGCTGTACCGCTGCTGCTGTCCTCAAACATGGAGCTAAAAAAGTTTATGTTATACAGATACAACATTATGTTACGCTGAGGGCATTGGGTATTTTACTCCCTATTGACTAAATCAGTGGCAATATGTGATACAAAAGTGTCCACATAAAGTAAAAATATCAACCTCTCAGAGCAATAATTAAAATTGACTCACTGAACTAATCAGAGACAGTCAGCGTATAAAAGATTATTTCACAAATCCAACATACTATCGCACAATGCAAGAAATAAAGTAACGTTCTATAATAACATGAAGATAACATATCTAACCTGACTGGGTTGAAGATTAGTATAGAGAACATGAACATGCAGAGTATGATTCTGCTGCCGTCCACCATGCCAGTCTGACCGTTGTATACAGAGCTCGGTGAGAATGCTGCTGTAGGGGAGCCACCGCTGGTGTGACAGCCCTCATCAGCAGACGAGAGGGGAGACTCAGGAGGTATAGTCTCCGGACTCGGATACGAACCATCTGATGACGGGGTTAGTGGCTGTACAGTAGTAGTAGATACTGTCTCACATGATGCTAGAATCTGCATTACAAGTAAAACACGCGTCATTCAGTAACTCAACTAACTAGTCAAACAACAAAAATTTCAGATGACAAATGTGGGTTCTGTCAATACCGATGATGCTGATTTGAGAAAAACTGATCATGAGGTGAGGGTTACATACGTATTGACTTGATATACTAAAATATGCTGCACTAGTGATTATTAATATTTTCTGAATACACACATTATCAGGATTTTTGCCGATTTCTGTGAGAGCCATCTTGAGTACAAGGTTTTGCTGTGTTAGTCGAGCGTTAGCCTGTCTCAGATGTGTTACTGATTCTATAGCCTTCTTAAGAACAGCTGACTTATTCAGTTTGGCATCTTTACCCATCACCAAATCCTTCAATTCCATTATTTTGTCGTTGATGCTCATACGATATCTGAAAAGAGACAGAGAAATTGTATTAATTACTTTTATATGAGGAAATGTCTAGCAGAAAAGATGGTGCATCAAAATAAATCAACACAGTGCTGAAGTTGTGCCCTTTATATCAATGAGCGCACAACTCCAATTTCCACATTAGGCCGTTGCCTGCTTTATATAAAATGTTTATGATAAAATTTGACAACCATGACATCAATATGTAGGCCCACAGAAGTTTTTAGTCACCTTGAAGAATGCGGATAGTTAACGTCAGAAGATCTACTGCTTGATGTGACCGTGATTCAAAAAATCTGCAGCATGCATAACTCATTACTAGCAATATTATTGCAATTATACATAAGCACCTTTTTTCGATGACATTGTGAGATGATTTACGTTCCTTGGGTTTGGCCTGTCCTCTGAGTTTGGCTATAGGTAGTTTATTATTAGGATCGGCTGACTGTGCGATAGCAGCTGCACCAGAGACAGGTGAGGAGGCTGTGACATTAGTCTGCTGAGCTGCTGATGTAGTTACTATAGAAGCTACTACTGTAGGTGTGGACACAGCCGAGGAGCCAGCAGACAATGCAGTAGGGGGTGTAATCACTCTCACTGCTGGCAGAGTGTTAGCTGGCTGTTTCACTCGCTGCACTTGTTTACCTGTGGGAGTCAGTAGTGCTGCTGAAATATCAAATAACACAGAGACTAATGAGTCTGCGCAATTCAATGAGGTATGTACAAAGAGCATGAGATAGAGGAATATGTATTACAGAAGTTGTTCTCTCGGGTGATATGAAGAAGAAGATACAATAGAAGATACTGTACTGACCTCTGGTAGCAGGGTTGTTGTTAGGTTTAGGAGTCAGATTGACAGGATGATTGAGAGTAGTAGTAGTACCAGTAGCAGGGTTTAACACTAGTGTAGTGGTGGTTGTAGCAGGGCGTATCTCACTCTGCACCTGCTGCTGCTGCGGCTGGAGGGTAGCAGGTGGTGATGCAGGCATTGTCTGCATCAGTATCTATAACCAGAAAATACAATGAATATCAAATAAACATTGATCATATCAAGAAGGCTGCACATGAATATACTTGACGTATCTATAGACATACATGTATGCTGGTAATATTCAGTTCAAAGCTTTATTACATAACTACACATGTAACCACTCGGCATCAACCTACGGAGTTCGTGTAGGATCTTCCTTGTATCAAATCTGGGTGAGCAAAGACCGGTCATGAAAACTATAGCTCAAAGACCGCTCAGACATTCACAATACAAGCGCAAACAATTCGTCAGAACCAGAAAGAAAAGCCAGTTATAGCCTAAATTCATGACATCTCAAAGCTTTACTTCACAACACCATTGCTTCTTCAACCAGCTCTAAATCAGATATAATTTTTTGACAAATTCTCAAGTAGGTTACATGAAGAAGTTCAAGTGAAATTGAGCTAAAACATAAGCCCAATAAAAGATCAAGTTTGATCCCTCTGGCTTGCGCTTGGTGCTGCTAATAGCGAGTGGCCATGGTCGTGACTAGTTGGAGGATAGCAACACAAAACACAAGCAAACGGGATCTCACCCAATGACAAAGTAGTTGGATAAAACTCAAAATCTCAATTGTCTAAGGCATGTGAAAACTTTATTCAAGGTGCTGGTAAGTTCATGTGAACAAACATTTTATATAACAGCTGACATGTACAGCATGAATATATATGCAACTTGCCTGTCTGAGCTGATCCACAGTGAGTTGACCTACATTGATGTTGCCCATGTTTTGAGCCTGTAATTGGCTGAGCTGGCTGACCTGGTTCTGTGACAGCTGGCCGGGCTGTAGCTGCGACACTCTGGTATTACCACTTATCTGATCATGATGGGTAAGCTGCTGTGCATTATTCACTGATTGAATAAGAGCTGCAGTGGGTTGTGTGGGAGAGGGCAGACTACCAAGGGTCTCCATCTGTGACTATAATAAAAAAAAATAAATTTAATGAGCTAGGAACTTCGAGTCATCCATATTTTCCATTAACAAGGTGCTGAAAACCTCACATCAGTTATTACTTTGTTGAATGAACCGATTAACGAAAAATGATATAAACCACAATCCTGCACCTATCAAAAGACCCAAAAATATTCTATAATTTAATGTTAGACTACAGCTACAGGTAAGATGACCTCAATTGATTCAGAGCAGAAAATACTGTACATGTACATACCACATCCATAAGATGAAGAGGCTGGTTAGATTGGTTGTACTGTAAAGCAGCAGCCGCTGGCCCTGTAGTTGTGACCTGCGCATGACCTCCATTCTCTATATCAAACTCGAGACTGGGATCCACGATCAACTAAAATAATTGCATTTCAGTTACATTCCTTTACATTGATACTAAAAACGACACCAACTGCAGATGATTCCAAGGGAATTCTTATTATTCTATTCAGCAGGATTTATTTACAAAACATACAAACATGCATTAAGAGAAAGAGGTAGCTCAGTTGGTTAACACAGACAGACACACAAGCATTAAAAACCCTGGGTTCAAATCTATCTGCTGTCTACTGTCAACTCAACTGAGTCGCTAGGCTGCAGGTGTGCTCTCACCTACATGCACACTGAGAGCTAGCTGGTGCAGTTATTGCAGCCTTTTCTCCTAAGCTACTACTATCTCATCACCCAGTCTTTGGGCTAGGTGTGCGATTGACCTTGCTATTTAAATCAACATCCAGTATACTTATTAGAGGACAACACAAAGTCACACAGCTGGTCAAGATGTATCATACTGTTGTTGATACAACTGTGTGTGCGTTGCCCTAAACTGTATTCCATATGTAGCATACCTGGTCAATTAAACAATCGAGGTTCTGGTTTGATTCCAGTTTGACATCTGAAGACTCATCAGAAGCATATTTCAGTAAGTCAAAGTCATCAGGAGCAGTGAGTGAGTCAGCTAATCCAGAAGATGATAAGTACTGGCTACTGTCTGAGTGTAGCATACCTGAAACAGTGAGTGTATACACCAGGTCTGCAGCGTTATAAGTATTCTAACATTAGCCTACTGAGTTACTAGTGTTTCACATAGCAAAAGCTACTCACTTAGCCTGACCTGTCAGTCTGTCATGCGTCCAGGCGCAGAGGAGCATTTCTTTACCCTTGCAGGACCTGTGATCGCATCAAATTGTTTACAGGATGGCGGGACAGGCTCCCACTCACGCACACTCATCTTGATTTGTATTTCAGGTATAAAACTGATGTGACTTTAAAACTCATCGGAAACTTTAAAACCCTGATGACCCCATTCTTGAACTTCCAGAGCACTTTCACATATGAAAAAACCCAATAAAAGGCAAAACCCATCATTATCCATGGCCTACCAGTTGAATTAGGTGAGAGAAGACTACCAAACATATCCTCATCCATGTGTGATTCCTGATGAGACAGTGATCCTAACACCTCTACAACAGCAACAGTGCACAGATAAAACATGAAACAAACCAACATGACAGCTTACTTATTAATAGTAATACCACCTAGCACCTCATCATTTGTGAGGTCTGACAGGTATATCTATCTGTTTACTGTTTTTAAACCACCAGCATGATCCTGTATGCTGCAGCAATATGCAAAACTAAGCAACAAAACACCCTCCCTATAAGCATACAGCTCACCACAGAATACAAATTAGGGGAATTTGTACCAGTCCAATGTCATTAGAAAAGGTTCCATTTTGCATGAATTTGGCAGTGCTATCCTACATGGAGGTGACCAGTTGATTGATCGCATTGTCAAATACGAGCAAAAAAGTATCAAACTTGGTCCACTATATTCATACTTATAGTATGGAGCTCTAGAATAATAGAGACACACAGGATATGTACATTTATCTTCATCCATGCGCGCCCTGCCTCGAATTTGTTTTGGATTGAGACGTAATGGTGGACAGAATGCCAGACATTATTAAAGCAGCCGACCTATACCAATGATTGACAAACCTGCCATGACTCCTGGTTTCATTTAACGGGGCTCTGCCCATAGATAATAAGTGAAAGGTAGGAGGAGCAAAAACCAGGCATGTTTAGATTGCTGTTAATCACTCTTCCAGCCACCCAACGCCTACGGACTCTCAGCCCATTCTGCCGTATTGGGATGGACTGAGTGTCAGTCTAAGTTAGACCTTATGCCAACAAACAAAATTACAAAACTAAACTATCACCAACAGTCAAGTCTACTCTACTGAGCTGTTGCTCACTGATTAACTGGTGATTAACTAGCTAGTAGTTATCCACAGCCACTGATAGGCTAGAATGATGATGGTGGTTGGTGGTACTGATAGTTTAGAGCCATTTCTAGGTTTTATTATGACATGAGCCATCCATAATTCGTCATTTGACTTGTTATTGTTTCTTTGTGGATCACAAACTCACTCTGTGACTCTCAGTACATGTAGTTTAATTAAGTCTCACCTTCAAAGCCATCCATCATTTGACTCTACTTTAGGTATATATCACAAACTCTTTCTATCAGGCAGGAGTTTCTCTTGTCCTTGTCTATCAGCAAGCAAACAGTGTGAGTCCCAGAAGTGTACTAGCTAGTAGCAGTAAGCAAGTAGCCAGTTTAGTAGTAGTTGTGGCAGAGTTGTATTAGCACCATATATCATCAATGAAGTATAATAATAAAGCTGCATGAATTTAGTAGTCAGTTGTAGGCTGCATTAGTGTGGTATGCAATGTATCTTAAAATGGTACACAGCTGTACATTATTACCATCTCGCTTGTTCCAGCCTAGTAGTAGGCTTACATTACTGTTTGTCGTTAATCACTTTGTTGTAAATCATTACATATTATATAGAATAGTAGGTACACGTTGTTGACAATGTAAACTATTGGGAATATCTGGTTAGATCTGTTTGTCCAATCAGAGGACAAGAAACTGTGGTGGTGCCATTTGACGTCATCATATACATGAATGAACTACTCACCTTTTGACCTAATTATGTTTATTTACAAACAGTGGTCACGTGGATACCATGTGACTATGAACAGTCAATATTGATCGAGGAGAGGTTTTGCTGATTCAGCTACATGCACTTGCATTGTGCTGAGTCACTTAAGTTTGCAATAATCACATGCCTTGTTTAGTGTGTTCTAGAGTTTTCTAGATATTTCTGTTGAGTCTATATAAAGCACAGCTGAGATTTGGCTATATCACAACACTTTTTGTTCATATTCAACTGCAGACAACTGTCACTACCAGGCATAATTGTGTATCTTACATTTAGCAGTTTTACTTTCACTACACACAGCCACTGTATTCTGCAGCATTATGGAGGGTAGTATAAGTGTTAAAGCATACCTGGAGTCGTCTGGTGAGGCCACTGAGATCAGGCGATTTGAACTGGATTCCGATGTTTCAACAAGTTTCGAATATCTCAGGAGCAAAATTGCCTCTATCTTCCCAGCCCTCTCTGCACAAGGGTTCAAGATCTTTTGGAAAGGTATAAATCAATATTTCACTTGCAATCCTCATAATGCATTTAGATACATGTGTGTGTTTTTTTTTCGTTATAGTGTTAGAGACTTTTTCTAGTCATTTGAAACGATCTACAATGGTGATACAGCGACACTCTGATTTCATTTCTTACAAAATCCACTGAAATTATTGCTGATTGTACAATTTAGAAATTATAAGCCAACATTGCTTTCAGTCATGATATCAGGTGCAGGAAGGTTTGCTTTCTCATGATGGATGGGTATTGATGTAGGTTATTTTGTGTTACAGATGAAGAGAGTGATATGATAGCTGTAAGTTCAGATGAGGAGCTTGTGCAGGCTTTACTACATGGCAGGATTAATGGCATGGTCAGGCTCTATGTGCAGAGAGTTGGTGATGATAACTCTACATCATCCGAGTCGCCTTCTTATGGCTGTAAGTTTGTCATTGCATCGTCCCATAGTTATACCCTAGAAAGCTAAACAACTCCAACAACTTTTTTGTGATAATCATGGTCTTTAAACATTGTAGTTATTGCTATTTGTTGTCTGCATAATTGAATTGTCATGAGTTTTTCAAATTTATCCTCTCTAGAAATTATCCATTATTAGCCTGTCAACAGCAACACATAAGTGCAGACACTCTCCATCACCATGTGTCATTTATTGACTTTTTATATGCGTTGTAGTTGTAGGACCACCTGTGATTAACTTTTAAAATGCCCGCGGTTTTTTTCAATGCTTTTAAATTCTTTGAGTTGGGGAGAGTTGATCATTTAACGTCCGCTGTGGGGTTTCCATATGGCCCTATATGAAAAAGCACACTGATCACTGTGTTATTATATTATTGTTATATGTAGCTGCTGCCGGATCAGGAGCGGGACCTTCTAACGCTAATGTAGAGCATCCTGGTGTGATGTGTGATGGATGTGACATTCCAGTACGTGGCCTCAGATTTAAATGTCTCGTGTGTCCTGACTATGATCTGTGCTCCACTTGTTGTGACAAAGGTAAATTGATAAGTTTTTTTTCGCTTAGAGCACATACAATGATATTGAGTGTGGTGACTTAACAATTGAAACATCAAGTGAAGTAAAAACACCACACATCATAACTACATGTAGATGGTTGTGTGTGTGTGTGTACGTGCAAGCTGCTGTGATTTTTATCTGTCATAAACTCGTGACAATGTTTCATGCTGATGCGGTTTGTCATGAACTAATTTAGGTTTAGAGGACAGCGTATTAAAGTAGGCATGAAATCTTTGGGCGCAGATTTATGCCTGTAAATGTGTCTTGATCATGTGCTGTGGTGGAAAAGGCTTATTGCGGAGAAGTGTGATTTTATGCCCATTGCCATTTTAATTTTGTATGCCTTGATATCTGAAACTGACATAATCATGACAGAGTGGTTTTGAATAAGAATTGATCTATCAGTGGCAGTCATGCTCCACGCCTCATGTCCGCTATCAGCTTTGGAAAATGATGATGTAATACATGTATGTTCCGTGGCTCAATTTTGCCTTGCAATCATTTATATAAGGTATTTATAGGTTCAATTATGCCTTGCAATCATGTAATATATTTATCAGCTCATTTTTGCCTTGTAAACTCAAGTTCTATGTGCAAACAAAGCGCCATTTTTATTTACTTAAACTGCTATTATAACTTCCCATAGCTGCTGAATATTGCAAACGGTATTCATAACTCATAGCCATTTATACATATGCAACATGGCAGCAATAATGCATTAATTTTGGAAGAACTGCTGCATCTCAGTGCCAATACATGTACCAACAACACGTCTTTCTCGTTTACCACTTTGATCACTTATCCACGCTTTGTGTCCATATTTTTTGGTTAATTCTGTTGAGAATACATCAGAAGGTACTAGCCTGAGTCAGGCTGTCTATGTCTTTTAGATGGCCGAAAAGGCTAAGACAGTGTAGGATGTAGCGCTAGAATAATCTTCCAGCACTCTTCAGTACAGTTTAGTGAATTTATGTCATCAACATTCAATCAGTACCAATCTTTTGTTGTATTGAACAGGGCTGCACAATCATCACTACATGCTGAGACTGGCCTCTCCTGCGTCTGAGTGGACTGGATGTGGTAGACGGGGTGGTGGTGGTCCTCGTCACGCACCCTGGTGGATCCCAGGCTTCGGCGGCCAACAAGGACAAGGATGGGGAGGACCAGGTGGACACTGGAGGAAATTCTGGAGAAATATGATGAGGAACGCTAATGCTGGTCACCCAGGAAGTGCTGCTGGTGAGTGTATACACTGTGTTGTACACTGATTTCCAGCGACAGCGTAACATATATGGGTGGATATGTAAACTGCAAGCACAAGATGCGTAGCTGAAATCTCCTAAAATAAACTGATTTTAATTAAATGTATAGACATTGTAGATATTTAGATATTGTCAACCTGTCCTAAAGTGAAGTAAAAGATGTGCCGACAACCGAACTACATGATTTTGTTCATATTTCATGTAGATGGACAGACAGGACAGGGTAGATGTAATCCACAGACAGGTGGAGTGGGAGGCGGGGCTTGTGGAGGATCACCTGCAGCAGCTGCAGCTCCTGAGTCTGGTGGACAGCAGCAGCAGACGGCTGAGGAACAGAAAGCAGCACAGAGAGAATACCTGCAGCATGTAGGAGCTCAGGTATCCACACTACTCGAACCTTTCGGTATAGATGTCGATGTGGAAGTCGAGGAGAGAGAACCGGGTATCAGACACAGAGGTCAAAACAGAGGTCAATTCAGAGGTCAAGGTTTGTACTTTATTTGCTCCGTAATCACACATCAGATTTTGTAGTAATGGTTTAAGAAATACCATAATAGATGTTCTTATCTTATTGCTAGTGTAGAATTTTCTATAAGAGTATTCTATTAGCAATAAATAGGCTCTGAAAATTCAATCTTATCTAATCTTGCATACACTCGATGGTTTTAGGACAGAAACTTGGAGGAAAAGGAGGAAAGTGTAACAGAAACGGCAAGTGTAAGCCAGCTGGAGATTGTAAGAAAGGCTGTGAGCCAGCCAGCCAATCAGCTGCTTCTGCTGATAAATCAGAGGCGAGCGTATCAACGGCAGCTGCTGATAACTCTAGTGGCAGTGCTGAGGTGATGGATAGTAAGCCAGCTGACTCTACTATTACTGATGACACTACACAGCGTGCTGCATCTACCGCTGCCGCTGCTGTGGACGCTGCCGGAGAGGAGACTGCTATGGACAGCGGAGAAGATGATGCAAGCTGGATCAAAATTGAGCAGAAGGTGAGAATTTCATCATAAGAGTTATCAGAGTATGTGATACATTACAATAATAATAGTGTAGTTATGCTCCTGTTGCATATTAAGCTTCGGCTCAAGTGAACATAGCTCATACATCAAGATTGGTATTGGTACTAAACATGATTCTATCAAATCTATAACCTGCGAAAGCCAGACCATTTCTGTTTTCCGAGATTTTTTACTCATTATTATGGTATGTCATGGGAATATGTGCTGATTAGTCTTATGGAGATAGACCTTGCATGTAAACCTTTTCGACCCATTGAGAACCATTAGCACATGGTTATGTCGAGAACATGCTTTACTGCATTCTTATTGCGGCAATAGATGTCAACTGCATCAATGATCAACACCCTGAGTACACCATGAGTGTCAGTTGAAATGAGGATTAAAAACCTTTTCACTCCTTGGTTTGAGCATGTTAATTCATATGTTGTGTTGTTATATTTAGCCTGAGGATATGGATATAGTAATGCTACAGAAAGACGAGCCTAAGCCAGCACCCTCCGCTCCACAGATGCCTCCACAGTCTATACCAGCTATGAAACTCTACCCAAGCCTGAAAACCCAATCACCACCGCAGTCACAGGCTGGGCCATCCAGTGCCCCACCTTCTACCAAGTCAAGTGAGGAGATGGCACTTGATGCCAAAGTAGCTGAGGCTATTGACCAGATGAGAGCCATGGGATTCCATGATGATGGTGAGTTATGGTGTTCTACACATTATTGCTATTCCTATATAGCCGCCTTTAGTTTTCTTAATCCTGAAACTGATCAGTATCTTAACCATTTTTCTGTACCTTACAATAGGACTGTACTGTACAGGAAATTTAGCTGAAAATAAGCTCCGATTGCCATCTTTGTCATGTATTCCAGATTTTGGCAAATAAGACAACACTGTAAGAATATTATAATCACACAGCATAAATTGTTATTATTACAGGTGGTTGGATGACAGCGATGCTGTATGAGAACAATGGTGATGTTTACAAGGTTATAGATTCAGTTCTCAGAGCAGCTCATAACCGTAGAGAGTAGAGCATCCTCATCCCCACATAAAAGAAGAATCACATTAAAACCCATACGTCAAACTGAGAGCGGCAACCCTCAAAAACAAGATTAAACAAATAGTATCACGTGATAATTGGTATAAATTTTGTTTCCATTTCCATAACATATGAAAAAAAGCAAAAAAAAGTTACAAAAATATTATCCTGAACTAGTGTTTGTTTTCTCGCTTGTGTTGCCCAATGGCTTGTTATCATAAGTTCCATTCTTGGATGGATGCGTTTAAGCCTGGTGGAAGTTTTAGTTGCATCATTTCATAATTGATAGACTGTGTTTTGTCTTTATCAAACATACTTACCACATGTAATATTACATGTTGTGCTTACTTTGCATATAACTGACTGTTTGGTATTTTTGTGCTCCAATCTTTATTCATATTCATCTAAGCTTCTATTTTTACAAAGATATTTTCTGCTTGTATCAGTTTCATAAAAACTCCGAATTAGACACATAAACAGACTCACAATTTACCAATTTTAGCATTTTAATACAACCAATGGTCCTCATATACATCACTTATCACATCAATATGACATCAAGGGAAAACTTGGTAAAGGCAAGGAGTAATATTACTCCTTGGTAAAGGAGAGATCAGCTTAGGGTCGCTTCTTTTCAAGATGATCGGAAATTGGTTGAATGATACAAATTTTCCTTGCGCAAAAACTATCCAATCTTTGTGTGACAATGTCAGTTTTGGTGAATCCTAGTCCAACTCTCACTTCCATCAATATAATGTTGGTTGCCGTTGCCGATGAGGACAACCTACACCATAGGATTCAGGAATGCTCCTACCATAAAACAATCGAGCAGTTGTCTCCTCAACCACATAGGGAAGATGACTTTGTTAGGTTCACTGTGACTGAAGTGTAGCATATAGTGTGCACTGTACATGATGAGAAAAACTTTTCTGATTTGAATAATTCAATCTCAGTGCCTCAAATTGACAAGAGGAGCGCCTCCTGTCACAGTTAATAAATCGAACATGGTGGCAAAGTAGATTACGCCACTTATTGCTATGAATGGCCTGATTATTAAAAGTAAAAGCAGCAAATGATGTCAAGAGTAAGCGCTTGAGCTGAAAAAGTATACGCACAGCCTTGGAACTTGAATATGAAAACATGTACAGCTGTACACATAGATTTGTTTGGGCTTTTGTTAAAAATTCTGATCTTTTGGCCAGAAACTTGTAGGGAAGAGTCATTAAGTGGGATAGTCAACAAGATTAAGATTATCTCAGTTTGTGATAAGGTGGACTATGTGCTACCAGTAGCTTGCTACGGCGACGAAATCACAGCCATAGGCATATAATACATGCCTATGATCACAGTACATGTGCTCTACCTTTTCAACCATCACTCATTACGCTGCATAGGGAGTATAACATTGGTTGACGAGAAATAATCTGTATGAATCTTGACTCTTCTTCATAAACATGAGTCCTGTTGGGAGACTAGTTCAGCACAGAGTTAACGTTCACATGATTGTAAGCCACTATTTTAATAATTTGTTTAAAATATGTATTGTCTTTGGTCATGAATGAGAAATGGAAAGGAGATTGCATGTTGTTAATGTAGCAACTGCCCTTGACGAAAGAAATAAATATCCAAAATGACCTTTTGAAACATTGTCTTTACGTGTCCGTGACCAAGAGAGGACAAGTTTTGCATGTTTTTAATTGTCATGAGGCACCCAATTCCTTCAGGATAAGGGGCGGAATCTTCAAGTTTATTATGCAAATCTTCAGTCTATGTATTTCAAATCTAAAAAGATACAAACTTTGGTAGAAATATTCAATCAAAAGACACAAATCTAAGCATCTCAAATATTTTAATCAACCTATAGTTGTTTAGCTGTTATAGTTGTTATCCTTACTTCATTCATAGTCTTAAATCTTCATGAAAACACACTGGGAGCCCCTGTTATTCAAACTTTTTGTTATGTGATGAATTTATGATCAATTATTCCATGCTGATGGAGATCTTTTTCAGAACAAGTACAGCCTGATGCAAATTGCAAACCATGCAATCAATCATTTATTTTAGGGTGTACATTTTCAAGATTCTCAGGATTTTCAGAAAAATGATGGTCACGGTCAATAATAGTCTCATTATGAAACTACAGTAGTCTGAGGTCGGATGGAGTCGTGGCACCTGATGACATACATGTAGTTAGTCAGTCACAAACTTATTAAACCTAAACAAAAAAGGGAATAGTAGCATCAAAAAATGATCTGAATGAATATAAAAAAGTCTGGCAAGATAGCATCAAATATTGAATGCTATCTTGCTATCTTAATAAGCATCACTTATTAAATGTGATTATAGAATAAAAAGTTTGTAAAAGCTCTACAGTATTCTTCATACTATAGCTTTATATTATGGTCATACTACTATCTATATGACACAATGAGACATTTAGCTAATCCTTAGAAAAATCGGTGCTGACCTACAAAATCTGGACGTAACTCAATTCAGTGATATGCATGAGT
>ERZ1740070.1158-NODE-1158-length-16804-cov-9.511732_pt1 | contig 16804 bp, 13 predicted proteins | sample MGYA00581734_ERZ1740070 | MGnify/ENA primary metagenome ERZ1740070 (study PRJEB43018, sample SAMN04849744) | marine metagenome | isolation source: floating plastic debris | place: Pacific Ocean | collected 2008-09-01 | study: EMG produced TPA metagenomics...
TCCACTCATGGGCCATCTAGGGTGCTTGGCAAGTCACTGGAGTGTCCCTGTGTGACTAGTGACGAATGAAACATAATTTTTTGCCATCTGTTGTTCCTATTTACAAGGCACAGAACTACACTTTGTAGTGAGAATTATTGCAATTGTGTTATATTGGAACAGGGCCTTCTAAACTAACTCCTTGGATGGTAGGAATTATTCTAATAGTGAGGTTTTTCCCACCAAGGTCCCTTGACTTTTTATCCGACAAGTTCATACCGGAAGTCATCCACAAACTGACACATCCGATTCGCTGACCATGGCCTTCAAAGGTTTCATGCTATGAGCCAATCATAATTCTCCACTTACCAGTCATTGTGGAAAAAAAACTGTGAAAGGAGAGGAAGATTAAAAAAGAAGATGGGAGTTTTAGCTGTGAAAACATCAACTGCAGTATTGCTGGTCTTAACAATAGCATCAGCACACATTTCTGTAGCTGAGCCACTTCCTAGAGGTGTCAGTAGAGCCAGTAAGTTGTATCTTTTATCTCCTTTATCCTGAACTCCAGATAGATCTAATCTCTTTGTTGTTGTTGGTTTCTTCAAGTCAAGGACAGAGTAACTTATTATTCCCTGGTTTTTTTGAGTGAATGTTGGTGCATACTTAACCTGTAAGGCTTGTAGGGATGTGTAGGCAATGAACTGAAAAGGGAAGTTCATTGGTGTAGGTAAAAGGGGGAGTTAGAAGAATGATTGCATAAACTACTCCTGAGGACTTCCCAAATTATTATTGTACGTGTATTTGCAATGCTAGTTAGTATTAGTAAGTTAGTATGCTGAGAACACCCTAACAAATTGAAGAGGTTTGCATTGCAGTTCATGTAGGTTGCTTCTTGGTTGGGGCAAGGAATTCAAGACCTTTTTTGGGGGTCTTTTACTCTGGCCTATGCTGACTTCTAGGGGCTTGTCACACAAATCACAATTTATCAGTGGGTGTCCTTGCCATTCACTCATATCTTTCACTCATTTTTCTCTCATTCAACCACCCACCCTAGGAAAATTAGTCCAGAACTTACTGTGGATGTAGTTGCCATTCATAAAACATCAATTGGCGAGGTGGTAGGTAAGCATAGCTCACTTGCGCTCACACTACCCCAATGCTTCATCATATGACAGATTCTGTCCTCTGTAGGCCACAAAGGAGTAAGCTCTCCATTACGTTCATAACCGCACACTACCCATAGTATCCTTATCATTTCAGCTCAGGCTGTTGAATCATCTGATCCTCTACCTCGTGGAGTTGGCTTCTCTCGTGAGTGCAATCTAAATTTGTGTTGTGGCATGGGAAATAAGTGGATAAGCTTCTGCAACCTATAATCTAAGCACGGTGTTGAAATCACTAACCCTTCTCTATATGTCACTATCCCCTGCTTTCTCATTACTCATTCAGCTGAACCTTACATGGATTGATGTTCTTAGCCATCATTATTGAGTTCGCTTTTGTAACCCATAAAACACTGTATTGCACTTCTATGTGGTAGACTTCCATTGAGCTAGGTCAGCCTGAGCTTCACAGGCTCAGTCACCTGTGAGATTCTGACTGCCGACAAGCTCAGCTAGAGGCACACATACTAACTCTGTGACTTGACATTGATATGTAAAAGCAACAGTACTTGTCTTTCTCCACAGATAGCTTTCATATGGTTCTTATAAGCCAGCCATATCCATAGATTGTTACAGAAGTTTTTGGTGCTTGCTAACCACCCGCTATTTTGTATTTCTAGAGGGTAGTTTCTACCAGCCTGGTAAGCCGTTCAAGTGTTTAGACGGTAGTCAGACGATCCCATACGAGCACATAAATGACGATTACTGCGACTGTTTGGATGGTTCAGACGAGCCTGGTACTCCTGCCTGTAGGAATGGCAGATTCTACTGTATAAACAAAGGATATAAGCCTGAGAGTATCCCATCATCTCGTGTATCTGATGGTGTATGCGATTGCTGTGACGGTAGTGATGAATACGAGGGTAAAGCTGACTGTCAGGTGAGATTAAGTTAGCTAAGCTCTCTGTGTATTCATGGATATAATCAAAGAAATGTTAAGCGCTATCAGTATTTATTTTGTTACCAGTATTCATGTATTCACGAGTAATGCATCGACTATTGGGTGAACTAAGCAAAGTCTGAATTGGAATTATAAGTTTGCGCTGTAGTACTGTTTCACGATGTTATTTAGTATCCATTTTATTGCCATCAGGATACATGTATAGAGATGGGTAAGAGTATGAGAGAGGAGATGATGGCTATGAGGAAGCTTGTTGAGGAGGGTCACAGAATCAGAGCTGATTACGCTGTGCAGGGTAAACAGGCTAAAGCTGAGAAACAAAAGCAACTACAGGAACTCGGACCTCAGCGTGACGCTCTACAGAAGAAGAAAGATGAACTCTTGGTTTGTTTAAATTCTCACATCCATCCGACTGGAATTTCTGAAATTGCATTTATTGATTCATTTAAAGCTTTTTGTGAATGGAGCTGTCGTGTATTCATAGAAAAAAAAACAATTCAAATTAGAACATTGCAGATTTATGCGGCAAAACTCATTTCTAGGCTGCTTTCATGACAAGCCATGTTGACAACTTGCAACATGCATAGTGGGGTTGCAACCACTCATGGTTTATTGTATTCTTTTATCTTTAGGCTAGGAAAACTGCAGCTGAGGAACCAGAGAAGTCAGCGAAGGAAGTTCACGAGGCAGCATGGAAGGAGCAGCTGGCTGTTAAAGAAGCTGAGAAAGATAAAATCAAAGCAACGGAAGCTTTCAGCGATATCGACTCAAATAAAGACCAACAGTCAGTTCTATGGCTAGTCATTTCGGTTACTGCAATAGCTAGAGCTAGACTTCACTCAAATATGCCTTCACTCCCACTGATGGATGATTTCAGACTAGCTTGGCACCAGCGTGGTTATCATAAGTTGATGTTTGAATAGTTTGTTATTTCCTGGTTCAATAATTTGTTTGTATCTTCACACAGAATAACACTAGATGAGTTGCAGCTGAGGATGGAGTTTGATTCTGATGGGGATGGCACTGTCACCGCAGAAGAGGTAACTGAAGTTACTAAATACACTGACGCCTCGGCAGATTTAGGACAGTTCATAGAGAAAATCTGGCCTGAGATTAAGGCAATCTACTCTACACCAGGGCAGGAGCCAGCTGAGCCTGTACCCCCTCCCCCTACAGAGGACGTCCCTGCCGACAATGCCGGGTTAGATGGTAGTACAGATGACGATGACGACTCTGATTTTGAGGACGTGAGTACCAAACTTAAGCATGAGTTTATGTACATACATTGCGATTTGTGGATACACATAGCATCAATTGAATGATGTAGTAGATACCAGGCTGCTCATCAAATTGCAATATCGATTAACTAGTTACTCATCAAGGCTGAGTTTGATCTAGAGAAACTGTTATAATTGAGAGTTGTCCACCCTCTGATATTTTTGTTCAGAGAGGAGGCAATACTGATTTTAAGGTAAATAGAATTTGAAATACTACCTGTCTGTTTCTGCGATAACAATTTTTCGTGATTTGATCAGGCTTTTTCAAGGTTCATGGTAATTTTTTGCTGTAAACACTACGTAGATTTGTGGTATCTGTTGTTAGTTTAAGGAATATAACTCTTCTTTTGATCTGATTAAAGAAATTGTGTTGAGTTCTTCACTCTTCGTTGTCTTTACCAAACAATGATAACCGAGTGGTCAGTTTTATTTCTCATGTACATGTGTTAACAGGATGATTTTGAGGAGGGTGATAATGAGGATAGCGGGGATCCTGAGGAAGCACCGGGTTCACTACCACCGCCCGACTCTGCTGACGCTGACGATAATCTAATGCCAGCATATCCTGAGGAGACACAGAAACTGATAGAGTTAGCTAACGCTGCCAGATCGGAATTCTCAGATGCTGAGAACGAATACAACAACGTCAACAATCAGATTGAGTATGTCAATCACTCAGTCACTCACCCCCTGTGGATCTTTTAATGAACGCTAGTCATTTCTCATCCACGATGATTTTTGGTTTACTTGCTAGCTTGCTTGCTAGCTACTCCGTTTTTTTAATTTTTCGGGTCCGAACACTAAATATAAGAAAATGGTGACGTTTTCTAACCAATATTAATGATTATTGAAAATTGTTACATTAGAAAGAGTCAGAGACATAAACGATCCAGGATTCATGTTATTTTATTTTAGTCTTAATTTCAAACAACCCTACGTAATGTAGGGTTAGAGAAATGCTAGAAATGCATACCTGTAATGTGTATGCTGTATGTGTAACAACTCGTTTAACATCATATTCTTAACAACTCCTTTTATACAGGGAGATAGAAAAGTTCTTAGCCCAAGACATGGGACCAGATGATGCATTCTATCCGCTGAGAGGAGAGTGCTACGAGTACACAGACAGGGAATATACCTATAAATTCTGTCCATTCGAGAAATGTACTCAAAGACCAAAAGCTGGCGGATCAGAAACAAGTCTCGGGTAGGTTACTTGGATAAGTGGAAGTGTGAATTGACAAACACATAAAGGAATAAATAGGGTTTTGGTGTTACTGTTTTTGGGAATAGTGAAGTTTGGGAAAAAATGTCAATTGAATTACAATTAGGAAAGTAATTATCACAATATCAAGATGTCACATATCATCATAATCATACTGAACTTGCAATATTCAAATCAGCAATCATGTTGACCGTCAAATACCAAGATCTTTCGATTTGGTTCATGGTGTTTATCTTTGCAAATCAAGATCCGCTTTGCTGGAGGAACAATGACCTGCCGTGTTGTAACAAGGTCAAACTGTCACTAAAATAACCTATCATCTTCATAACAATTATTTCTTGTCAATGAGCAGCTATCAATTTTGAATAACCTTATAAAGATTGATATTTAATAATCTTAGAATATGCTGCCATTGTTGGCAGCTTATTTTCTCACAAAATGCTGTCATATTCATCTATGTCCATTACGACTATCTATAATTATGAAAGATTTGGATTCGTCAACCCCTGAATGATGTGAAGACGCTGTCAGTACATTATAGCCAGTGGTTGAGACGGCACCTAAATTTGGCAATATTAATATATTTGTTATGAAATCTATGATTCATGTCTGACTGGTATAGTCTCAATTCTCGATTTTGTAGCACATTTGCGAAGTGGGAGCCTAACGGTGATGAGATATATGGTTCTATGAAGTTTGAGAAAGGAGTACACTGCTGGAATGGTCCTGATCGATCGGCAGCTGTAAGTAGATGTTTAATCTAGGGTGGAACATTATACTCTCCAGATTTCCTCTCTAAGATATTTTTATAATCATGAATTGTACTGAACAAGATTCCATGGAAAAGAAATATCACAAGTTAACTATTGGTTGAAGGATGATAAACAAAGTTCCTAAATATCTGGATACAAAAGTGTGGGGGTGCTGATTTCTTTCTGATAGCCATGAAGTAATTGTAAAGTTATCAATAAGACATTACACAAGTGTCGCAACTCATCAACTCAAGCCAAGTCCATTCATCATTGATACAATGAATTGCTGCCACCGACATGGTATTTTTTTAAATATGGCTTGTTGATCAGCATATGAATGTTATCTTTGGCATTCCACAGATACACGCTAAGAAAAAAACTGAATTTTTTTCACACTATTCTTGTGTCGGGAATTCAGTTCAATGCAGAAGAAACTCAAGTTATATAATATCACTTGGCAGTTAGATGTGCTGTTGTGGTTTACTGAAGGTGATTTTATTACCGATTATTACTGATTGAGGACTGTAATGATGTGTTGATAGATGTTTTTTGAGCATTGTGACACCTTCTCAACCATACCTTGTCATTGATTAGCCATGATATGTCATTCATAATACCACCGCAATGTCCTAAGAGCTCTCACTTCCGGATGTAGCTTTTTTTTCTCAAAAATAAATGTCATTATTAGCATGTTTCAAAACTGAGCCAGCATTGTAGTGAGTGTGCTAATTTTGAACTATACTCTACGCGATGAAAATATCATTAACGTATAAATTTTGCTAGTGACAAGTTTGCTAAATTTTAATTCCACATATTGATAGATTGTCATCACAGGATTTTTTCAAAACACAATTCCTTATATTGCATTGCATAAATATGATCACTATTCCGAGTCAAGATGCTAAATTAAATTCTGTATATTTTCATCCTGAGAGTTATCAGCAAAAATATCACCATGAATGTGTTACAGTGCCAGCACATCTCAAATTATTGGGGTTATTCAAAAATATTTTTGCGTTAGGTGCTGTTTTTTGTATGTATTTAACAATGTAAATAGTATTTATATTATGGTTTATAGGATTAATCTATTATTTTCAGGTGAAGTTTATATGTGGTAAGGAGAATATTCTCACTAACGGTGCAGAGCCGAATAGATGTGAATATACATTTGACTTCACGACTCCCTCCGCTTGTCACACTCTGCCTGAACCACACGATCCGGATATGGGTCCGTACCCTGACCACGATGAACTGTAAAATCTAACTGCTGAATGTTACTGGAAAAATTTTTTATAAACCAAGAATGTGAGAACTTTCCCTGTAGCTTCTTCATTCGAACACACTGGTACTGAAATTGTTTGTCTATGTTCTATACTAGAATTTAATTGCCATTGAATTTTCTGTCAGCCTGCATGTATGCGGTGATGTCAGCAGCTCGATTTGAAATCTGTGTGGGTAGAATAATTAACATGGAAATGTAGTGAAGTATAGCCAGATATGATGGATGCGGTGGTGATTGTTTTATGGCCACTTTACAGCCTACTTATAGTTAGCTTGTATAATACTGATATTTTGTTACAGTGATTGTAGAATTATGTCAGGTATTTACTGTTACAGTAGCAGATATGAGATGATTAATCTGCCCTTGATAGTATTCCAGAAGGGTGCTGACATGCCTGAGAAAAAAAACACCAGCGTTTCTTTCTCAAGATGTTGTTTTAGCCATTGAAAATTGTTTTTCTGCGTAGACCAAGTTTCTGTATCCATCTACTGATACGATGGGTGCTTTTCTGATATAATTTTGAACCTGCCGATAAAATAAGACTGGGAGAAGAATCATGGCGATGCATTCTCATTACTAATGCATAGGTAGTAATTGGCACCATCAAGCCACTTGACAACATGGGCAATGCAAGATGTTAAAGCCTAACTATAAACACACTGATCTCCCAAACCAGTAGCATATTAAATTTATCTAGTGGACTATCTAAAATAAAATACTGAGCAAATGTTTCGCCTGTGCTTGACAGACTTTGCCGTTCGGCTTAATTCGACACAACCGGCAAGTTTTTTAATACATTTGATATGTTTACAATTGCGCTTCTTAATGGATTAGGTTGGCTCTAGAAGTGGAGGCAACGTGTTAATATAAAGCCTAAGATTTATTTTCCATGCTTATATTAATTGTCCACTCGTCAGGAGCACGAACGGGTAAAAGTAAGAACAGGCAAGCTTATCTTCGGAGTTACCCCATAATCATCGTGAGGACCTCTTGAATAGGAGGCTAGATTCTAAGTGGTTAAAGCCTTCTTCTATTGACCATCATATCTTCAAATTGACAATACGAATTCTAAGCGGGTTCCCAAACTCTAACCTACAGATTCATAATAAACTAAATATCAACACTGGCTTTGTGTACAATTATATATCATCTAACATTCTCTGTTGACTGAATGTAGCAACATAACCATGTTGACGCCTGATATATCATGAACAGCCACTATAAACTGTAAATATTCACATAAATCCTCCTTCAAAAACTAAACATTGCCCATGATCAGCCACGAGATATTATAACTATAAATAATCATTAATAGTTCAGTTAGCTTGCGCTGAGAACTGAAACAGTTTTATCCATCCCACTTAACAAATAACTCCACTGGGTATGCGATTGTGTGCATGGAATATATTGGTAACAAAAAAATTCATTCCATAGCCTTGAAATTGATTCAATAACAGACATGCGGAGATGTATGTATTACCCTGCGTTATTCAAAGATCCATCATCAATATCAACAACATTTTGAAGTCATTTATAGTTTCTTATAAATAGTCTTTCTGTGAAATGTTTGTTTTAAAATTTAGATCTGTATGGCAGCTCTATGTAGGATTAAAATAATGAAAAAAATTCAATTATTCCAGCACCAAAGTAAACTTTAGTGGAGCCAAGAAAATTAGTGTCTCTGTTGAATTTTGATTTGGTTACAATTGAGTCGAAATCGATATTAACCAAATTTGCTAACTGGCTGTATTGTTTTATTGCTACAAAAAATTCACATTTACAATGTTGTTGGAGTTATTCAACCCAATGTACACAATTTGTTTTCTCAAAAGATTAAGAATATTAAAAAATAGTGACACTGGTTCATAAGATATGACAGTGGTGATACTGACACTGGTGTTCAATGTTTGAACTTTTAAATGTAACAACTCTGATGAAAGGTTGATTCGGAAATTAGAATAGAGGAATACTGAAGATTTAGCTAAGCCGGGAAATTAAATGTTTTTATGATTAATAATTTGTATCATGTTATATACGTGCCATTTTTGTTATCGCCTAGTCTGTCATCTGTGGGTGAAATGAACTCTACTATTTTTGTTACCAAAATTCTGATTTTTATTATTTGTTTGAGAGAACTGTGATTGTTTTGAAATTTTATAAAATACGAGTAATTGCTTTAAAATATGTGAGTAGGTCACTTTTTTCTAATTTGTTTTTTTATTTGAACACAGTTCGGTTAGAATAGCAAGTCATTTGCGGTCTATTTTTCATACATTATTATGGACAACATAATTTCAAACGTCGATCGCATTATGACCTCTTACTATGATACCGGTACACGTACACACCAAACAACAGGTGTGGTATGAATTATTATAGAGAAAATCATAGTAAGGCCTAAGATTTGCAATACCTCGGTACCTATATCACATAGGGCTATGCCGGCTATATTTTACTCACGCTTATCTTTTCACTATTGGGCTAATCCATTTAGTGTAAATCCACATGTAGTGAAAATGGTATCTGCAAATTATATTACATATTACACTATGTGTACTACAAGATTTAAAGATTTTCCGAAATAATGCACACAATATTACAGTTTGGCTGATCGGTAGAAATGAGTGAAATCTATGCAGCAATGTGCCACTACCTATACTCATTATAAAAAGTAAATTTTATAACTATTGGTAGTGATATAGCACTACTCGATTTTTATAGTTTTTCCATAAGTGCAGGTATCATGGCCGCCTGAAACAACCTAAAACAATCATAGTGTGATGGCTTAGCAATCCTCCGAGCAGACAGAGCAAAGTGTAACAGAACTTTATGTAGATAAAAAAGCCCCAAAGTCAGTATCAAAAAGTACAAAAGCTGTCAGTCTACCAAATTTTGTCAAATTAAACCGATTGAGTAACATCAAGTGGTTTGGAGGTTGAGAAATCTAAATTATTAACTAATTTTCATACATTTAAAATCTATCAATATTTCTATGTTGACTGAGTAGTGCTGTCGACTTGGATATTTTGTGGGCGGTTTTGTGTTTTTAGGTTCCATACTTATATTTTTTGTTATGATAAGAAACCTGAAACGAGCGAGTGATGGATAATGTTCTAGCTGACACATTCTCAGAGGAAGGTTTGCTATTCTTATGCTATTTCTGGCATTGATCTGCAGCAGCACAATGTCCGCCAACGATAAACACATTATCAGCTCGTTAAATAACATGAATATGAATAAACACCTGTCTGACTGAAATATGTTGGGTAAAATGTGAAAGTTAACGAACTAAAAAATGGGACGACAAGTCTTACCCATAATTTTCGTAATCTGAGCTGGACAAAATGTCAATTTTTGCTGCTATCAGTTGAAACTTTAACCGAGTTCAGACTTTGGGGTTTGGTCACCGAGATGAAACAGTGAATGTCAAAAATCGTCCACTGGTAATCGGTTAGAACGCATACCCCGCATCCAGTGCTGCACTGGTTCTCTGGTTTATATAATTGGTTATTCTCTGACAACATAAATACCTCAGATAGGGGCTTTGTCCATCTACCAATACCAATAAGTGTGTAATGATGATGATATTGATATAAAAATAGTAAAAAGGGCTGCCAATCACCACAATATTGTACTCACCTCCCTGTGACATACTTGACATTATGTACAAGCAACTGTCCTTCCACAGATTGTAAAAAAAACTTGTGGGAAATTTTCTTTATTTTACGACATTTGTCGAGGGGATGAGTATACAATTGTTTGTTTGGATAAAATTGGCCATCCCACACTAAGTTCTCATCACAGCTGATGACCAAAACAACCAAATAATATGCAAGCTAGTACTAATGTCCCCCTGGTATTTATAACTTAGGTCAATAAACGCTATGTTTTGTGAGTTGTGACACATCATTGTTTTTGGTGATTATTTTTTACCTGACTGACTTAATTACTCCACAAACCCAAACTTAGTGTAGGGTAGGACAATTGCCACTGTATTTTTTCATTGTCAGTTTTTATTAATTTGTAAATGTTTGACTGGTTTGTCCCCCAGCCGATTGAAGTACCCTTCAGCTCGGGCAGGTGTTAAATTCTTAAAAGAAAACTAAATAAATATATTCATTTACACAATGTTTGACCCTTCAAGTCCGCTTTTTACACAATGTGGCGCCTGGCCTCGTGATATTTGAAACAAAATTGATATTGTGACATTATTGTTATTGTAATGAAGTAGCAAAACTTCAAATACTTATTGTCGGGCTTGTGCCATTGAGAGCTACAGACGGAAGATGGCCGTAATGAAATGCTCTACCACTCTGCTGGCCACTTGAAACTTGTTCTCTCAATGAAATTGTATAAATTTTCAAATAAACTCTAAAATATTGAAATGGCTAAAAGCTGAATTAGTATCTATAATTGCTTGTTGAGTGAGTTTTGTGTATTTAATGAATTTTTGATTTTCCTTTCAGCATAAAAACGGTGATGACATTCGAGTTAAATTAGCCCTTTTGTGCTTAAGAGCAGACCAGCACCAGCACCACACAAAGACTTAATATTCTTATGATTTAGGTGCATTCTTATCACCAGAAAACACTTTACCTCACAAGAAAAATAATTTATTGAGTCTGTGCTTGCAAAAATACTTAACTCGTTATGGTAATGTTTTTTTTTTCATTGTATTCCTGTAACAAACAGCCAGACAAGTTGTGAAAGAGTTTAGACTAATATACACAACTAATTGGGCAGTAAAACTTTCCTTTTCTGTTTTTTATTGCATTTATGGAGCTTGATAATAATGCTTTATTGGCTTATTAATATCTAAAAAACTGTTCCTATTTTGTTTACATCTGGGTAACAGACGTAGAATTATGATACAGTTGGTTATTTTGCAAGGTAATTACGCAGTACCCTCGATAAAGAATTTTGTTAACGCCGCACTTAAAAATTGACTTGATTGAAAGAAAATAATTTATAGCAAGTTAAAACAGGTGCTTTCTTTCGTCAGAATTGGCCTCTTTATATCTGATACGTAGGATGTATGGATCAGTTTGGTATCACTTCAGGGTCACCTCCCATTTCCATGTTTCTCTCACATACAGACAATATTATTAGTTCATCTCTGACCATGAGATCAGTAATGTTACCTCCCTGTTATGGCTCTTATTTTTTGGGTGTAAGTGTACACTGAGCAATATTGAATGTAGCCAATGTTGATCTGACCTGGGATTTGTAAATTCAAACTGATATATATTGCATCTTGGGCTTGGGATATATTCTGATAGATACATATTTTTGTTCTGCTCTGTATCTATCTGATAGCCCATTTATCTACTGCAAAAAACTATGTGTGCTTACATGTAAATCAATTTACTTGCTTGAAAGTTCATTGCTAAGATCGGGCATATGTATTTTTCTGGTACTAGAATTAGAGTAAGCAGCGTTTATGTCAGGCTTCTTTTTTCATCATATGACCATAAGACGATGAGATGAATTTTATCAAAACCACTCTGTAGCCTATACGATATATGTGGGCGTGTTATCAATCTATGGTACCCTACATGCCATTTTATTTGCTGCATATTTGTTTTCACAACAACGAAAATCATGGGTCCCATACATGAGTCACTGCTTACGGATTAAAATTTGGTAATTTACTTCCAGTGCATATTAATGTAACATCATCTTAAGCCAGTCTTGTGTCAGATGTTGTTAATCCTTTTATCAAGTCTTCGGTGTGGAGCCTGTCTCACCCCTATCTCATTACAATATCTGATAACAAGCCAGTACAACATACAGCAATATCCGCGCATCAACTGTCAGCACTGTCAGAAAACTGTGCAAGATGTCTCTGTTCTAATGAAATTTTCACATTTTATCACTTTTACACTTTCATACATACGACCTGAAAAATATGAGCCACTGATGAATTTACAATGTAGATACTAACTGAAATTGCATATAATCAGAACAGAGCGACCAAAATTTGTTAAAAATTTGTTGTCAACATTTTATATCTTTGTTTCTCTCACATTTCAAACTTTGACAACCATTAGGCGTGTGGAATTTCGTCCAAATTGCTGTAAACAAATTTTCTCCATGATTATTTCAGGGCTGGCAGTCTTGTCGACAGATGATGATAGAGCGAGGATTAGAGATAATTTTGGATATTTTGTAGCCGCCATGTTGACATACCCCTGGTTACCATCGCTCCACCACAGAGTTCATCTCTGATAAGTGATGTATCAATTTAACAGTTGAAATATCTAATCCAGGTAATGATTGGAGGTAGCTGGGTACACCCGTGTCACTTCAGCTGCTGATAAAATTGTGACGATGTGAGATTGATGTGAAATGCGGAGGCAGCTCAGGTATCTTAGCCCATGAACATTAGTGCAAATACCAGTTCTCTGCTCAAAATTTTCCAATTTTCCGGGCTACTCTCTAAATTTTTCATAATATCACTGGTGAAATAGTATTTAAGACAGTGGTACATTTGAACCATGTTTGCGAACCAGCGGGGTTTTTAATTGTGATCAACCAGGAAAATTTTGCCTTAGGCGATTGAGACTCAGCGGTCATAAAACCGCTTACTACCATCACATGAAAATCTCATCCATTCAACCTATTTTGGCGAAAAATACCTCAAAGCACAATGAAAAACATGTACATGCACTGAATTAGAGTGTCATTTCAGTGTGTACATGTATTTTCATTTTGCATCATACAAAAACTTATTATTATAATATATACTATTGGTGATACATTTTGGAAGACATTTCTGAACTTTTCTGGCGGGTTTCTACTGGAATAAAAATTATGATCAGAGATTTACACTTGTATACACGCAATCAGAACTCAAAATATCTACTTTTCATCATTATCAATCATCTCAACGTCGTGTAGGTAGATAGTTTTAGTGAATATTTCATTCGCGTCCTTTGAATTATCAGATGTGCTCACTTCAAACTTAGTGCTAGCGCTGAGCTTACAAACGAATATTTGGCAACAATTTTTATTTTGACATCCAGTTTTGGTATCATTTTCAATCACAGAACTAGTCTATTGCACTTGAAGCACCAGGCTTTTGCAAAAAAATGGTCAGGGAGAAAGGTTTTAAGAAAACTATCTACATATATGAGGGCTACAGTAAATATATTTAAAAGTAATATGCATAGAAAAATAAAACGACAAGTATTTACAAAGGTGTACAAGGGGTTGATACTTTTTTTACAAAAAGGAAACATTTCTAACAGCAAACTGCTTTGATCTGTATGAAAGGACTAGATAGTTTTCATTAAAAATGTCAGAATGAAAGACATCTCAATAAACTACAAAATTATGTGCATCATTAATTTTCAATCATTGATATGCAATGGAATAAAATAATCTTTAATAAATAAATGATTTATTGCTTTTTACTATTATCGTCACTAAAATTATTGTCATGTTCGCTCAGCTTTTCACTGAGTGGCTTATGGTGATTGAGACTGGATATTGCAGCTAGTTGACTCATAAAGAAGGGAGTTATTGCAGCGGCCCCGGGGAAGGTGGGTGGTAGTGGATAGTTGAGGTACTGGTTTACCATACTCGACGCTGCTGAGCTAACAGCTGGTGGTGGAAAACTGAACTGTCTATGTGCGGAGAGTCGCTGTGATGCAGTGGATGATACAGGGGGGATAACTCCAGCTGTAAGTGGGGGTCTGTTAAGTAGAGCTTCCATAGAGAATGGGTTACTGTGTGACATGAATGCTGAGTGTATAGCTCCGTTAGTATGCTGGGACATTGGTGAGGTAAACGCTGAGTTATCACCACCTGTAAAAAAGAAGTAAGGCATAAATAAAATAATGCAACAGGCTTATAATTTTAAACCGAGCAAAAGAGTAAGGTTTACAGTACTCAATAGTTGCCAATATATGACCTCAAAAATAATCAGGTAGCCTACCATAGAACTGTTTTAGTGGATACTAGATAAGAGGCGAATGTGCTAACACAAATATTGGTAACAAGGAATTCCTTAAGGGCGGTGCAAGTTTCTAAAAAACATCATTTATTTGACTTTCTTCTGTAAACTCTTGTCAAAATCATCATTTTCCAAAATGTGATAATAATTGTATTGTTTAATATTATATCAGTATGAAATGAAGAGTGTAAAAACATTATAAATCACTGTGAAGTGCGGATTATAGCTTACCTAGTCTACTGGTGGGAGAATGATAGATTTTGGTGTTAGCTTCTGATGTTGGGGGTACTGCAGGGAGACCAGAAGAAGGGGATGACTCCTGAGCTGAGAGAAAATGTTCTATAGCTTTTACTACATCGCCTTTACACCCCTGAAGAACCAGCTCCAACACATTCCTGAAAATAAAATGATAACGCGAATTAATACGGGTGCTACCCAAACAAGAATTTATATATTCCCAAAAGTTTTTACGCCAGACATCTCTGAAAGCTTATATCGAAAATAATATTATACAAAAATACGCAGCACAATAAAAACCAAGAACTCTCCACAACACAAAAGTAAAGGCTGAAGTATCTGCTGTCACGGTCTTATGTGATGATTTTTGTGTCAATTTACGCTGTTATCGAGATGTAAATTACGTGTACAGAATAAATTACCTTTTTTGGAATGGGAATATTCTCTCCATCATCTCTATGCCCGTGAGTCTACCAGGTCTGAACCCTCCAGCCTGTGAAGCTAGCTGACTACTGAGAGAGGCAAGACGGGTGGATGAGTGACGCGCCCGCTTAGCCTCCGGTTCTGGACTAGATGATGTGCTCAGTTCCCCTTCATTGTCATCTGAATCTGTAATGAGAGGAACAGAAAAATATGAGATAAGGGTATGAAATATTCATGGAGAGGAACAGAAAAGCATTTATGATGGTATCAAAATTTGTGAACATATATATACAATATAAGAAAATATCGAAAACATTATGGCCTACTTGGGGGCCCCCATACATTTCTCATATGGAGAGTAACAGAGAAGCATTGTTGATGGTATAAAAATCTGTGGCCATATATATGCAATAGAATATAAGAAAATATAGAAAGCATTATACTTTGGGGCCCCCTTATTTCACATATTTTCAACTACCATATCAATTTTGGCTGACACAAAAACCAAAAGTAACTTTGCAAGCAATCACTCTATTATCATTTAACGAAATATTTTCAAGTAAATTTCATCGAATCGAAGTGTTTTTTGTAACTTCTCATGCAGTTTTCCCATGCAATAGCAGAATTATACGTTTATTGATAATGTGAAACAAACCGGGTCGTAGAAAGATAAGGCAAAAGTTAGAGGCTTACCGTTTTCAGAGTTGACAGAGGTGCTTTGAGGTTTGGTGACGGATCCAGGTCCCCACAGAGGTCCAGGAGTCATCATAGGTATATCTGCACTCTCACTGCTGCTTGTTGTAGTGTCTCTAGTCTGTGTGCAGGCTCGGAGGCCGAGTACGATTGCGTCTTCAGCTGCCTGCTGTCGCTTGAGTGCTACTTGAGCTGCCATTACTCTCTGCCTTTCAGCAATGAGATTACATTTTGCACATGTACAGTCTTTGTATGCACAATGTCGCTTGTGTCCTTTTAGCCATGAGACCATGCCGTGATTTCTGCATCTGGCGCACTTTGGTTTTCTTGCTCCCTTCTCGGTGAGAGGATAATACGATTGATTCATGTGTGCTGTCATGTTGCTGTCTGTTGTGTATCTATTGCAATCACTGATGTGAAATGATACGCAGGTGGAATTACCTCAGCCTTATATAGGCTCGCATTGATATCGACTACCTTGTAGGTGGCTGATGTGTTTACATCACTTTTCTGAAACAATACACCATTGGCCGACAAACATCAGCTGAGGAGTGTGATTGGATGATAGGTCTGCTGTGGTCATCAAATGCCTAAAAATGATGCAAAATAAAATACAGCAAGTGCCGCTCACAGAAGGGATCCCAATTGTGTGTTTGATGGTCAGAAAAAGCAGCCAATAGAGGCTTGCGAACAATATTCAAGAAAAAGCATTTTTCACCCCTAAGTTGCGACATCGATAACAGACACTTGTTGAGATTTTGTGATGCTAAGGCTCATCCCATTCGATGGCATCAGTAAATGGTTTGATTAATTCTTTTAGTTTGGCTTAGACCAAAGTGTCGGGTGTGTTGCCAGCACATTTGCCTTTGGTCTTGGATGCGGGCACTGTCTTGGTATCCGTTCCGCCGTTGAGCT
>ERZ1740070.1159-NODE-1159-length-16784-cov-15.927551_pt1 | contig 16784 bp, 15 predicted proteins | sample MGYA00581734_ERZ1740070 | MGnify/ENA primary metagenome ERZ1740070 (study PRJEB43018, sample SAMN04849744) | marine metagenome | isolation source: floating plastic debris | place: Pacific Ocean | collected 2008-09-01 | study: EMG produced TPA metagenomics...
CTAAAATGGATAAAGAAAAAATGAAACTGTATTGGAAGAAGAATCTAAGATTCCTCACCATACTGCTGATAATCTGGTTCGTGGTTTCCTATGTCGCAGGAATTCTTCTGGCCGGACCGCTGAATGGGATCAAAATTGGTGGCTTCCCTCTTGGATTTTGGTTCGCCCAACAGGGCTCGATCTATGTGTTTGTTGCGCTTATTTTCGTCTACGTATCGTGGATGAATAAGCTTGACAAGGAATTTGATGTTGACGAAAAAGAATAACGATTATGGATGTGCAACTTTGGACTTATATAATTGTTGGGATCACCTTTGCCATCTACATTGGCATTGCTATCTGGTCCCGAGCAGGATCTACCAAGGAATTCTACGTGGCTGGTGGAGGTGTTCCACCTCTGGCTAATGGTATGGCGACCGCCGCTGACTGGATGTCGGCAGCCTCTTTTATCTCTATGGCTGGGATTATATCCTTTGGAGGATATGACGGTGCGGTTTATCTCATGGGATGGACCGGGGGTTATGTATTGTTAGCCTTGTTATTGGCTCCCTACTTAAGAAAATTTGGAAAGTTTACCGTTCCCGATTTTATCGGTGACAGATATTACTCGAATACGGCCAGAACGGTAGCCGTTATATGCGCACTCTTTGTGTCGTTTACCTATGTGGCAGGACAAATGCGAGGTGTGGGTGTTGTATTTAGCCGATTTTTAGAGGTTGACATTAACAACGGAGTTTACATTGGAATGGCTATCGTATTTTTCTATGCCGTTTTGGGTGGGATGAAAGGAATTACATATACCCAAGTAGCTCAATATGTTATTCTAATATTCGCTTTTATGGTACCTGCTATTTTCATCTCCATACAGTTAACGAATAATCCAATCCCGCAACTTGGTTTTGGATCGACTATAGCAGGATCTGAGACTTATTTGTTGGATAAATTAAATGGATTACACGAGGAACTGGGCTTTGCGGCCTATACCAGTGGAAGCAAATCGATGATTGACGTATTCTTCATCACTTTCGCCCTAATGGTAGGTACTGCCGGTCTTCCACACGTGATTGTTAGATTCTTTACAGTGCCTAAGGTGAAGGACGCACGTGTATCCGCTGGCTATGCGCTAGTTTTTATAGCCATACTGTATACCACTGCTCCTGCGGTGGCGGCTTTTGCCAGAACTAACCTGATTGAGACGGTGAGTAACGAAAACTACTCTGAAATGCCAAGCTGGTTCAGTAACTGGGAGAAAACCGGTTTACTTAAGTTTGATGATAAAAATAATGATGGCAAGATCCAGTACGTAGCTGATAAAGAGCAAAACGAACTTACTATTGATCGCGATATTATGGTATTGGCTAATCCTGAGATTGCTAATTTACCTAATTGGGTTATTGCGTTAGTAGCAGCCGGAGGTCTAGCCGCGGCGCTTTCTACAGCAGCGGGTCTGTTGTTAGTAATTTCTACGTCGGTCTCTCATGATCTGGTTAAAAAGCAGATCGCACCGGATATCTCAGACAAGTCTGAGCTATGGATTGCCAGAGGTGCGGCAGTCATAGCGGTGGTAATCGCTGGTTATTTTGGTATTAATCCTCCGGATTTTGTAGCAGCCGTAGTGGCGTTAGCCTTTGGTTTGGCGGCCGCCTCTTTCTTCCCGGCGATTATTCTGGGAATATTTTATAAGCGTATGAATAAGGAAGGTGCGATCGCTGGAATGATCTCAGGGCTGGCCATTACCATACTATACATGCTTATTTTTAAGTTCAACCTCTTTGGTGAAACCACTTCTGCCGACTGGTGGCTTGGAGTTTCTCCCGAAGGGTTTGGGACAATTGGCATGGTCGTGAACTTTGTTGTTTCGATAGTGGTAAGCAATGCTACTGCGCCACCGCCGGAAGATGTTCAGGACATTGTCGATAATATCCGGTTCCCTCGAGGAGCTGGTGAGGCACACGATCACTAGAATTCGAGAGTATGAAATTAAATAGAAATGCCTCTATTATTTTTCTAACCATTTATGGAATAGTCACATTAATAGGCAGATTCATTATTGAACCTGCCTTTAACATGACATTTGTCACTTCTTTATTGATTGGAATAACGTTACTTGGCTTTTTAGGAATACTGTTTAAAATGAGGTTCCTGACCTTGAAGTAAGCTATGTCCAAGAAAGTCGTCACATATTTAACAGTGATTTTTGTTGCCTTCGCTCTGGCATTACATTATCCCTTTATAGCTATTGCCAATAAACCCATTCTGGTTTATGGTTTTCCCGCATTCCTTATTTATTTAACCTGTGTTTGGGTTTTACTAATTGTGGTCGGCTTTCTCGTTGTCAGAAAAGGTACATCGGACGATACACATGGGTATTGAATGGGTTGTAATTATATTATCCTCAGCTTACCTAGGCCTACTTTTTGTCATAGCAGGGTGGGCTGAGAAAAACGCAAATAAGCAATGGCTTTCTAACCCTTACATTTACGCTTTATCACTTGCCGTTTATTGCACGGCATGGACCTTTTACGGAAGTGTAGGTAGAGCAGCGAATCAAGGCCTCGATTTTCTTACAACGTACATGGGTCCGATTCTCATGGCGCCCTTGTTTTGGCTTGTTCTGCGTAAAATAATCAGGATTTGCAAGGCGCAACGGATTACTTCCATAGCCGATTTTATTTCAGCTCGATACGGGAAGAGCCTTTTTTTAGGGGCTTTTGCCACTATCATTTGTATTCTGGCTATTATACCCTATATATCTATACAGTTAAAGGCGATCTCAAGTAGTTTTAGAATATTTAGCGCCGATGTGGCGGGGTCGAAAGGACTTTTCTTTAATGACTCTGCATTTTATCTCATGGTTATTTTGGCAGTATTCACCATATTTTTTGGTTCTAGGAAAATTGACGCTAGTCAAAAAAATACCGGCCTCATTACCGTTGTGGCCTTTGAGTCCTTATTTAAGCTATTTGCATTTGTTGTACTTGGATTTTATGTAACCTATGGCCTTTTCAACGGTTTTTCAGATATCTTCATCAAGTCTAGTGAGTTACCATACTTTGAGAGACTTATCACAATAGACCCCGTAGATGGTTATGGCGATTGGTTTTGGCTTAATATATTATCTTTTTTAGCGATCATACTTCTTCCCAGACAATTTCATGTCGCAGTAAAGGAGAATAATGATGAGAATCATCTCAAAAAGGCCATTTGGCTTTTCCCTTTGTACCTCTTTTTGATAAATGTTTTTGTGCTGCCAATTGCGTTGGGAGGGAACCTTCTTTTTCCTGGAAATTCAGTAGATGCAGATACTTACGTTCTCGTTATGCCCTTGGCACAGGGCAATACCTTTTTAGCTCTTTTGGTATTTCTGGGAGGTTTTTCTGCAGCTACTAGTATGATTATCGTATCGACATCGGCCTTAAGTATAATGATCAGTAACAATTTGATGATCCCGGGCATTTTGCGTAGCGAGTTCCTTTCCAAAAAACTCAATCCTCAGCTGAACAAAGTAGTGTTACGCGGGAGGCAGCTAATGATTGTAGTTATGCTGATGCTGGCCTATCTGTACTATAAATATATAGGCCAACCTTTTCCATTAGTTTCAATTGGCCTGATTTCGTTTGTAGGTGTGGCTCAGTTTGCACCTTCAGCTATTGGAGGGATGTTCTGGAAAGGTGGAAATTACAAAGGAGCTATAGCCAGCCTAACCGTTGGGTTTTTAGTATGGATGTTCACTCTGGTTCTTCCTACCATCGTAAATGCTAAATTAATAGACGCCACGATCTTAAATGAAGGTTTGCTTGGGTTGAGCTGGTTAAAGCCACAAGCCTTTTTAGGAGTAGATTTTTCCAATAACGTTTCTCAAGGATTTATGTGGAGTATTTTGTGCAATGGGCTTGCCTATGTTGGAGTTTCCGCGTTAACCTCCCAGTCAATTAAAGAAACTAATCAGGCAGAGGTTTTCGTTGATATTTTCAAATACTCTACGGTTTACGAGAGCGCCATTGTATGGAAAGGTCAGGCTTTTATAACCGATATTAAAAACCTGCTGTCCATGTTTTTAGGAAAAAGGCGTACTGACCTTGCGTTTGAGCGCTTCTCAGATCGTAATGCCATTGAGCAAGGTACAATTGAAGCGGACTTTAGAGTCGTGAACTTTGCTGAGAAATTACTATCGGGCGCCGTAGGTTCTGCTTCAGCACGTGTTTTAATGTCTTCAGTGGTAAAAGAAGAGGAGATAAAACTTGAAGAAGTATTCAATATTCTTCAGGAAACACAACGCTACATCACGGATAATAAAGAGCTGAAGAAAAAGTCGGTAGAACTTGAAAACGCAGGTGTTAAGTTGCGACAGGCAAATAAGGAACTTACAAAGCTGGATGAGCTAAAAGATGAATTTATCTCGACGGTAACCCACGAAATGCGAACTCCAATTACCTCAATCCGTGCGCTTTCCGAGATAATAAACGACAACGAAGATCTGAAAACAGAGGAGCGAGCTAAATTTCTCGATACTATCGTCGAGGAAACTAAGCGCATGGAACGGCTGATTAATCAGGTTCTGGATCTGGAAAAAATGGAATCGGGAAAATTAGAAATACCCTTTAGTACAATTCACTTGAATGACGTAGCGAACGAATCAGTGAGAAAAGTGAAGCAACTGATTTCAGAAAAAGGAATTGCCTTGAGTACAAACCTTCATGGAAAACTGCCTCTTGTAAAAGGTAACCGTGACAGACTTGTTCAGGTAATATTAAACCTAATGTCCAACGCAATTAAATTCTGTGATAACTCCAACGGTGAGATTACCATTACTACCAGTACAAGAAATGGGTCTGTAGAGCTATCGGTATCTGACAATGGTCCCGGGGTTCCTAAAGATAGCCAAAAGTTAATCTTTGAGGCCTTTTATCAAGCTAAGAACCAAACTCTAAAGAAACCAGAAGGGTCCGGATTAGGTTTGACAATTTGCAAAAAAATTATTGATAAGCACGAGGGATCAATTTGGATCGAAAATGGTGCGGAATCAGGGGCGGTAGTCGCTTTTAGTTTGCCTAAATTAAAGTTATGAAAAAGGTACTAATAGTTGATGATGAGCCCAACATCTTAATGTCATTAGAATTTCTGATGAAAAAAAATGGCTATAAAGTTTTCATAGCAAGGGATGGATCTGAAGCGCTGGGGACCGTTCAGGACGAACTTCCCGATGTCGTGATTCTGGATATCATGATGCCCGAAGTGGATGGCTACGAAGTTTGTGAATTCATAAAGAAAAAGGTGGATGCAAACATCAAAGTAGTTTTTCTCACGGCTAAAGGCAAGGAAAGTGATTTTGAAAAAGGCTATGAGGTAGGAGCAGACTTCTACATGACTAAACCATTTTCTACCAAAAAATTGGTGGATAAAGTAAATGAATTAGCGAATTAAAACTATTAACCTGTAGAACTATGAGTAATAAGATTCAAACCTTAGGTGGATACATACACGAGTATTCTAAGAGCATACAAAACCCTGAGGAGTTTTGGTCCCGGGTTGCGGATTCATTTCATTGGCATCAGAGATGGGATAATGTGGTGGAATGGGATTTTGTAGGTCCGGATGTGAAGTGGTTTACCAATGCCAAGCTAAATATTACGGAAAATTTGTTGGAGAGACATCTATTCGTTCTTGGTAACAAGCCAGCAATAATCTGGGAACCGAATGATCCTGAAGAGGCAGTGCGAACAATTACTTATAGACAGTTGTATGAGATGGTTTGTCAGTTTGCCAATACCATGAAAGCTCAAGGCATTCAAAAGGGAGATCGTGTTATAATTTATATGCCTATGGTGCCAGAGGCTGCAGTTGCCATGTTGGCATGTGCTCGTATTGGAGCGGTACATTCTGTGGTTTTTGCCGGTTTCTCTGCGACATCTCTGGCAGATAGAATCAATGATTGCGAGGCAAAAATGGTATTGACCTCCGACGGTAACTTCAGAGGAAACAAAAAGATACCTGTCAAGGCAGTGGTTGACGAAGCTTTAGAAAATACCAATACTATTGAGAAAGTCATTGTACTTCATCGTACAGGGGACGAGGTAACTATGAAAGAAGGTAGAGATGTATGGTGGCATGAAGCTATAGAAGGAGTAAGTGCTGTGAATGAAGCAGAGGTCATGGATTCTGAAGATATGTTGTTCATACTTTATACCTCGGGATCTACTGGAAAGCCAAAAGGAGTGGTCCATACTTGTGGGGGATACATGGTTTACACCAATTATACATTTCAAAATGTCTTCCAATATTCTCCGGGCGACGTGTATTGGTGTACCGCAGATGTGGGGTGGATTACTGGACATAGCTACATTGTTTATGGGCCACTTTTAGCGGGAGCCACAACTATAATGTTCGAAGGTGTTCCTACTTTTCCTGAAGCCGGCCGTTTTTGGGCGATCTGTGAGAAGCACAAAGTCAATCAATTCTATACGGCGCCGACCGCCATACGTGCATTGCAGGCGTATGGTACTGAACCCATTCAACCATATGACCTTAGCTCTCTTAAAGTAATTGGCTCTGTGGGCGAGCCAATTAATGAAGAGGCCTGGCACTGGTACCACGACCACGTAGGTAAAGGCAGATGTCCGATTGTTGATACCTGGTGGCAGACGGAAACCGGAGGTATTATGGTTTCACCAATTGCCGGCGTAACACCGACAAAACCAAGCTATGCTACTCTACCATTGCCTGGAATTCAACTGGCCATTTTGGATAATGATGGTAACGAGCTAAAAGGTAATAGCGTAGAAGGTAATCTATGCGTGAAATTCCCATGGCCATCCATGTTGCGTACTACTTATGGCGATCATGAGAGGTGCAGGCAGACGTATTTTTCATCATTTAAAGGATACTATTTTACCGGAGACGGAGTTAAGCGCGACGAAGACGGTTACTACAGAATTCTTGGACGTGTGGACGATGTTATCAATGTATCAGGCCATAGAATGGGTACCGCAGAGGTTGAGAACGCTATCAACGAGCATCCAAAAGTGGTTGAATCTGCGGTTGTGGGTTACCCTCATGATATCAAAGGCCAGGGTATTTATGCATATGTGATTTGCGATATGGAGGGCCGTTCTGAAGAGAATCTAATACAGGAGATCAGGGAGACTGTTAACAAGATCATTGGTCCGATTGCCAAGCCGGATAAAGTGCAAATTGTACCAGGATTACCTAAGACTAGATCAGGTAAGATTATGAGGAGAATCTTAAGAAAGATAGCTTCTGCCGACACTGGAAATATGGGTGATACATCCACTCTTCTAAACCCTGAAGTGGTGGATCAGATTATGGAGGGAGCGAGATAGTTATCAGTTATTGAGTTATTAGGATATGGGCTACTCCATCGACCCGATAACTCAATAACCATTACCTAATAACCAAACCCATGGCTAACCTGATTGCTTCACGAGTAGCTGATTTTCTGAAGCTCTATCCACCATTTGATGGACTTGAACAGGCAGATCTGGATATACTCAGCGAGGCGGTGGCGGTGAAATATTTTAGTGCAGAGGACTATGTTTTTCATCAGGGGGATGAAAAATTGGAGCTCTTGTACATCGTAAAGGAAGGAGTTGTCCATCTGGAGCGACAGGAAGATGATCAGATCTCGTTAGTTGATATCTGTGACGAAGGGGATCTCTTTGGTGTTCGTGCCATGCTGACCGGCAAACCCTATGTTTTTCATGCGAGATGCTCTGAGGAATGCCTGATATATGGAGTTCCAATAGCGTTGTTTAAACCATTACTTGAAAAGCAAAGCTCGGTGGCTTTGTCCTTTGCTGCCGGCCTGGCCGGAGGGCAAACCTTACTCAGCGCTGAGACCAAATCTATTCCCTTACAGGATTCTGGCTCATTACTCAATTGGAACCGTCCCCTGACCCCTCCGGAGCGGCCATTAATTGCTGCTGCCCCTGAAGATCCTATTCAAAATGTGGCAATGCTCATGAATGAACAGAATGTTGGTTCTGTTGTGATCTGTACAGGGGATGAAATTGTAGGTATAGTCACAGATACGGATTTTAGAAAAAAAGTTGGTACCGGAGAAGTAGTTCTGGGTTCGCCGGTTTCAAAGATCATGTCTAAAAATGTGGTGACCATGCCGGTGGGTAAGCCGCTGTCTTCCTACCTGCTGCAAATGCTGAAAAGTAAGATCAGGCATATCTGTATAACAAAGGACGGGTACCCTATTGGGATGTTGAGTGAGCGTGATCTTATGGCAGCTCAACAGAACCACCCGGTTGCCTTGGCCTATGCTATGGAAGAGGCCAACTCAAGATCAGAGCTGGCTGTTTTAAGAAACAGGGCTGATGGCCTTATTCAGTTCTATCTTGAGCAAAATGTGTCAATGACATTAACCTCGTCACTAACAACTCATATCAACGATGTGCTCATTCGACGCTCCATTGAACTTTCACTGGAAGATATGAAAGATGAATATGGTGAGCCACCCGTCCAATTCTGTTGGTTGAGTTTAGGTAGTGAAGGTAGGGAAGAACAGCTGATCAGGACTGACCAGGACAATGCGGTCCTTTTTGCAGATGTTGAATCCGAGAGATTTGAAGAAGTCCAGGGGTATTTTATCAAATTGGCCTCTCATGTGAATTCGGTATTGGAGTCAGCAGGATTTGAGAATTGCCCAGCAGACATGATGGCCTCTAATTCTAAATGGTGTCAGCCTTTAAGTGTTTGGCGAAACTATTTCAACGGCTGGATAAAAGAGCCTGCTGAAAAGGCGCTTATGTTGTCTACTATCTTTTTTGATTTCCGTAGTGTCTATGGCTCCGTTGACCTCGAAGAACAACTAAAGTCTTATATCTCGGAAGCAATTGTTGATGAACGAATTTTTCTCAACTTCTTAGCTAAGAATGCCTTGAAGAATCCAGCCCCTTTAGGCTTCTTTAAGAATTTCATGGTGGAAAGGTCCGGTGAACATGAGAATGAGTTTGATATCAAGGCGCGGGCAATGATGCCACTGGTGGATATAGCTCGGGTGCTTTCGCTGGATCATGGCCGGCTTGAAGAAACAAATACTATGAAACGTTACGCTTTTCTCGCCGATAGGGAGCCAAAGAAAAAGGAACTCTACCTTCAGGCTGCGGACGCTTATGTGTACTTAATGCGTTTCCGTGCGCAGCATGCATTTAAATATGGTGGTTCTGGCCGATATGTTAGTATTAATAAGCTCAATAAACTGGATAGGCAGATCCTCAGAAACACTTTCGAACCCATAGATCGCCTGCAAAAGATGTTGGAAGTACGCTACCAGCTAAGCTACTTTCAATGATGGGATTTTTGCAAAATCTTTTCAAGCCATCCGGACCCGAAGGGTTGCCTGTTTTTTTCAACACCTACTTAGATTCTGTTCAAAAGATTGATAACCGAACTCCTATCAAAAGTCTGAAGTTTGTGGTCTTTGATACCGAGACTACATCATTAGAAAAAGATGCTCGGCTTTTGTCTATTGGCGCCATTAAATGTACAACAAACCAATTGGTGATCAGCGATATATTAGATTGCTACGTTTCATGGGAGGAAAACTCGGAAAAACCTAAAAACGTGGAGATCCATGGCATTACGAATCGTCAATCTGAGAGTGGTGTAAGTCCTGAGGAGGCTATAGAGCAGTTTGTCAAATTCATTGATGGCGCTGTACTTGTAGCCCAACATGTTGATTTTGATGTGGCTGTGGTCAATGGTATCTTAATGAAATACTTCAAAAAAGCGCAACTTAGAAGTCCTTTTCTGGATACGGCCCAACTGGCCATTCGTCTGGAGCAATCCCGTTTTGACAGAAGTACTGTGGATCGAAAACAATATACACTTGATGCGCTGATGGAGCGCTATAAGATCCAGCCACTGGAGCGGCATTCGGCAATTGGAGATGCCTATTGTACCGCTATCTTATTAATGAAGCTGTTATCAAAACTTGAAGGCAGAGGGTTGAAAACATTGAGAGATTTGAAAACAATCTAATGTAATGGTCGTCTGACCACTCCAAGTGAGTCGGACAGCTAAGCGCGAAAAAGTCTAGTAGTAAGTCTTAATTGTTCTAAAGTCTATCTTGTGGCTCGAAATAAAACCACCAACATTAAGATACTCAAGATGACAGTATGATTTACCAGTTTGCAACCCGCAATTCTATGAGGTATGTGAAGTTAAAATAAACCAAGGGAGCTATGGGCTCCCTGGTAGGTTATACGCTTAAGACCCTTTCAATTTGCCAATAAGCAGCAACAACACTAATGTATTCAATACCCAAGAGCCAGAAACCCACGTCAGAAAAAAAGCTAACATAAGTTCCTCCATAGGGTATGATAAAAAATGGGACCGTAATTAAGGAGTCAAAGGTCAACGCTACTATGAACAACATTGCACCTAGCAAAAAACCATTGGTTTTATGCCCCTTGCGGTAGTAGATATGAGCCCCCAGAGTGGACGCTGGAATGAGCGCTACTGAAAGGACCCAGTTTGCCTGTAAGTCAGCATCAGGCATTACGGGAAAAAGGTGAGATGCCACAAATGCAAGCACTCCTAATACCCATACTATGCCACCTGAGATCATCGCACTTTTGATATTAAGACTTTTCATGATTAATGCTGATTTAAGATGTCACGGATTGATTCCAGACACCCGTTTTGGCCGTCTTTTTAACAAAAGCTCTAAAATCGGTAGCCGGCCTGCCCAGAACTTTTTCAATGTCATTTGATACATCCTGGTTTTCAGGATTGCCCAGGACCTCTCTGAATAGATAATCGAACAACCAAATATAATCGTCCGGTACACCCGCCGCTTTCATGGCTGCATTGTATTCCTCTTGTGAAATCGACTGAAAAGCTATTTCTCTCCCGGTTCCCCTGGCAATTTCATTTACTATTTCTTTAAAAGTCATTTTTCTTGGCCCTGTAGCGGTAATAATTTGGCTGTTATAAGCGTCATTTAGTAGTACTTCTGTCACTACTTCGGCAATGTCATCAGCATCTACAAAGGGTACCTCAGCGTCAGGCATAGGCAATGCTACATGTCCTGCTTGTATAGGGTCCAGCAAAAAGCTTTCACTGAAATTTTGATTGAACCACGAAGCTCTTACTATAGTGTAGTTCAAGCCGCTATTAGCCACAATGTCTTCACATGCTTCTGCCTCTTTCTCTCCTTTTCCCGAAAGAAGTACTACTTTTTCTAAGCCTGCTTTTAGCGCGGCATCGGTTAGCGTTTGAATGGCTTTTTTAGCTCCGGGAACAGCCAGGTCTGGGTAATATACAATATAGGCGCGATCCATATCTTTCAATGCTTGCGCATAGGTAGATGGATCGTCCCAATCAAATACCGGGTCGTTATTCCGTCCGCCAATGTGTAAGTTGTGGCCTTGAGCTGTCAGATTTTGGACTACTCTTTTTCCGGTTTTACCGGTTCCTCCGATTACTAAGATATTACTTATCATTTTTATAGGGTTTAATAATGAGAATTGATTTAAAGTCTTATTTCATAGTCAACATTGTTGACACTAGCATGAGCGAGAAAGAGAGCACGGCAAACGCGGTTCGCACGGTGTGCAACTTGTTCCATTTTGGCTCATAGGCGCTCCTATGTTGGTTTATTTCCTCAACACTTAGATCCTTAAGGTTAAGTGCATCCAGTCCGTTATTCAGTGGCACATTGCCGAGAGCAGTAACTAGTATCGTTCCCAGGAAATAGGTTGCGAGGGCTGAAAGTATTAGCCAAAATGCTGTAGTTCCCCGATGCAGGTATAGGCTCATGGTTTGGGCCAGCATAGATCCAAAAAATATTAGCATAAAAGCCGGATTGATAATAGCCCGGTTGACGGCCTGCATGGTTTCAATGTAGGTTTGATCTGCAACGCGCTTGGCGCCAGGTATTACTGAGAATTCCCATGCATAAAAAAGTCCGGCTGATAACCCGGTTAAAAAGAGGGCAGCGATTAAAGTGATTGACTTTGTTGTAAGTTCCATTCGTACATCATTTATGTTTGATGATGTAAAGTTGAAAGCTTGCCAAGCCAAAATCTTGACCCTTTGTGCCAATGATTTGACACTTTAAGCCAAAGGAGGATTAACCCATCTTTCGGAATTCAAGTGGGGAATATCCTTTCCAGCGTTTGAAAGCGCGGTTAAATGCACTTTGTTCGGAGAAACCGGTTTGAAACGCGATCTCGGCTATGGTTCTAGAGGTGTTTTTAAGAAGTTCTACTGATATCTCCTCCTGCGCCTTTTGGATAAGATCCCTGAATGTGACGCCACTTTCGGAAAGCCTACGCGTAAGTGTGCGGTTGCTCATGCCTAAATGCTCGCCCACTTCAGCGATGCCTGGTATCCCACTAGGTAATGCGTCTCTAATGAGTTTTTCTACATCTTCGACCATTTTATTTGAGTTTACCTGGATGCCTTTTGTCTCTTCTTCGACTCGCTCCACCAAAAACCGATTAATGCTCTCATCTGCCTTGGCAGTTCGTATTTCAAGATCCGTAGTTCGGTAGGCGATGTAATTCTGCGGCTGTTCAAATTTTATAGGGCATTTAAAAGCTTTATGATAGTCAGTAAGATCTTTTGCAGCGTTATGCTTAAATGATAACTCAACAGGCAGAATTTCAGTTTCTGTCATGGCCTGAAGTACTACCACCGTGGCAGAAAAAGTAGCTTCATTGGACAATTCTACGCCTCTCCGATGCGCATCTCTGAAAAGTAAGATCCTGGATCGATCACCTGCGGACTCAACTTTGAATACGTAGGTGTCAGAAAGTAATTTAAAATAGCGCTCACTCCGTTCAAAGATCTCTTTCGCTTTGGAACAGGTTCTCCAGCTTAGCCCAAGTACACCATAGTCGTCAATTTTCATTTGCTGACCTATGCGTACGGAAAAACCCGGTCCGAGTTTTTCATCCAGCAATTCATGAAGACCAAAGAAATGATCTGCAGGCACTGCTTGTAGGCTATCAATGCTATCGATTGGTGTAGGCAGGTCTTCGAATAACCGCCGATCAAGACCTTCATATATGGCGTGATCGATCATTTTACGATATAAGCTGATGGAGATGTAATTCATTAAAAGCGACTTGAGCTTTTTAGTTATCACATTATAGCTGGTAAAGCTATTAGTCCTTTGCCGTCCAAGCAAACACTTATCTGTTTTAGTATTTCAGCTGTTTATGCTCATGTTACTTCAGATCCTACGCATAGCTAATGAATCCTTTTTCCGTCAATAAACGTGTGATTCTTAATTACGCTCTACATTACAGCTGCCGCTTTCAATTGTTCCGTTTAGGTAAGAGGTCAGTTATGCGCTTACTTTATTCAACTGCTTTTAGTATATACTCGGGAATCATTTCATTTGGAGGAGTACTTTTTCCATATAGCGCATAGGAATTGTAATTACCACCTGTAAACACGGTGATCATATCGAGTTCTGGCCAGATATTGATTTTTTGTCCTCCATTGCCAGTGGCTAAGTAAGAATTGTACTCTTTCCCATTAACAACAAAATACTTATGTTCCCATAAATAGCCATAATCACCCTTATCCATATCAAACGTTTTGCTTACCCAATTTGCCGAAATGATTTGCTCGTTATTCCACTTACCGTTTTCCTTGTACATCTTAGCGAGCTTTATCAAATCTCTGGAGGTCAGGTACATTTGACTGAAAGTTGATTGACTGGCCGGATTGGGTTCAAAAGTCCAATGGTAATTTTCAATCCCCAAAGGCTGAAAGAGGTACTCTCTGGCGAAATCCTCAATGTTCTTGTCAGTGGCTATTTCTATCAAGCTACCCAAGGTCAAAGCACAACCGGTACAATAGGAGGAGGATTTTCCTGGTTCCGTAGACATGGGCAGATCAAGTGTGTGTTTTACCCAATCCTCACTTTCCATCATGGATTGCTCGTTTCCTTTGCTCTTGGGATTGTCGTTTTCACAATCCATTCCATGTCGATACATCAGAAAGTTCTCTATTGTAATTTGTTTCTTAAGGTCATCTATATTTGCTATTTCCGGATAGCTTGAATTAAAGTAAGGAAGTAGCCTTTCTTTTTCACTCTTTATAAATCCTTTATCTATTGCTATACCTAAAACTCCACCTATAAAGGGTTTTGAAGCAGATCTTAATTGATGTGGTTTATTGTAATCATACTCATAAAAATATTCTTCAAGAACCAGTTTGTTATTCTTAAATATCAGAATACTATGAACCTCAGGATATTCTCCGCTGATAGTATTTTTTACCATCTGGAGAATTGGTTCCGGGTTATTAAATACACCTTCCAGAGTTCCAACTTCTAAGCCATCACCAAGTTGTTGGGGTTGTTGATAGCGGTATTTATCCGGATTATTGAGTAGCTCCTTTCTGGGATTCATTTCCATTCTCTCAATATCTGTAGTGATTATTTTGAAAGTCTGATCGTTTACCTTGTAACTGGCAATAGATCCTGAATCATTTCTCTCAAATATTACAGGGACATTTTGAATGTTGGCGAAGGTATCCTTGCCGATATATTTTAAGGGATATTTTGCCTCATCAACAATTGCATAAAGTGTAGTATCTAATTCAGAAGCGATAATATCTAACGTGTTTTCACCTGCGTATTCATAATTCCCCTCGTATTCCAAAAGAATATCCAATTTTGATTTTTCTTTTTGGGCAGAACACCCCACACAAAGAATTAGAACTATGAGAGTTTTATACATCATTCTTTATTAGTCGTTGAAAATTGATAGTATATAACAAACTGCTAAACACAGTTCTACTATGCACGCGATTCCGATAAAAATACAAAGTATTTAGTAGATCGGAAGCAGTGCGCGAGGAGCAGATCTAAATTGCTGTTAGGGTCTTTATTGGCGGTAGCTTTCTGCTCTAATTGTATTTCATTTGCTTATACTGATTGGACTCTACAGAGTTTTTGAATGCAATGACCGTATAGACAGTTGAAATAGCTGATAAAACTATTCTTACCCAATGAACATTGATCCACCATTGAAGTTTCAGGACTGCCTCTGCGGGTGTAAATGATTGTTCTAGGAACCCATTATTGATTGGTAAAAAATAAAATACTGATAGGGCTAGTCCTATCAGTACCGGTATCAGTGCATAGATCCATAATCTCATTACTCTAGTATTTTTCCTGTAGAGCCAAATAACTACAATTATTGCAACAAATGATGGTAATCGTGTAGGAGGAAGGGTAGTTACCAATAGGTCGAACTTGTTCGAAAAGTCCAGCATAAAATCCATAGGTTCGAGAGATTGCCAATAGGGTGCATGCACTAATCCCATGTTTATCAGGTTGCCCAAATAGGCGCCCGATGTGACTATGGCAATCAAACTTATAATCAATTCTCTTCTGTTCATTTTATGAAGGGTTTATTTGATTGTCTTTAAGCTTTGGCGTAGATGCTGTTTTCAAAAACAGGCCAGCTACCACAATGAAGATTTCGAATATCATTCTAACCCAAAACAGATCTGAAACACCATCTTGAATGGCACTAAGTGCCCTGGCAATGATCAAAGCTCCCGCAGAGACTATTAAGGGATACAACCAGTATTGACCCTTGATGAAGTAAAGAGTGATGAATAAAGCAATGATTAACACCGCCCCGCTCATGCCTGTTTTCAATGCATTTAGTCCGGTGCTTGTTTCTGCCATGATTTGGAACTGTTCCATCATTCCTGATGTATCCAAATGCCACCTTACCCAGGCGGTAGTCAGAAACAGTAACATTATACCCAGAAAGCCTTTGGCCAACCATGTTAAGATCTTTTTCATATTACTTCAAAGTTTTATACCACTTGTTAAAGGCATCACTCATTTTTTGGGGATGACTCTCTGTCAGGAAATGCTTGCCTTTGCCTACATATACCTCCTGGTACACTTTGAAAGTGTTTCGAGCATATAGCACGGCCTCTTTATTATTCAGGAAGCCTGGTTTTGCATAGAAATAGACAATTGGAATATCCATTTTCTTAAAATCATTGGCTAGCTGATTGATGAGCATTTCGAATTCCGTATTTCCTCGCCCTTTATTAAAAGACATTTGAGCCGGATCTGGACCATTTATGGCGGCATATCTTCTTTCCTTTTCATCAAAAGGCCTGGCATATTCGGTAAGCTCTTTGTCTGATAGTTTTCTGGCGGTCAAAACCTTGGGAAATTTCTTACCCACAAAGTTTTTCTCGACGTACAACTTTTCTGCTTTTTCAGGTTTTCTCGTCAGTTTCATTACCAATTTCAAATTGAATGGCAACTGTTTATAAAAAGCGGCAGTGGGCATCATCGGAGCTTCAAAAAGGCCAATACCTTTGACGTTTTCAGGTTCTCTGGTCGCATACATCATACCTATGATGGACCCAAGATCATGTACCCAAAGGCTGATATTCTGCAATTCTTTCACACGAATAAAGTCCACCAGCACTTGATATTGAGTTTCGGGCGATACATTCCGGTCCTCAGGAAAAGAGGACTTTCCAAAACCAAGAAAATCGAGGGCTATTACCTTTTTGTCTTTGTCAATCTTATTGATAATGTTCCTCCATACATATGAGGAGGAAGGGAAACCATGCAGTAACAGTACAGGATTACCTTCACCGGATTCAACATAGTGAATTTTATGATTCCCAATATCCAGGTATTGAGATTCATAAGGAAAAGCTGCCGATATATTTTCTTCAATTTTTGCCGCTTTTCCGGGATAACTAGGCTCTGCTGAGAAACACTTTCACCTGATCACGAAAAAATCGCCCTT
>ERZ1740070.1160-NODE-1160-length-16783-cov-9.649629_pt1 | contig 16783 bp, 12 predicted proteins | sample MGYA00581734_ERZ1740070 | MGnify/ENA primary metagenome ERZ1740070 (study PRJEB43018, sample SAMN04849744) | marine metagenome | isolation source: floating plastic debris | place: Pacific Ocean | collected 2008-09-01 | study: EMG produced TPA metagenomics...
TGGGCGTGGTCGCGGTGATGGTCTCGGTCGCGGCCGGATTCGTCGGGATCATGATGCTGCTGGCGGTGCTTGGAAAGACCGAAGCCTCGGCGGGCGGCATCGGCTGGGCGGTCTTGCTCGTGCTTGCGATGGTGGGGGGCGCGATGGTGCCGGCATCGCTCATGCCCGAGTGGCTCGGGCCCATCGCCGAGATGAGCCCGGTGCGCTGGGCGATCGTGGCGTACGAGGGCGCGATGTGGCGGGGCTGGTCGTTCGGTGCGCTGGCGGTGCCGTGCGTGAAGCTGATCGCGGTCGGGTCGGCGTGCTTCGCGGTGGGCGCTTGGGTGTTTGCGCGCGGGGCGAGGGCGTCGGTCTAGAAAGATTGCGCTCGGCACGGGCGGCGTAGACTGCGGCTGCTATCCGGGCGGGTAGCTCAGTTGGCCAGAGCGTTCGCCTTACACGCGAAGGGTCCGGGGTTCGAGTCCCCGCCCGCCCATTTGTTGAGCCGCCTTCTCGATGTCGGATACGTGGTTGCCGCGGCGGTGACCGCGCCGATCTGGATGCGCAAGGCCCGCGGCGACTGGCCCGCGCGGTTCGGCAAGGGCGAGCGATTGGCAGCCACGCATCGCCCACGCGTGCTCGTGCACGCGGTGAGCGTGGGCGAGGTCAACGCGCTGCGGACGCTTGTGCCGATGCTCGCCGAGCGCGTCGATGTTGTGGTGAGTGTCGGGACGGACACGGGCATCGCCCGGGCGCGGGCGATCTTTTCTGACGTTGCGACGGTCGTGCGATATCCGCTCGATGCGTCGTGGGCGGTTCGGCGGTTTCTCGATCGCGTTCGGCCCGACGCGGTGCTGCTGGTCGAGCTCGAGCTGTGGCCGAACTTCATACGGGCCTGCGGCTCGCGGCGGATTCCCGTCGGCGTGATCAACGGCCGGCTCAGTGCGCGCAGCTTCAAGGGGTATCGCAAGGCGCGGTTCGCGGTCTGCAGCATGTTCCGCTCGCTCGCCTTCGCGGCGGTGCAGGATGAGCAGTACGCCCAGCGATTCGAGGCGATGGGTGTGCCGGCGTCGCGGGTGCTGGTGACGGGCTCGATGAAGTGGGACATCGCTGGAAGTGGGCCGGATGTGCACGCCGAGGCCGAGGCGCTGGCTTCGGCGATGGGCATCGATCTCGCCCGGCCGGTCGTCGTCGCGGGCAGCACGGGCCCGGGCGAGGAAGCGTTGCTGTCGGCTGCGGTTGAAACGGCAGTCGGACGCGATGTGAAGCTTGTGTGCGCGCCGCGGAAGCCAGAGCGGTTCGACGAGGCGGCTGCGGCGATGCCCGGTTGCGTCCGGCGGTCAACGGGCCAGCAAGCGAAGGCCGGGACGAGCCGCTTCTTGCTCGACACCATCGGCGAGTTGCGTGCCGCGTACGCGCTGGCGGACGTGGTCGTGGTCGGGCGGAGCTTCTTCGACATGCACGGATCGGACCCGATCGAGCCGGCCTCGCTCGGCAAGCCCGTCGTGATCGGGCCGGCGGTGGGGGACTTCACGTCGGTCGTCGCGACACTCGAAGCGGGCGCGGGGCTGGTGCGGGCGGACCGCGGCTCGATCGGGCGGGTGATTTCTGGGTTGCTCGCGGATCGCGCCGAGCGTGATCGGCTGGCGAAGGCGGCGGTCGCGTGCGTGCGTGCGCAGCAGGGGGCGTCGGCGCGGCACGCGGAGTTGGCTGTTGGGCTGGTCATGGGAAAGGTTGGCAACGGCGTTGCGGGGCGGTCGGGGAGCCCCTCGGACGTAAAAAAGGTCGGGGCCTAGACTTGCCGCTGGACTGGCGCGTGTGCCGGCCGTGGGTGCCCGAGAGGGCGCTGGTGGTGGGCACACGCAACGCTTTGGGGGCGTAGCTCAGTCGGTAGAGCATCGGACTTTTAATCCGCTGGTCGGGGGTTCGAGTCCCCCCGCCCCCATTGGTTTCGCAGGCAGAAGAGCAGGCCGATTCGTGGCGGCCGATGGTGCGGATGGCACAGGCCGCATGCGGGGCGGCGCGCGGTGGCTGGCACACCGGGGAGATTGCATGGTTCAGGCGACGACGGCCCAACTCGAGCTGGTCCTCCACGCGGCGTGGGTCGACGGCAATCTCTGGCTTTGGGGTGAGGATGTCGCCTCGGGCGGCGGGCTCGCCTCGGCTCTGGCGATCGCGGCGGCGGTCGAGAGGCTCGGCGCGGGCACGGTCGAGGCCGGCTCGATCGAGCTGCGTCTGCCGACCGCCGACGGCGCTATCCAGCCCAGCCCCGAGGCGGCGCGGGCGCTCGGGCACGAGGTGGCTGATGTGTCCGAGGCGACGCTCGGCACCGTGCAGGCCGACGCGGTAACCCCGATCGGTGATCCGGCAGACGCGATCGAGAAGCTGATCGAGGCCGACGCGGCCCGGCTCGCGCACGCCGATGCGGTCGAGGGCGGCGGCGTGGTCATCCACTCGGGCGCCTCGCTCGAGTTCTTCGCGGTCGTGCACCGGGCAGCCCGCCACCTGCTCGCCCAGCAGCGATTCGTCCCGATGATCCGCCAGGAGGCGGGCGGGCAGCTCCGCGGCAGCTGGTACCCCTGGCTCGGCGATGAGAACACGGGCATGCTCGCCCGCACGCTGCGTCACGCGATGCCCCCGATCGCGCGGGCGGGTGTGGACGGCTTCGACCACCAGGCGTGGGCGATTGTTGAGGACTGCCTCGCGTCGGCGGTCGACCGCGCGTGCCGACGGGTGATGCTCGCCGAGGCGATGGCGACGACCGTCGACGGGCGTGATCCGATGACCGACGCCCAGGTCGCGTGGTTGCAGGGCTTGCTTGCCGACGGCGAGCGCGTGCCGATGCCATCGCCCGAGCGGCCCGACGTGGTCAAGCGCGTGCGGAACTGGATCGGCGGGCTCGACGAGCGCGGCGCGAGCGCCGAGTGGCGTCTGTGCCTGCGTCTGAATGAGCCGCTGGACATGGTCGTGGAAGACATGAAAAAGCCGCCCGAGGCGCTGCGGTGGAGCTTGTCTTTTCACCTGCAGGCGATCGATGCGGAGGCTGCGATTGTTGACGCGGCGGACGTGTGGTTGCTTCCGACCGATGGCGCAACGCTGCACGGCCGGAGGCTCGAAAAGCCCCAGGAACTGCTGCTTGCCGAGATCGGCCGAGCGGCCAGGCTCTACCCGCCGCTCGAGGCGGCGCTGCGTGAGAGCGAGCCGATCGAGCTGCTGTTGCCGACCGCGGACGCGTACGAGTTTTTGCGTGAGGTCCGGCCGCTCCTGCTCGAGCAGGGCTTCGGCATGCTCGCGCCGTCGTGGTGGGAGAGCCAGGGCGGGCGTTTGGGTGCGCGGCTGAAGCTCGACCCGGAGACGGGCGAGATGATCCCCGACTCTGGGCCGGGCGTGACGAATGCTGCGGGGCCTCAGCTCGGTTTGACGACACTGGTGGATTACCACTGGGAGATCGCGCTGGGCGACACGACGCTCTCGCTGCACGAGTTTGAGAAGCTCGCCAACGAGGGCAGCCCGCTGGTGAAGGTGGGCGGGCGCTGGGTCGAGGTGCGTCCGGAGGACGTGCAGGCGGCCGTGAAGTTCATCGGCGAGAACCCGGGCGGCCAGATGGAGGTCGGCGAGGCGCTGCGGCTTGCCTACGCGACCGACGTCAGCCAGACGGGCGTGCCCGTGCTCGGCATGGAGACCAGCGGCTGGGTGTCGGCGATGCTCGGCGGCGAGATGGGCCAGGCGGACCTGCCGATGCTCGAGCCGCCCGTGGGCTTCAAGGGCTCGCTCCGTCCCTACCAGCTGCGCGGGCTGTCGTGGATGGCGTTCCTCGAGCGGTTCCGGTTCGGGCTTTGCCTTGCCGACGACATGGGCCTCGGCAAGACGATCCAAATGCTGGCGCTGCTGTCGGCCGAGCGCGAGGCGGCGGCCGCGGCGGGCGAGTCGGTCAAGCCCACGCTGATCGTCGCGCCGATGTCCGTGCTCGGAAACTGGCAGCACGAGACCGAGCGGTTCTGCCCGGACATGAAGGCAGCGATCCACCACGGCACCGAACGCCTCACCGGCGACGAGTTCGTCGAGATGGCGCTCAAGAACGACGTCGTCGTGACGACCTACGCGCTGGCACACCGCGACGAGGAACTGCTCGGCAAGGTCGAGTGGGGACGCGTGGTGCTCGATGAGGCCCAGTGCATCAAGAACCCGCAGGCGAAGCAGGCCCAGGCGGTCCGGCAGATTCCGGCCGAGAAGCGCGTGGCGCTGACCGGCACGCCGGTCGAGAATCGGCTTGCCGAACTGTGGTCGATCATGGACTTCCTGAACCCCGGCTATCTGGGTGCCGCGGCGACATTCCGCCGGCGCTTCAGCGTGCCGATCGAGCGGTACCACGACCGCCAGCGCAGCGAGCAACTTCGCGGGCTGGTCCGGCCCTTTGTGCTGCGTCGCCTCAAGACCGACTCGGACGTCGTCAGCGACCTGCCCGAGAAGATCGAGGCCAAGGAGTTCTGCCACCTCACCAGCGAGCAGGCGAAGCTCTACGAGGAGACGGTTCGCAAGATGCTCACCGCGGTGGAGTCCAGCGAGGGCATGCACCGTCGCGGGCTGGTGCTCAGCGCGCTGGTGAAGCTCAAGCAGATCTGCAACCACCCGGCACAGATGCTCAAAGAGTGGGACCAGAACACGCCGCCGCCCGAGATCAGCCGGTCGGGCAAGTGCATCCGCATCATGGAGATGCTCGAGGAGGTCTTCGCCGAGGGCGACCAGGCGCTGGTGTTCACGCAGTTCCGCCAGATGGGGCACATCCTGGCGGCGATGATTCGGCACAACCTCGATCGGGAGGTGCTGTTCCTGCACGGCGGCACGCCGCAGACCCAGCGCGTGAAGATGATCGACGAGTTCCAGAACGGCGGCACCAAGAAGCCCGTGCTCATCGCGAGTCTGAAAGCGGGCGGCGTGGGGCTCAACCTGACCGCGGCGAACCACGTCTTCCACTTCGACCGCTGGTGGAACCCGGCGGTCGAGAACCAGGCGACCGACCGTGCGTTCCGTATCGGGCAGACGCGGACGGTGTTCGTGCACAAGTTCGTCGTGTCGGGCACGCTCGAGGAGCGGATCGACGAGATGATCGAGCAGAAGACCGAGCTCGCCGAGCGGATCGTGGGCTCGGGCGAGCAGTGGCTGACCGAGCTGACGACGGACCAACTGCAGGACCTCTTGAGCCTGCGGACCGAGGCGGTGGGCGACGATGAGTGATACGACACCGGGCACACCGAAGCCCGACGCGGGCGGCGAGAAGCTGCAGCGCACAACGCTCTCGCGGATCCCCAGGCCGCCCAAGGTCGACAAGCCGATCGGCCCGGTCCGGCAGGCGCCGTTGCCGCGTCGCGAGCCGCCCCCCTCGGTGAACCCCAAGCGGGTCCGCGGCGGCGTGAAGCTGCGCAGCAAAGAAGGCGTGAGCACCGCGTGGATCGCCCAGCGATGGGTGCGATTGCTCGAAGAGGGCTGCGAGGGCGAGCCGAATGTCGAGGGGCTCGACTACGCGAAGATGGGCCAGACCAAGTCGCTGACGGTCGGCACGGGGCTGATCGAGGCCGTGGTGCAGGGCCGATCGATGAAGCCCTACACCGTGCGGATCACCTGCGAGACCTACGGGCACGAGGCGTGGGACAAGGTCGTCGCCGCGACGATCGCCGAGCCGATTTACTCGGCGAAGATGCTCGCCGGCGAGGTGCCCGAGCACATCGAGGACCTGTTCCACCCGCTGGGCTTGAACCTGTTCCCGAAGAGCGCGGCCGATCTCACGCTGAGCTGCACGTGCGGGCACGGCACGCCCTGGTGCAAGCACGTCGCGTGTGTGATGTACCTGGTTGCCGATGCGATGGCGTCGGACCCCTTCATCATGTTCAACCTCAGGGGCATCGCGACCGAGTCGTTGGTCGAGCGGCTCCGGCAACGGCGGACGAGCGAGGGCAGCGTGCACGGCGCGCCGCCGGTGTACGCGGCCCATGTGCCCGGCGCGAGCGACGGCGAGGCCGAGTCTCTGGACTCATCGCTCGAGTCCTTCTGGGAGGCGGGCGATGGGCTGGCCGAGCTTGATCTGTCGATCGATCGGCCGGTCGTGAACAAGGCGCTGCTGCGTCGGCTCGGGCCGAGCCCCTTTGCGAGCGGGCGGTTCCCGCTGGTGGGGCTGCTCGCGACGTGCTACGACGTGATCTCGGACGCGGCGGTGCGGGGCAGCGACGAGCCCGAAGATCAGACCCCCGCCGAGCAGGCAGCCGAGCCCAAGGCGAAGGAGGCAACTCCCGACGCCCCCGCCGAGCCCGTCCTGCCGCCGCACGTGCGCCGGGCGATGCGGGTCAAGGGCAAGGCTGCCAAGGCTGCCAAGCCCAAGGACAGCTGAGCGCCAGCCGCCGAGTCGGGGCCTAGAGTTTCGTTCTTCGGAGCCGATCGTGACGGATCGCTCGGGCACGCGCCCGGGCGTGAGGCGCGGCCAGGGGTCTTTCTTCCGCGGCAGTCGTGGGAGGCCCAGCTCTGGGTGAGTACGTGTTCCCGATCGGGGAAGCGTGCTTGCCACCCGTGCCGCGGTCGCGCACGCCGGATGTTCCGGGTGTCGCGGGCCGCGTTTGGTCCGTGATACCGATCTGCGGGGCTCATCGAGAAGCCCAGCCGGTCCCGAACCCCGGAAGGTGTGCGATTCCCTGCCAAAGCGTGTGATACGTGTTGTGATGATGCGGTGAACGCCGGGAGCGGTGATCGCCGATAGATTCGCAACACGGGTTTGCCGTGATTGGTCTCAGCCGGCTTCCACTACTGCCCCATGGTGTAATGGTAGCACGACAGTTTTTGGTACTGTTTGTCGAGGTTCGAATCCTCGTGGGGTAATTCCCGCTGGCGTCCTTCGGGCTCGCCGGCCGCAGCCACTGAGATCAACTCGCGGAATCACGCCCACGCGGCGGGGGCGCATGAGCCCCATGCACCACGCAACAGCATTGCGCATGAGTTCGTCGGATGGTGACCAGGGCGCCGGCCAGGGCATCGGTTCGGGTCCGCCCGCGGCGATCATCATGGCGGCGGGCAAGGGCACGCGCATGCGCAGCGACCTGCCGAAGGTCTGCCACGAGGTGGGCGGCCGGCCCATGGTCTGTGCCGTGGTCGACGCGTGCCGAAACGCCGGCTGCGATCGCATCGTCGTCATCGTGGGCTACAAGCAAGAGCTCGTGCGTGAGGCGCTGGCCGATGAGTCTGGCGTTGAGTTTGCCGTGCAGGAAGAGCAGCTCGGCACCGGCCACGCCGTGCGGTGCGCCGAGCAGGAGCTGGCCGACGCGAGCGATCGCGATGTGTTTGTGCTCGCGGGCGACGGCCCGCTGATCCGTCCCGAGACGCTCAAGACGTTGCTGGCCCGCCACCGGGCTGCTCGCGCCTCGGCGACGATGGCGACGAGCGTGATCGACGATCCCTCGGGGTACGGCCGAATCGTGCGGAGCCCGGCGGGCTCCTTCGAGCGCATCGTCGAGCAGAAGAACGCGACCGATGTCGAGCTCAAGATCCGCGAGGTGAACCCGAGCTATTACCTCTTCCGCTGCGGCGAGATGTTCGAGGCGCTCAAAGATGTCAAGCGCAACGAGGCGTCCGGCGAGTACTACATCACCGACCTGCCCGAGATGATGCTTGGCGAGGGCAAGACCGTCGAGGTCATCGACGCGGTGCCGGCCGAGGACATTCTGAGCATCAACACGCCAGAGCACCTCGCGGAGGTCGACGCGATCTATCGCAAGCGGCAGCAGGCCGCGGGCGTTGGGGGTGGGGCTTGACGCTCACCGGCATCCAATCCGGCGGTCGCCAACCCAGCGGCGAGCATCCGACCGGGGTGCAGTCAGGCGTGAACGGCATGCGCGTCTTCGCGGGCCGGCACAGCAAGCATCTCGCGGGCCGCGTGTGCGAGCACTTGGGTATCGATCTTGGCGACGCCAAGACAAACGTATTTCCCGACGGCGAGCTCATCGTCAAGCTCGATGAAGACGTCCGCGGCCGGGACTGCTTCGTGATCCTGTCGACCGGTCAGCCGGTCAATGACAACCTCATGGAGCTGTTGGTCTTCGTGGATTGCCTGAAGCGTGCGAGCGCGAAGCGTGTGTGCATCGTGATGCCGTACTTCGGGTACGCCCGGCAGGACCGCAAGAGCGAGGGCCGCACGCCCATCACCGCGAAGCTGGTGGCGAACCTGATCACGGCAGCCGGCGCCGACCGCGTGCTCGCGCTCGACCTGCACGCGGCGCAGATCCAGGGCTTCTTCGACATCCCTGTCGACCACCTCTCGGCGACGCCCGTGTTCGTCGACTATTTCTCGTCGATCCGGGCCGAGCTTGGCGACCTGTGCCTCGTGAGCCCGGACGTGGGCAACGTGAAGGTCGCCGAGGGCATGGCGAACCTGCTCGACGCGGACCTTGCGATCATCAACAAGCGGCGTTTGTCGGGCACGCAGGTGACCACGGGCAACCTGATCGGCGACGTGGCGGGCAAGACCGTGCTGATGTTCGACGACATGATCTCGACGGCCGGCACGGTGTGCGAGGCGGCGAAGCTCGTGATGGACAACGGCGCCGAGGACGTGCTGGCCGCGGCGACGCACCCGATCCTCAGCGGCATGGCGATCGAGCGTCTGGCCGACGCGCCGATCTCTCGCGTGATCGTGACGAACACGATCCCGCTCGAGGGCCGGGCCGGGCCGCTGGCGAACAACAAGCTCGTGGAGCTTTGCGTGGGCGAGTTGCTCGGCGAGGCGATCCACCGCATCCACAACGATCTGTCGGTGAGCGCCCTGTTCCGCAGGACGGCGGGGGTGAAGCGATAGAGGCGGATAGAAGCGATCTCATATCACGCGCGGCCTGGCATCGGTCGCGTCAAAGAACAAGACACGCCGCGACATACGTTGCGGAGCACAAAGTAAGACACACACGTTTTAGAAGGGTTTGAATCATGGATCTGAATGCAACGCCGACGCTGTCGGCAAGCAAGCGCGAGCGGACGGGCTCGCGGTACTCCCAGCGGCTCCGCAGCGCCGGCCAACTCCCCGTTGTTCTCTACGGCCACGGCGAGGACCCCGAGTCCCTCGCGCTGCCCGCCAAGGAGACGCTCGAGCACATCCACAAGGGCGACAAGCTCTTCAAGCTCGACCTGTCGGGCAAGGAGCAGTTCGTGCTGCTCACCGATCTGCAGTTCGACCACCTCGGCACGAACATCGTCCACGCCGACTTCGCCCGCGTCGATCCGACCGAGCGCGTGTCGACCACGGTGCGTGTCGAGCTCATCGGCGACGCGGTGGGCCTGAAGACCACCGGCGCGATCCTCATGCACCCGGCCACCGAGCTCGCGATCGAGTGCCTCGTGACGAACATGCCCGAGTCGATCGAGGTCGACGTCTCGGCGCTCGAGGCGGGCGATTCGATCTCGGCCGGTGACGTGACGCTGCCGCTGCCGACGATGGTGCTCGAGAGTGATCCGTCGACGGTGCTTGCGCAGATCGTCGTGCAGGCCGAGGTCTCGACCGACGCCGAGGCCGAGACGGTCTCGGGCGACGCGGCCCAGCCCGAGGTCATCACCGAGAAGAAGGCCGAGGACGACGCGTAAGCGATCGTCCTGCGCAGGAGCACTGGTCCCGTGAAGCTGATCGTTGGTCTGGGAAATCCCGGTTCCGAGTACACCAAGACCCGCCACAACGCGGGCTTCATGGTGCTGGATGTGCTCGCGCAGCGTCACGCAGGTGGCGCGGTCGCGCGGGCACGGTTCCAGTCGGCAACCGTGGAGGCGATGGTGGGGGGCACCAAGTGCCTGCTCGCCAAGCCCACGACCTTCATGAACCTCTCGGGCCGATCGGTCGGCGAGGCGCTGCGGTTTTACAAGCTCGATCCGGCGACGGACCTGCTTGTGATCACCGACGACGTCGCGCTCGACGCGGGCGTGATCCGTCTTCGCAGCGCAGGCGGCGCGGGCGGGCACAACGGGCTCAAGGACATCGAGCGCATGCTCGGGACCGACGCCTACGCCCGTCTCCGCGTTGGCGTGGGCGCTCCACCCGCGCCGGTCTCGCAGGTGGATTGGGTCCTCGGACGGTTTTCCGAGGACGAGATGGTGTCGGTCGCTCCGGCGTTGGACCGAGCCGCGGATGCCGCGGCGACCTGGGCCAGCGAGGGCGTCGAGACCGCGATGAACCGCTTCAACGCCAAGGCTGGCGGCGGCGGTTTCAAGAAGGCCGACGCGGCCGGGCAACACAGCACGGCGGGCGACGGGCGTCCCGAATAGACACGTACACAAGCACGAAGCCATCACGCGAAGTGAAGCAACGAATCGGCGGCCCGACGGCACGCCAGAGAAAGCAAGAGGTTCTGAATGTCTGACGAGTACCGCACCCACAACTACGAGGCGATGTTCCTGTTCCCGCAGCGCGCGGGCCCGCGCCTCGCCGAGTGTGTCGACCACGTGGTCGAGATCATCACCAAGAACGGCGCCGAGCTGCTGGGCCTGAAGAAGTGGGACGAGCGCCGCCTCGCCTACGAGATCGACAAGCAGAAGCGAGGCCTGTACCTGCTCGGGTACTTCCGCGTCGACGCCTCGGCGATGAAGGGCATCGACCGCGACCTGCGCCTCAGCGAGCTGGTCATGCGTTCGATGATCACCCGCGCCGATCACATGACGATCGACGAGATGAAGGCGACCGACGCCCGCGAAGATCTCGCCGTCGAGGCCAAGCTCCGCGCGGAGAAGGCTGCCGAGGAAGAGGCCGCGGCTGGCGTGGACACGAGCGTCTCGCTCGGCGCTCCAAAGGCACGTCCGGCGAAGGTCGACGCGCCCGCCGAGGGTGAGTCTGGCGAGACTCCGGCCGAGGACGCTCCGGAAGCTGAGGCCCAGCCCGCCGAGGCCGAGGCTGCCAAGACCGACTGATCGCGCAGCGATCGGGACTTGGCGTACGTTGTGGATGCCGCGTCGGCGCTGGGCCGGCGCGGCCGTTGGGCCTGTGTGTTTGGGCTCTCGAGCGGCCGGCGTGATGCCGGTTCGATGACACGAAACGGGCCGAGGAATCGCGCCCGCTGATGGAGGTTTGCGATGAGCAACTTCAACAAGGTCTTCCTGATGGGAAACCTCACGCGGGACATCGAGCTCCGCCACACGCCCTCGAACATGGCGGTCGCGGGCTTCGGCCTCGCGGTCAACCGGCGCTATCGCACGGGCGACGGCGACCAGCGCGAGGAGACCACGTTCGTCGACTGCGAGGCCTGGGGACGCCAGGCCGAGGTCATGAGCCAGTACCTCCGCAAGGGCCGACCGGTCTTCGTTGAGGGCCGACTCAAGCTCGACCAGTGGGAAGACCGCAACGACGGCTCCAAGCGATCCAAGATCAAGGTCGTCGTCGAGCAGTTCCAGTTCATCGACTCGCGCGGCGACGGCGAGGGTGGTGGGGGTGGCGGCGGCTCACGCGGTGGCGGCGGTTCTCGCGGGGGTGGCGGCGGCTACGGCGGCGGGAACAGCGGCGGTGGTGGGGGCGGCGGCAATGGCGGCGGCGGCGGTTCGGGTGGTGGTCGGTCCTACGACGACGCGCCCGCGATCGCCGACGATGACATCCCGTTCTGATTCGGCCGTTCTGATCTGATTCTTGTCCAACGCCTAGAGTTGGGGCCCCGGAAAGCCGGGCGCTTCGGTCGTCGGCACGGTGCCGGGCCGAGATCACAGAGACGCTGGGGCACTCCGAGTTGGCACGAGCTGGCCGGTGCTCCTGAACTTTGCCGCGGCACGCCGGACTCCGGCACTTGGCACGCGGCGGAAGGACAGCGATATGGCAAAGACACTGCAACTGCTGCTGACCGAGAACGTGGACAACCTTGGCATCGTGGGCGATGTCGTGAGCGTCCGCGTGGGATACGCCCGCAACTTCCTGCTGCCCCGCGGCCTGGCGACCCAGCCCAGCGACGAGCTGATCCAGGGACTTGCCACGAAGCGTGCCGAGGCCGAGAAGCAGGTCGCCGCGTTGCGCCAAGCGCGCGAGGGCGTCATCGCCAAGCTCGAAGGGCTCGAGATCACGATGGAGCGCGCCTGCAACGATCAGGGCATTCTCTACGGTGCGGTCACGCAGCAGGAAATCGCCAAGGCGCTCGCCGGCTTCGGGTACGAGGTCAAGGCCCGCGAAGTCCGCCTGCCGCAGACCATCAAGCGCGTCGACACGTTCGACGTGCGGGTGAAGCTCGACTCGGACCTCGAAGCCGAGATCAAGCTCTACGTGATCGCCGACCGCGACCTCGACGAGGGACGCGACGACGAAGAGGTCGGCGCTGGCGCCGGTGCCGAAGCGGTCGAGACGACCGATGGCGGCGAGGCTGCCGAGGCGTAACGCCGCTCAGGCGGAACAATCCATTCGGATATGACGCGAGGGGCGACCGATTGGTCGCCCCTCGTTTCGCTTTGCATCGCCTTCGCCCTCTTGGGCGATAGCGGTGTTGCGTCCGCTAGCGCTGCGAGCGGTCCAGCGAGATCGCAGGGCTGTACTCGGTGACCACGCGATTGCCGACGGCGAACGAGGTGATCTCAACACCGAACGAGGGGCGGAAAAGCAGTGTGAGCTGCTGGTCGGGCCTCGAGCGCGAGAGCGGCGGAAGCTCGGTGATCGCGCGAACGGGCTCGCCCGGGGTGTACTTGATCTCGTAGAAATCGCGGTCGCGGTAGATATAGCCGACGGCCTCGTATCGCGTGCCGTTTGAATCGATCAGCGCCGGCGCTCCGAGTGCCTGTGCCGCCGCGACAGCCCGGCCGAGGATGCTGCTCTTCGACGAGGCCGACACATCGACCTGCACCATGACCGTATCCGGCGTGACCGCGAACTTATCGATGCGGAGCGCACGCTCGAGCGCGCGGTTGCCGCTGAGGATCGACGCGTCGAATTTCTTGTAGCCGTTGACGATCTGGCTGTTCTCGTTGAGCTCGAGTGGTGTGTGCGTGCCCTTCTGCAGGGTTCGGCCGATGTTGTTCGAGACGCTGATGCCCGAATCGCTGTTGCTTCCGCCGCGCTGGTTGGTCGTCTCGGCGGTTTGCGCCTCTGAGTTGTCGAGTGGTGCCGCGGTGGCGGCGCTCGCGGTGATTGTGCCGCCGCGGATCGCGCCGTCACGTGCAGCGACGGCGGGGTACTCGGTCCGGTCATTGCTCAAGTTTGCCCGGATGTTCCGGACGTAAAGCGACTTGGCCTCGAACCCGCTCGGCACGAGGAACTCGAACGCCATCGTCGGCGAAGAACCGCCGCCGACCGACGCGACGTGGAAGGGTGCATCAAATCGGAAGCGTGCGGCTTCTTGCGTCGCCGCCTCGGACTGGGCGACCACCGCGATCGGGAAGATCGCCTGACGCTCGCTGCCCCGCTCGACCACGAGACGAACCTGCCCGGGGCCCATGACGATCTGGCCTGATTTCTCCCGGGCACCCGCGTTGAACTTCACCGCAAAGCCCGCGATGTAGTCGCCGGCCTTGGCCGGCTCGCCCGTGAGCGTGTGCACGCGCTGGGGGATGTCGTTCCACCCGTCGGTCAGCAGCGTGTTGGGATTGGTCTGGGCACCCTTGCCGACCGTGTACCAACTCGAGAGCGAGAAGTCGTCGGGGGCGAGCGTGTTGCGTGCCTTGCCGCCAGACTCGCTCATGCGCAGACCACCATGGGCGTCGGCGAGGTCGGGCTGATACGCCGCGAGCGATGTGCTCGAGGCGAAGGTGCCCTCGGAGAGCGAGCCGTAGAGCGCCGCGGTGATGTCGTCGACGGGAAGGATGAGCTTCTTGTTGCGTTGGATCGAGCCGCCAACCGAGCCGTCGCCGACCGCGAGGCGCTCGTAGCCCATGAACGTGGGCGAGACGCGGAGCATCATCGCCGACTGCACGAAGACGCCCGCGGAGATGACGCCCGCGCCGACGCCGCAGATCAATCCGCCGACGAATTGCGGCACAGCGGGCGCTTCGGCGTTGCCGCGAACAATCGAGTCGAACGCGATGCGCAGGATCGCCAGCGAGATGCCAAAGGTGCCCGCGAGCGCGATGCCCCACGCGTTGCTCGAGATAAACGAGAGGAAGCCCGACGTGGGCGCGCGCTCGAGCAGCGCGTACGCGACGGTCTCCCAAAGGCCGAACGCGATCGCGCCAGCGGCGACCACGCAGATCAGGTTGATCATCGAGGAAAAGAACCCGCGGATCGCCTGCAGGTAGGCGATGACCGCAACGATCACGATGGCGATGATGCTCATCATCATGGCTTGGTTTCCTTACGCGCGGTTGGTGGCGGGCTTCGCACCCTGCTGGGCTGCGGGCTTCTTCCTGGATTGCTTCGGCTGCTCGGCGGTCACGCGGAGCACCTCTTCGACACTCGTGACGCCCTCGGCAGCCTTCTTGAGCGCCGCCTGTTGGATCGACGGCAGCCGCTTCTTCCGAAGCTCGGCACGCAGCGCCGTCAGGTTGCCTTCGGCGATGAGCGCACGATCGGTCTGCGAGATGTCGTAGACCTCAAGGATGCCCTCTTGCCCGACGTATCCGACGCCGCCGCACGCGGGACAGACCTCGGGCTTGTTTTTGATGAGGACTTGGCCGCCCTTTTTGTAGAGCTGGCTGACCTTGTCCGCGGGCAGGCCGAGCTTCTTGAGCGTGTCGGGCTGAGGTGTGTAGGGCACGCGGCAGTTGGTGCAAAGCTTGCGCACGAGGCGCTGGGCGACGATACCCCGGAGCCCGGCGGCCGCTTCCTTGGGATCGCCGACCGCCTTGATGTAGAGCTGCAACGCCGACAGCGCCGAGTCGGCCCGCATCGAGATGTACGTGCGTGTGCGGTCGTGGTCGGCCGCGGCCGCTTCCTTCGCGGTGTCGCCGTCGGGCAGCTCCGCAACGCCGACGACATCGGGATCACGCCGCAGGATCGACCGGACGAGTTTCGAGTATTCCTGCCCCTCGGCCGAGGGATCAAACGCGGTCTGCTTCACACCCTCGATCGTGTCTTGCACGTCGATCTCGACGGTCTGCACGTTGCGCGTGTACGCGTCGTGAAGCTTGATGACGGTGTACAGCAGCGTGGTCCGGCCGCCGTCTGGCGGCGCAGCCAGCAGAACGATGCCGTTGGTGTCGACCATGGCGTCGAGTGCCTCGCGCTGCGCGTCGAGCAGACCCAGGTCGCCCACCTCGCGGCGGACCTGGTCCTTGGGCTCGAAGAGGATGCTCAGACGCATGCCCGCCTGCGAGCCGCTGGTGGTCAGGCGGATCGGCGTGGGATGCTCGAACTGCACGACGTTCAGATCCGCGGCGAGCTTGCGCCGGCGGTCGTTCACGTCGAGGTTGCCCGCGGCCTTCCAGAAGTCGATCAGCGCTGCAGCAGCCGGAGCGGGGAACGTCTCGCCCGGCTGACGCACGCCGTCGACCAGGAACGTCGCGGCGTACGAGTTGTCCTTGCCGGTCGGCAGGATGTCGAGCTGAGTGGCGCGCGCCGCCCGTGCACGCAGCACGAGCTGCTCGGCCTGCACACGGACCTCGTACTCCGGGCTGTCGCGATCGGGCACGGCCACGGTCGACTTGTCGGGCCTGCGGATGCCAAGCTCGGAGCCCTTGGTCTGCTTCTTGGATGCCTTTTTGGAATCGGCCTTGGACTTGAGACTCTTGGCGTTGAACCGCAAGTGCTTGTGCTCCGGCACGCGCTCGTCGCGGTTTGCCATGACCACGAACACCGCGATGTCCGCGACCAGCAGCACGATCACCGCTGGCAGCGCGATGAAGAACGCCGCCTCGCCGGGGATCACCAGCGCGACGACAAGCGCGACGAAGCCGACCACCATGTGGATCGTGTTCCACTTCTGGTTGTCCAGGTGGTAGGTGGTCGCGTGCTTGTCGCACACGGCGCTGATGAACCAGCCCCATGCGATGAATGGCACCAGCAGCACGAGCGCCTTCCACCACGCGACGAGCGTGAGCGCTTCGGCAAGCACGCCGGCGTGGAGAAGGCTGAGGGTTTCAAGGGTGTGTTGCACGGGGCAAGTCTCCGGTGGCGTGGTCGTGCCGCCTGGTCAAGTACGGGCAATAGGTGGTCTGTGGCTTTAGCCGAGCTTCTTGAGGCGCATCATCAGCTCGTCCTTGTTCGGGGTCGCATCCAGCGCTGTGCGCATATGGATGTACTCCTGCTCGACGAGTTGCACGAGCGACTCGTTGAAGTCGACCATGCCGATCTGCCGGGCCTCGATCGCCTTGAGGTACTCGCGGAGCTCGCCCTCCCGGCCTTCGAGGATGTGCGTGCGGACCACGCCGTTGTTGATGAGGATCTCGAGCGCCGGGATGCGCGGGATGTTCTCGTGCAGCGTGGGCAGGAGTTTTTGGTACACGAACGCACGCATCTGGTGACCCAGAATGCGCCGCACGCCCTCGACCTCCTCTTGCTCGAAGAGGCCGTAGATTCGGCTGAAGGTTTGCGTCGTGCTCGACGCGTGGATGGTTCCGTAGACGAGGTGGCCCGTCTCCGCCGCGTGCAGCGCCGCCTCGAACGTTTCCTGGTCGCGCATCTCGCCGACGAGCACGATGTCGGGGTTCTCGCGCACGAGTGCGCGGAGCGCGATCTTGAAGTCCAAACAGTCGATGCCGATCTCACGCTGGTTGATGGTCGCTTTTTTGTCCGTGAAGATGTACTCGATGGGGTCTTCGACGGTCAGGATGTGCACCTGCTTGCGTGCGTTGACGTAGTCGAGCATCGAGGCGATGGTCGTGGACTTGCCCGAGCCGGTCACGCCGCAGAGCAGCACGATGCCCTGGGGCTGCATCGCGATCTCGCTCATGATCG
>ERZ1740070.1162-NODE-1162-length-16778-cov-4.217007_pt1 | contig 16778 bp, 10 predicted proteins | sample MGYA00581734_ERZ1740070 | MGnify/ENA primary metagenome ERZ1740070 (study PRJEB43018, sample SAMN04849744) | marine metagenome | isolation source: floating plastic debris | place: Pacific Ocean | collected 2008-09-01 | study: EMG produced TPA metagenomics...
CACGGGCTCTTCCTTGAGCCCGTACACCACCGCGGGCAGCCGCCCGTTCTCACGCAGCCGCTTGCAGTAGCGGCTGCCGCCGCGTTCCCGCTTGACAGCCGACAGGATCGGTGATTCCTCGTGCATGTTCGTGTCCTTTCATCTGATCCGCCCGGGGCCTGCCGCCGCGGGCGTGTGGTTGTTGCTCGTCCAGTGAATCGCCTGTTGAACTATCTCTTCGTGCCCGCGATCTTGCGGAACAGCTCGCTCACCGCTCGGTCGGCGTGGATCCGCGCGATCGCCTCGCCCAGGAGCATGCCCACGCTCAGCACCGTTGTCTTGTGCTCGATCTCCGCGACCCGCGAGCCGACCGGGATCGAATCGGTGATCACCAGCTCGTCGACCTCGGGCCCGGCGAAGCGGTGGATCGCCTCGCCCGCGAGGACGGCGTGCGTCGCCGCGGCGATCACACGCTTCGCGCCGTTCTCGCGCACCAGGCGCGCCGCCTTGATGACCGTGCCGCCGGTCGAGATCATGTCGTCGTACATCAGCACCGTCTTGCCGGTGACGTCGCCGATCAGGTTGCCCGTCTCCACCTCGCTGCCCGTGATACGCCGCTTGTTAATGATCGCCAGGTCCGCGTTCAGCATGTTCGCCATGCCCTCGGCCACCTTGACGTTGCCCACGTCGGGACTCACCAGGCACAACTCGCCCAGCTCATCGCGCTGCTTGCTGAAGTGCTCGAAGAAGACCGGCGCCGCCGCGAGATGATCGACCGGCAGGTCGAAGAACCCCTGGATCTGCGCCGCGTGCAGATCGATCGTCAGGATCCGGTCCGCGTGGGCCGCGGTGATGAGGTTCGCGACGAGCTTGGCGGTGATCGGCACGCGCCCCTCGTCCTTGCGGTCCTGGCGCGCGTAGCCGTAGTAGGGCATCACGAGCGTGATCCGCTCTGCGCTCGCCCGGCGCAGGCAGTCGCAGAAGATCAGCAGCTCCATCACGTTCTCGTTGACCGGCTCGCAGGTCGAGATGACGACGAAGCAGTCACGCCCGCGCACATCCTCCTCGAGCTTGACAAAGACCTCGCCGTCGGGGAAGAGCGTCGTGCGGGCGTCGCCCAGCTTCGCCCCCATGTGCGCGCACACCTGCTCGGCGAGAGCCTTGCTGTGGCGCCCGGCGAAGACCTTCAGCTCGCCGTGCACTGTGCCGGCGCCGTTCTGCATCGCACCGGCGCTCAAAGCACACCCCCCGCCGCGGCGTCCTGCCGCTCGCGATAGATTTGATCCACCTGCGCAAGGTGCTCGAGCGTGTTGATGCTCAGCACGTCCTCGGGCGGCACCGCGTCGATCACCTCGACGCCCCGCCCGCCCGCGAGCAACAGCTCGGGCACGTCGGTCACGTAATACTCGCCCGTCAGCCCGTTGCGCTCGACGCGCTCCAGCGCGTCGAACAGGTCGCCCGCGTCGAAGCAGTAATAGCTGGGGTTGACCTCGCGGATCGCGAGCTCCTCGGCGCTGGCGTTCTTCTGCTCGACGATGCGGCAGAACCGCCCGGTGTCGTCACGCACGATGCGCCCGTAGCCGGTGGAATCTTCGAGCACCGCGGTCGCCAGCGTCGCCGAGGCGCCGCGCGAGCGGTGCCGCTCGAGCATTGTCGCCAGTGTCGCCGGGCGGATCAGCGGCCCGTCGCCGCAGAGCACGAAGACGTCGCGCCCGGCGCGGTCGCCCGCCCCGCCCGCCTCAAACGCCGGCGCGGCGCACCGCACGGCGTGCCCGGTGCCGAGCTGCTCGGGCTGCTCGGCGAACGCGACGCGCTCGCCGTAATCAGCGAGCGCGGCCCGCACCAACTCCTGCTTGTACCCAACCACCGCGACCACGCGCGTGCAGCCCGCCTCCAGGCACGCGTCGACCACGGCGCACACCATGGGCCGACCGCCGACCTCGTGGCAGACCTTGGGCAGGTCTGACTGCATCCGCGTGCCCTTGCCCGCGGCGAGGATGATCGCCTCGAGCGACCGATCATCACCGGCCCGCCCATCGGCTCGGGCGTCAGTTGGGCCGTCAGTTGGGCCGTCAGTTGGGCCGTTCGTTCGGTCAGTCTCATTCGGCGTGTGTGTCATCTGGTCGCCCTCAATGAGGGCGGGCGAAACGGTGCACACGCGGCGCGATCGGTCCGCCCGGCGAGACCGGCACCGCCCGGCGGGAAAACTACCCCGCCTGGACTCGAACCAGGACTCACAGGACCAAAACCTGTCGTGCTGCCAATTACACCACGGGGCACACACGCGAGCAGGGCACAGACCGCCCAGCCGCTGTTGCATCCTCGTCGTCGCCCGCCGACCTCCGTTCACGCCGAGCCCGCGAGGACCACCCCCGCAAACACCACCGAGTCTCAGATCAACCCGCCGCTCAGCGGCCGGCCCATCTCCAACGCGGCATGGCGCCAACCAGGCCGCGGCACGACGCGTGACGTCTGGCGTGCGACGCACGCCCGACGAAACGCTTGGAGCTGACATCTGCCCGGCCGCCCCCGCGGGAACCTTCCCAAGAGGCGGGCAAACGTCTGGACGTGCCTCGGCCCGCGGCTCTCGCCGCGGGCGTCCGTCACGCCCGGCTCCGCTTGAATGCAACAGTAGACGGGTCCGGCCCCGAATCAACGCCTCGGGCCCCGCAGGACGACCCGATCACGCCAACGCCGCGTTGCTCAATGTGTTCAGCTTGGGCGCTGACGCGGGCGCCGGCGGACGGCTCCGAGGCCGACGCAGCGTGATCAGCAGCCCCATGCCCAGCAGCACCGCCGCCCCCGGCGTCGGCATGACCGACACCCGCCCACCCAAGTCGAGCTGCTCGCCACTCGCCAAAGGCAGCGACGCGCCCAGGCGCATCGCTTCCGGCCCGAGCCAAAGCGACTCGATCGGATCGGTCAGGCTCACGGTGTCGCCCGACGCCGTCGCGGGCCGTTCAAAGGCCTCGATGGCGCCCGGGCCGGGCAGCAGCAAGACCACACCCGCCGCGGCGATCACCGCACCTATCAGTGTCCAGAGCATCCCGGTCTCTCCTCCAGGGGATGCGAAACGGTACCGATCGGCATACGTCACGCCGAAGGCGACGCGAGCGTAAACCCTCCATCTGAAGGGTCAACCCCCGCACCAAGAAATACCTTTCTCTTGATCGAAAGCACACCCGAGTCGGGCCCGCGCAGGGTCCCAGCGGGACCCGACTCAAGCCCGAGCGGGCGCCGATCGGCCCAAACGTCGGTCGGCTCAGGCGTCGCTCAGCTCAGGCGTCGCTCGGCTCGGTGCCCTGCTCGGGCGCCTCGTCCTCGCCGCGCTCGGCCGCTTCGCGGAGGGCCTCGGTCCGCTCACGGATGACGTCGTAGCACGTCGCCAGCAGCCCGACCAGTGGGAACCGCCCCTCGAACGGGCTGGGCCCCAGGCGCCGCAGCAGGATGTGGCTCATCTCCGGGGCCGCGGGCATCGGGGGCGTGATCAACAGGTCCGTGGGCGACGACCAGAACGTGCCCAGCGATTCCTCGAGCGCGCTCGAGTCGCGCTCGCCCAGCCCGGGCACGTGCCCGACGTAGACCGGCGCCGGCCCGGGGCCTTGGCCCGTGATCACCCGGCGCTCGCGCAGGCGTTCGACCAGATCCTCGGCCGGCAAGCCCCGCAGGCCGAACACCTCCAGCGGCGCCTCGGCCAGCCGCTCGCTCAGCAACGCCGCGACGCAGACCGCGTGCTTGCACCAGGGCTTCGCCTCGCTCCAATCGCTGCACGTGCAGCGGGGCTCGGCGTCGTCGGGCGACGTCGGGAACAGCTTGAGCCCCATGGGCGCGAACAGGTCCTCGATGTTCGTGGGCATCTCGCCCGCGAGCAACTGCGCCGAGTGGCGCGACTGATCGCTCATCGCCTCGATCACCCGGTCCCGCTCGGCCGTCGTGAAATGGCGCAGCTCGAGCACGGTCTCGTACGCCTTGTCGGCGCGCCCCTGCACGCTCGCGCGCACACGCCCGCTGTCGGTCAGCATCCGCTTGGTCTGCCCCAGGCGCGCGTACTCGGTCCCCTCGCGCAGCACCTCGCCCTCGGCCGCCAACTCGACCAGGCGGTTGACCCGCTGGGCGATCCAGCTGCTCAGGACCTCGCCCTCCTGCGCCTTGAGCTTTACGCCCCCGCGGACCTTCTTCGGACGCAGCAGCTCGCGACGCTCCGGGCGGAACGACGCTCGCGGGTCGCGCTTCGCCTTGGGCGGCGGTGGCGGCGGCGTGCTGCGCACCGTCGGACGCTTGATCGGCTCCCCGCGACGCGGGTCGGCCTGAGACGGGTCGGCGTTGGGCGGGTCGCTCGGGCTCACTCGAGCTCTCCCTCTTCGTCATCGCCCACCGCGTCGGCACGCAGCGTCAGGATGTCGCGCAGCTGCCCGCCGTCGAGCTCGGTCAGCCAACGCTCCCCGTGCCCGATGATGTTCTCGGCCAGCTCGGTCTTCTGCTCGATCATCTCGTCGATGCGCTCCTCGAGCGTCCCGCGCACGACAAACTTGTGCACCTGCACCGTCCGCGTCTGCCCGATGCGGTACGCCCGGTCGGTCGCCTGGTTCTCCACCGCGGGGTTCCACCAGCGGTCGAAGTGGATCACGTGCGTCGCGGCCGTCAGGTTGAGCCCCACGCCGCCGGCCTTGAGGCTCAGGATCAGCACCGGCGCCGGTCCCTGCGGGTCCTGGAACTTGTCGATCAGCTTCTGGCGCTGCGCCTGCGGCGTGCCGCCGTGCAGGAACAGGATCTCGCGCCCGAACTTGTGCCGCATCATGCCCGCGAGGATGTGCCCCATCTGGCGGAACTGCGTGAAGACCAGCGACCGGTCGCCCTCGCTCAGGATCTCGTCGAGCATCTCCATCACGCGCACGCACTTGCCCGAACGCCCGGGATCGACAAGCCCGCCCGCCTCGGGGTCCGCGTCTTTGAGCAGCTGGGCCGGGTGGTTGCAGATCTGCTTGAGCTTGATCAGCGCGCTCAGCACCAGCCCGCGCCGGTGGATGCCCTCGGCACGCTCCACCTCGCTGAGCATCCGCTTCACGCAGCTCTCGTAGAGCGGCGCCTGCTCGCTCGACAGGTGGCAGTACTCCTTGCTCTCCAGCTTCTCGGGCAGGTCGGCGACCACCGTCGGATCCGTCTTCACCCGGCGCAAGATGAACGGGCGCACGAGCTGGCGCAGCCGCTCGCCCTTGGCCTCGTCGCGGTAGCGCTCGATCGGCACCGCGAACTTGCGCCGGAACTGCGCCGCCTGCCCCAGATAGCCCGGGTTCAGGAAATCCATGATCGACCACAGCTCGCTCAGGCGGTTCTCGACCGGCGTGCCCGTCAGCGCGACACGCCGGGCGACGGGGATCGACCGCACCGCCTGGCTCTGCTTCGCCGCGGGGTTCTTGACAAACTGCGCCTCGTCGAGCACAAGACGCCCCCACTGCACCCGCTCGAGCGTCTCGCGGTCGCGGTGCGCGAGTGCATAAGTCGTGACGATCAGGTCGCTCGCCTCGGCCCCGTCGACAAACGCCTGGTCGACCAGGCGCTCGACGCCGTGGTGCACCAGCACCTTGAGCGTGGGTGTGAAGCGCTCGACCTCTTTGACCCAGTTGCCGACAACCGACATCGGCACGATCAGCAGCGTCGGCCCGACGCGCTCGCCGGTCGCCTTGGCCGCCTCGCGCTCGTGGGCCAGCAGCGCCAGGAGCTGCACGGTCTTGCCCAGGCCCATGTCGTCAGCAAGGCACGCACCGAAGCCCATCTGCTCCATAAACGCGAGCCAGCTCAGCCCGCGCGTCTGGTACGGGCGCAGCGTGCCCAGAAACGTCCGAGGCGCCTCGAGCTGAGGCAGCGTGATCCCCACGTTGCCCCCGCCCTCGCCCAGCCCGAACAGCTCGGCCACCCAGCCGCTCGCCTCCAGCCCCACCACCGGCAGGCCCGTCTGGCTCGGGTCGCTGGCGAACGCGAGACGCATCGCGTCGCCCAGCTCCATCTCGCCGCCGGGGTTCTCGCTGATGAACTTGATCGCGTTCTGCACGTCCTCGGGGCGCACCTCGACCCACTTGCCGTTGATGCGCACCAGCGGGCTGCTCTTGCCGGCAAACTGCTCGAACTCGTGCAGGCTCAGCGTCGTGTCGCCGATCGCGATCTCCCAGTGGTAGCCGACCATCGCGCCCAGCCCGACGGTCGCGCTCGCCGCCGCGGCCTGCGCGTCCATCGGCCCGCCGTCGATCCGCAGACGCGCGCCGAGGCGACCCGTCGGCGAGTCCCACCACGAAGGCCCCGTGACCGCGAACCCCTGCTCGACCAGGATCGGCTTGATCTCGCGCAAGAACGCGTACGCCTCGCTCGTGCTCAGCGCCAGCTCGATCGGCTCGGATTCATCCAGCACCGCCTCGAGCGGCTTCCAGTGACGCGTCGCCCGGGCAAGCTCGCCCAGCACCAACTCCTGCGGCGTCTCGAGCGTCAGCCCCTCGATAATCGCCGCGTCCTGGTTGAGCAGCCAGACGGCAGCCCCCTCGACGACCACGTCGGGGTGCTCCTGGCGCTGTAGGAAGAAGCTGACCGACCACTGCACGTTCGCAACGACCTCGTTGTCGGGGTCGCGCAGCGTGTCGGGCAGGTTGTCGCCCAGGGGCTCGTGCAGGCGGAAGCCCAAGCGCCACGCGCCGCTGATCCCGCGCTCCTCGAGCCCGCCGATCCACCGGCGCACGTGGCGCACGAAGTCGACCCGCGCCTGCTTGCTCACCGGCACCTGACGCCCGACACCCAGCAACCCGCTGCGCCACGCGACCTGCTCGTCGCTCGCCGGCTGGAGGTCTTCGATCGTCTCGCCCATGTCCTCGGCGATCAGCGCCGCCCGGCAGGCCTGGTCGACCAACGCCGTGACAAACGACTCGGTAATCCCCCACGCATCGCCCGCCGATTCGTCCGCCGCGCTGCGCGCCGCGCCGGGGATCGAGGACACCAGACGCAGCACGCTCTCGGCCGTCGCCTCGTCGCTCAGCCACGGGCGCCACTGCCCGGTCAGCTCGCCCGTCGGCAACTGACAGACCATCGGGACAAACCGCTGCTGCACGAGGATCTCGCGCGCCAGGCGAGAAGCGGCGATCAGAAACACAGCGCCCGGGCCGAGCAGTTCGTCGGTCTCGCCTTCGAGCATGCGCTCGAGCACGAACGCCCCGGCGCTCGCGCTCAGCGCGATCGTGGGCACCTCGACCTCGATCAGCTCGGTCGCCTCGCCGCCCAGCTCATCGTCGCCCAGCCCGCGGGCGAGGGCCATCGTCGCGCTGGGCGAGGGCAACGCGTCGCGCCCGGGCAGGCGGAGACGCAGCGTCTCGGGCTCGCCCGCGTTGCTGCCCAGCCCGCCGATGTCGGGCCGGTGCGCGCAAGGGTGCACGCCGTCGCCGGCATCCTCGCGCGGCGTCGCCGATTCGCTCCACAGGTGCACCTTGCCCGCCGACCACACCGCGTGCAACACACGCGTGCCAACACGGGCAACACCACCGGCCCGGCGATCTTGACGATCAAGCAACGGCTTCCCTTCCGCTTCTCACCCACCCACAGTCACGCGGACCCGAAGGCCCCAATGAGGGCGCGGGGACTCGAACCCCGAACCAATGGCTTAAAAGGCCAGTGCTCTACCGATTGAGCTACGCCCTCGCGCCATCGTAGGTGCCCCGCAGCGCCGATTCGCCCGCTCGCCGTTGTTTCTCTGTTCGTGCCACCGCCCCACGCTGCACACCGACGCGCCCGCCGCTCAGCCGACACGCGACGCCAGCATGTCCAGCAGCAGCCGGGCGTTACGCTCCGCGGCCCCACGGTTGGCATGCGCACACGCCACCGCTCGCTCGCCCAGCCCTGCCCGCTCGCCCGGGTCTGCGATCAGCCTCGCCAGCGTGTTTGCCAGTTCTTCACGCGGCGCGACCAGCAACCCACCCGCCTCCCGCAAGGCCTCAACCATGACCCGAAAGTCGCCAAACCGCGGCCCGATCACCACCGCCTTGCCCAGCCCCGCCGGCTCGGCGGGGTCAGAGCCGTGCAGCTTGACGCCCTCGAGCGGCCCGAAGCTGCGCCCGAGGACAACAACGTCCGCCAGGCGGTACGCCGTGCTCAGTTCACCGATGGTGTCGAGCAGGAACCGCTCCTCCGCCGCCTCACCGCCCGCGCCGCCCGCGCTCCGCCGAACACAGCCGGGCAGCGCCGCCGCCGCGTCGTCGAACCGCTCCGGCTTCCGCGGAGCGCACAACAACTGCACCCCGGGCGGGCACGCCCCGTGAAGCAACGCTTCCTCGCCCGGCCCCGTACTGCCAGCGACGATCAGCGGGCGCCCCGGATCGATCCCCAGCGCCGCCCGCAACGCCGCGGCTCGCCCTTGCGCCTCCCCGTCATCACCCGCGCCCGGAAGCGGCACCGCGTCCCACTTGATCGACCCGGTGACCACGCACCGGTCGCGCGCCGTGCCGAGCGTCGCGAAGCGCTCCAGCACCGCCGCGTCTTGCGCGCCCACACGCGCGAGGCGCGCAAAGCTCGGCGACAGCAGCGCCCGCGCCCGCCGATACCCGCGGAAGCTCCGCTCGCTCAGCCGCCCGCTGACGACGCCTACGGGGATGCCGCGCGTCGCGCACGCCTTGACGAACTGGGGCCAGACCTCGAGCTCGACCAGCCCGACGGCATCGGGCCGGACCGCGTCCAGGAACCGCCGCACGGCCCAGCTCGCATCGAGCGGATAGCGCACGACTTCGTGCGCCTCGCCGTACAGCTCACGCGCCCGCGCGATGCCGGTGTCCGTCGTCGCGCAGATCACCACCTGAGCGTGCGCAGCAAGGAGCGGGACCAACGGGCGCAGCGACGCGACCTCGCCCACGCTCACCGCGTGGAGCAGCACCCTGGGGCGATCACCCGCCGGCAGCTCGCCGACCCGCCCGAACCGCGCGCCCCAGCCGCCGCGACGCTTGCGCAGCCACCACGGCGCGGCGAGCCCCGCAAGCACCACATACCCGATGTCCAGCAGCGTCGGCACCGCGCCATCGTACGCGGCGCAACCGATCAATCACTCGCGGCATCGAACTGCGCGAGAAACTCGAGCACATCGAAAAAGTCGATGACCCGGTTGCCATCGAAATCGACCCGCAGGCGGTGGCTGACGGTCAACACCGCGTCGCCGCCCGCGATGCCGTCCTGATCGCCGTCGATGGGCACGTTGTTGGACAAAGCGCGAGCGCGGTCAGCGATCGTCACAACATAGTCGTTGTCGATCAGCGGGACGGCCCCAACCTGCTGGTTGCCGCCCGGCACGCTGCGGAACCTGACCGTGACGATGTTGCTGCCCGAGTTGATCACCTGCGTGCGCACGGGCAGCGCCGCGGCGTCGCCGGTCACGACCGAGACGTCATCGTCACCGATCACCACTGGCTCGGTGAAATAGAGCGTGACCTCGCCGACGCCCTCGATGTTGCACTGCTCGCTCGCCGGGGTTGAGACCAGAAGCTCGGGGCCCGGCACGCTCTCGCTCGCCCGGAAGTTGTTGAACGCCAGCCCGAGCTGGCTGTTGGGACGCGTCCCGATGTGCTCGATCTCGAGCCGCGAGAAGCCCGGGCCCGGATCCGCCAAGCTGAAGACCCAGGGCTCGCTGCCCAGCCCGCCTTCGGGGCTGATCTGCACCGCGGTCGGCGTGGTCTCGCCCGCGCGGAACGCGCGAACCTCCCACTGCTCGGGCCCGTCGATGTCCCAGATCTCACCGCTCAGCCCGGGGACAGGCGCCGAATACTCAGCGACGAGCACGCCAACGGGGCTCGAGTCATTGAGCGCCGACAGGCTGCGCAGGAAAAACAGCCCGAGCTGATCGGCGAACAGCGCGCTGGGCCCGTCCGGCCCCACGCCGGTGAACCCCGTGATGTCATCCGAACCGACCGCCTCAAAGACCGCGGCCGTCTCGGGCACCCCGTCGCCGTCGACATCGAAACCGATCGTGACATCGAGCGTCCCCATGCCGAAGGGGATGGTGTAGGGCGTGCCGAGCGGCAAAGCCTCGTTGTCGATCGGCGCCACGCCGTCGGGCTTGGTCTCAAAGTCGATCACCTGAGCAGAGGCCGATGCCCCACAGATCCCGACACAAAGGCACGCCAAGGCGGCAGCGCCCAAGATTCTGTTCCGCATGATCGAATCCTCCCCGGGGGTTGCTGGCCCACGCCCGCATCATAACTGCTCGCTCGCCGAATCCATCACTTCGCATCTCTACAAACCGTCCAAAACGAAGATGGTTATTCGTCGTTACACCCCAGCTTCACACGCTCGTCCTGCGCGAGCCGGGCGAGCCGCGCAAAGCCCCCGGCTTCCGCGTCCATCGCCATCGCCGACAACGCCGCGCATGCCTCGGGGAGGCGATCCAATTCGGCGAGTGCGCTCGCGCGACGGAGCCGAATGCCCAGCAAATCGCCCATCCGCGGCGATACCGCGCGCGCCCCTCGGCTCAGGGCGTCTTCGTAGCGCACGCGCGCTTCTGACGCACGATCATCGCGCAGCAGCAGCGTGCCGAGGTTGGCGATGTACTGCACCAGGCGCCAGTGCGTCGGGTCGAGCCGTTCCGAGAGCGTCTCGATCGAACGCACGTACAACGGCTCGGCCTCGGCATAGCGCGCCGCGATCAGATACATCCGAGCGAGCTCAGCCCGGGTGTACGCGACATCGATCGAAGACTCGCCGAGCAACGCCAGGCGATCCTCGAGAACGCTCTGGAGCAGCATCAGCGCCCCGTCGCGCTCGCCGGCGTCGAACATCGCGAGCGCACGGTTGTACTCGATGCGCAACCGGAGCGCCCCATCCACGCGTGGCACGCCGTCGCCCAGATCAAGCACGCCCAGCGCGTCTTCATAAATCGGCAAGGCCGCCGCGGGCTGGCCTTCGTGCTTGGTCGCGTTGGCGAGCTGCATGAGCGCGCCGGCGCGGTCCCCAGCGCTCGCGCCGCCCGCTCGCATCCGTCCGAGCGCTTCGCCCGCCCAGACGCCCGCTTCCTCCGCCCGATCGGTCCGGTACAGCACCTCCGCCAGCGCGAGCATCAGCTCGGCGTGGGCGCCCGCGGGCGGCGGATCAAGACGCGCAAGATCCAAGGCTTCGCGGAGCTGCGCTTCCGCATCATCAAACGAGCTGAACGCCAGATGCAGCCGCCCGATCTGCCCGCGGATCCGGGCCTCAGACGCGGCATACCGGAAGGGCTCGTCCTCGATCGAATCGCCCACGAGCCCGATCAGCTCCGACGCCGAAAGATCCGCGACGCTCCGCCCGCGTTGCAGCTCGGGGTTCGCCGCGGCGATCATCGGCTCGATAAAGCGCGACAGCGACTCCTCGGCCGTCGCGCGCCCCACCGCCGCTTGGGTCGCAAAGACGGCCACCCCGACCGTCCCCGCGATGAGCAGCGCCGCCGAGGTGGCGATCCCCGCGACGAGCGCCGTCCGGCGCTGGCAGAACCGCGCCGCGACATACCGCGCGGTCGCCGGACGCGCTTCGATCGGCCTGCGGTCGAGGACGCGGCGCAGATCGCTCGCGAGTTCCGCCGCCGTCCCGTACCGATCGCCCGGCTCCTTCTCAAGAGCGCGCCGCGCGACCCACACCAGATCGTTCAAGCCCCCGCAGCTCTCGCCGGGCAGTGCTCGCGGGCGTGCTTCGCGGATCGCCCGCAGCGCCGCGCTCACCGGGACACCTCGCACGTCGTACGGAAGTGCCCCCGTCAGCATCTCATGGAGCAACAGCCCGAGCGCGTGCACATCGGTCGCTGCGCTCGCGGCCTCGCCCGAGGCCTGCTCGGGCGCCATGTACGGAACCGTGCCGATCACGCCCGACGCGTCGGCAAACTCAAACACCCGCACCAGCCCCGCGTCGCTCGCGACCGACACGCCAAAGTCCACAACCTTGACCCGCCCGCCCGTATCGACCAGCACGTTGGCCGGCTTCAGATCACGGTGCACGACGCCGCGCTGGTGCGCATGGTGGACCGCCTCGGCGATCGCGATGAGCATCCGCACACGCTCCGCGACCGCCAGCTCGGCATGCACAACAAGGTGCTCATCGAGCCCCCGCCCCTCGACCAGTTCCATCGCTACAAACGGGTGCCGCTCGCCCGCGACCTCGGCGACGCCCGCGTCATACACCTGCGCGATGCCGGGGTGGCGCAGACGCCCAAGCACCTCGGCCTCGTAGGCAAGCCGACGCAGGTAGCTCTCTGAGACCCGGTCGCCCCGGACAAGCTTGAGCGCGACCCTCCGGCTCGGGCGGTCTTGGCGCGCGATCCAGACCTCACCCATCCCGCCCCGGGCGATCGCCCGCTCGAGCGTGTACCGCCCGATCCGCTGCCCCTCGCCCAGCCACGCGTGCGTGCCGCCCGCGGGCGCCGGCGCCGCTTCGGTCGCGGTCGCTTCGGCCGCTTGGGCAGAGGGATCGAGCGTCAACGCCTCATCCGCCCGCGACACCATCTCGCGCACCCGCCCCGCGAGGGCCACGTCGCCGGCGCACAACGTTGCAAGGGTCTGATCCCGCTCCGGCGCCGCCACCGCTACAACACGAAAGAAGATCGCCCGCTCCGCGTCCGTCTCGCCTGCCATCTGTTCGCCCCCCGCTACCGAGTATGCCGGCGCCTGCGATGCGGATCAACAGAGCAGCGTCTCTCCCGCGCAACCACCCCGGGGGCCCCTCCTGCCGCGCCACCATCGCCCACCTAAGACACGCTTGGACGCCGCCCGCGAACACCTTACCATGCACCGAGCATCACGGGCTGACGGACACGATGCCACACAGGGGACACAACGCATGCAACGCTTCGCAACACGCGTCTCGGCGGGCCTGCTCACCTGCGCCGCCGCCGCCGGGGTTTCGCCCGCGGCCGATCCATGGGCCTTCTTCAACGGTTCGGGCGAGCAGATCGAGTCGCTCAGCTTCGTCGAAGCCGACGCCGGGCAATGGGTCGGCTCGACGTTCACGCCGATCGAGTTCTTCGACACCACCGCGCTGTGGCGCGACGCCCTGCCCGAAGGATGGCTCGAGGGCACGCCCGAGACGGTCACGCTCACCGCCCAGGTCACCTTCCGACGCCTGACCAACGACTGCGACTTCGGCGTCGGCCTGTCGGACGGCGTCACCCATGTCACCGTCGGCGGGCGCGAGAACGACAACGGCCAGATCGTCCTCTACTCCGGCGCCTTCGCCGACGACTTCAACCGCTCCCAGCGGGGCACGCCCCTGCCCACACTCGCCATCGGCTCCGGCGCCGGCTATCCCGAACGCCTCGAGACCGCCACGCTGCACGCGACCTTCGAGTTCGGCCCCGCCGGCGTGCTCATCAGCGGGCGCATCGACAACGGCCCTACCTTCACCGCGCCGAGCCCCGTCCCGCTCGACGCCGCCCAAGGCTGGGACCTGTTCCTCTTCGGCGAGCAAGACCGCGAGTCGTACGAGTTCCTCAACCTCACCTACAGCGTCGACCCGGCGCCGACCAGCGTACACACCGAGTTCTGGGACGCCGGCGAATCGGTCGCCGACGCCCAGCCGGCGTATGCCAAGGCCGACGGCTCGCCCGTCTACGCCCTCAGCGGCGAACTCGCCCCCGGCGACGTCGCCGATATGTACATCTTGCTCTGGCCTCGACCTTTGCACTTCAACCGCGATCGCAACGCACGCATCCTCATCGAAACCGAAAGCGACGAGCAGATCGGGTACCTGCTCGTCAATGCCTTCGGTGACATTGACGGCGGGTCGACCGAACTGGTCGGCCCGGGCGTGCTCGAGGCCGCACCCGAGGCATTCACATTCGGAAGCAACAACACCATCCTCATTGTCTACCGCAGCGCAGCGACTGCGCTCGACGAGACCGGGCAGCCGATCGACCCGGCAGACGACGGTGTCGGCAGTCGAATCGATCGGTTCGAGCCCACCTCCGCCCACGAATCAACCGCGGCCTACACCATCAGGTTCCCCGACCTCCGGCCGCGCTTCATCGACGGCCCATGGGCCGGGCGCAACCCCGCACCGGGCTTCGAACAGGTCAGCTTCGTCGGAACGACCGGCTGCTTTGTCAGCGTTTCGCCCTCGTTTGCTTCCGGATGGGATCTCGACCAGACCGGCGGCAACTCCACGGGCGATGTGTCAAGCTGGTCGCCGAGCTCCAACAGCTTCGTCAACCTCAACAGCTCGGCCATCAACCCTGCCGAAGGCCTCCTCACCGCTGTCGGGGGCGACACGTCCGGCGGCCTCGTACTGATGTACGACGCCCTCACCTTCGCTCGCGTCGACAACCGCGCGACCTTCAATGCCTTTGCGAGCCAGAGTACCAACGGCGGCGGACTCTCGGTCGAAGTCCGTCAGCGTGGCCCGGACGGCTTCGCGTCCGGCTCCGGAAACTTCAGCGACATCGGCTCGTTCTCTTTCACGCTCGAGATGCGCTCGACCGCCAGCGTCAGCCTGCAAATGGGCGCCGAGCAGCCCTTCGAGTTCGCTGACCAGAGCTTTGGCACGGGCTTCAGCCCGTCGTTCAACCAGGGCGACTACCCCAGAGACGCCGCGTTCGACGATGACCTCAACGAGTCGTACACGCCGGTCTTCATCGGTGAGCGCGTCGGCTTCAGCGGCAGCCTCAACACGCTCGATGGCTCGGGCGATGAGTTCGACGGCGCCTGGCGCCCCCTCCGCGTCATCGCCCCGACCTGCCCGCTCGATACCGACCGCAACGAGGTACTCGATATCTTCGACATCATCGCCTTCCTGGGCCTCTTCGACGCGCTCGACCCCGCCGCCGACGTCGCCGAACCCGCCGGCGTCTTCGATGTCTTCGACGTCATCGAGTTCCTCGCGCTCTTCGAAGACGGCTGCGACTGACGCCAGAGCAGCCCAAGCCCCCCGCTCAAGCCCGTCGAGCAAGCCCGTCGAGCAAGGCCGCCCACCAAGGCCGCCAAGCAACAACGCTCACGGGACGTCGCGTAGGAGCCATGCGGCGCCACCGCTCCATGCGCGCCGCGCGACGCGGCCTGCACGATCCGATACCCTGCCACCCGCTCGCCCGCGGCAGGCTGCCGCGCGGGCAGCCCCGGGGCCCGCACCATGCGCACACACCGCCAAACCCGACCGACCACGCCCGAGCACGCACCTGCGAGCCGCGCCGGGGCATCGCGCAACACGCTGCGCCTGGCGTGCGCCCTAGCCGCGGCACTCGCCCTCGGTCTCGCCCCGGCAGGGTGCGCCGCCCGCTCGAGCCCCACGCCCCTGCCCTACCGCGCGGGAGCCCCCCTCGACCTCTCAAGCCCGCCGACCCAGCGCGCCAACGGCGTTACCGACCGAGTTGCCGACCGAGTTGCCGGCCGGGTCGCCGACCAGACCGACACCCGCCCGGCCGAGGTCAGCGTCCTCTACGCGACCAACCGCCGCCCCAAGGGCAACAACGGCTACAGCGCCAAACGCGGCATCACGACCAGGCTCGGCATCGCCGAGGTTCGGTTCGGCAACCCGAACCAGACCGCCGGCGATGTCGCCCGCCAACTCGCCAAGAACAAACGCCCCAAGGTCACCGTGACAGCCCTCCGCGAGTTCGGCGAGCACTGGCGCAGCATCCCCCTCTCCGACCCCAGATTCCTCGAACTCCCGGGCGCTCCCGGCGGCGAACGACGCGAGATCGATGACCACCACCCGCTCGCCCAACCCGAAACGCTCTTCATCCAAGAACTCAACCGCCGCGTCGCGGGCGGCAGACGCATCCTGCTCTACGTCCCCGGCTTCAACACCTCGTTCGAAGCGCCGCTGCATCTCGGCGCAGAGCTGGGCCTCTATCTCCGAGGCGAATCCGTGCCGGTTGTCTTCTCCTGGCCCGCCCGGTCGTCACCGCTCGGCTACTCAAAGCAGCTCACCACGGCCGACGCCTCCGTCCGCGCGCTCCGCAACTTCATCGAGCTGCTCATCGAGCAAACCGACGCCGAGGCGATCGACGTGCTCTCATACTCGGCCGGTGCGCCCATGGTCTCCGATGCACTCATGCAGCTCAGGCTCAAGCACAACGACCTCCGCGGCACCGACCTGCACGAGCGCCTCCGCATCGGCTCGATCATCTACGCAGGAGCCGACGAGGACATCGATCGCTTCCGCGCGATGTACCTTGACGGCTTCGCCGACGTCGCCGAACGCATCACGCTCTACTCATCACGCCGAGACGCCGGCCTCGTGCTCAGCGAGTTCCTCGTGCGCGGCAGCAAACGCCTCGGGCGACTCTCGGAGAACCTCACCCCGTCCGAACGCGTCCTGCTCAGCAGCCTCGGCAACAACACCGACATCATCGACGTCAGCCAGGCACAGGGCCGCGCCGGCGGCGGCGATATCTTCAGCCACGCCTACTGGTACGGCAACCCCTGGGTCAGCACCGACCTGATCGCCAGCATCCGGTCCGACCGCACACCCGGCCAGCGCGGCCTGCAACGCCGCCCCGCCCCGAACAACGCGGACGAGCCCCAAGACCCCGTCTGGCGCTTCCCCCGCGATTACCCCCAGCGCGTGCGGGCCATGTTCAGCCAGCAGCGCTCCAACGCCGAGTAGCGCGCGATCCGACCACGGCCGGATGCCTCAATGGGCGGGCCGGGACTCGAACCCGGGACCCTTCGCGTGTAAGGCGAATGCTCTGGCCAACTGAGCTACCCGCCCGGCCGAAGACGCAGCGTAGCCAAAGCAACGGCGCGAGAGCCGCGCCGAAAGACCCTCGGCCTCGATCCACTGCGGCCGACCCGCCCTCGTATCGGCCTCGCGTCGGCCTCAAAAGAGCC
>ERZ1740070.1163-NODE-1163-length-16770-cov-4.988394_pt1 | contig 16770 bp, 13 predicted proteins | sample MGYA00581734_ERZ1740070 | MGnify/ENA primary metagenome ERZ1740070 (study PRJEB43018, sample SAMN04849744) | marine metagenome | isolation source: floating plastic debris | place: Pacific Ocean | collected 2008-09-01 | study: EMG produced TPA metagenomics...
AACCGGGCTGGGGAACGCCGCTACCGCTGAACCCGCCGCGCAACCCGCCTCATCCGTGATGCCCTCGTCCGCGCGGGGCGTGTACGTGGGTGCAGGGCTGAGCCTTGCGGGCGTTGTCAGTTATATTGATCGCCAGGTCATCAATCTATTGGTCGAACCGATCAAGGCGGACCTTGGCGTGTCGGACGTGCAGATCAGCCTGCTCCAAGGCTTTTCCTTCGCGCTGTTCTACGCGGTTTTGGCCATTCCCTTGGCTTGGGTGTCGGATCGCTACAATCGCAAGATCGTGATCCTGGTCGGCCTGATCTGCTGGTCCGGCGCCACTTTTGCGAGCGGCCTTGCGGGCGCGTTCGCCGTTCTGTTCGTGGCGCGAATGTTCATTGGCGTTGGCGACGCGACGCTGTCGCCAGCGGGTTTTTCGATTATCAGCGATTACTTCACCAAGGAAAAGCTGCCCGGCCCGATCAGCGTTTTTACAGGGTCCGGTTTCGTCGGCTCAGGGATTGCGCTGATCCTTGGCGGCTATCTTTACGCGACGCTGGCCGAGATGGGCACGACCACGCTGCCCTTTGGCACGTTCGAACCGTGGCAGCTCACTTTCATGTGCGTCGCTTTGTTGAGCGTGCCGCTGTTCTTCCTGATGCTGACGATCCGCGAGCCGGTGCGGCGCGACGGAGACGAAGCGGCGATGAAGGAAGAAGACGCACCGGCGCTTGAGATCTTCGGCTTTATCGGAGGCCATAAGGGCGTGTTTCTGCCGCTGTTCCTGGCCTTTTCGTGTCTCGCGGGCGCGCAATACGGGTTGGGCGCGTGGGCGCCGAGTTACTTCATCCGCGTGCATGACTGGACCCAGCTTGAAGTCGGGCAATTGTTCGGCCCGGTTCTTATGATAGCGGGGCCCCTGGGTGTGATTTCAGGCGGGTTTGCCGCCGAGCGTCTGCTGGCGCGCGGGGTCAGCGATGCGACCTTGCGCCTGCCCATGATCGCCGTTTTGGCCGCCATTCCTTTTGCGATCGCTTTCCCATTGGTCGACTCGCCAATGATGGCGCTTGGGTTGCTGGGGCTAGTGACGTTCCTTGGCACCATCCCGTTTGGCGCGGGCGTTGCCACCTTCCCGCTGATCACCCCCAATCGCATGCGCGCGCAGGTGATGGCGGTGTACCTCTTGATCGCCAACCTGTTGAGCTATTCGCTTGGCCCCACGCTTATCGCGCTGATCACCGATCATGTATTCGCCGATGAAAAGGCCATCAACCTCTCGCTCGCCATCGCTGTGCCAAGCGTCATGGCGGCGGGCGCGCTTCTGATCCTGTTCGCCATTCGCCCCTACCGCGCGATGGTGAGCGCGCAATCCCACGGAGAAACCTGACCCATGGCCCTGATTGACCTTTCCCCCGACACATCCTCTTTCATCGCCAAAGACAAGAAGATCCTGATTGGCGGCCAATGGTCCGATGCGGCCAGCGACGCGCGCGTCAACGTCGTGAACCCCAGCGATGGCAGCGTGTTGGGCGCGTTTGGCGACGCGAGCGCCGAGGATGTCGACCGCGCCGTGGCCGCCGCGCGTAAGGCGTTCGAGGAAGGGCCGTGGCGCACGATGAAGCCGGGTGAGCGCGCCGCGCTGAGCCACGCCTGCGCCGCCGCCATGGCCGCGCATCATGAAGAGCTGGCGCAGCTGGAATCGCTCGACACCGGACAGCCGACCACTTCCGCGCGCGGAGAGATTTCCGCCGCTATCGGCGCGATCCGCTATTACGCGGGCTGGGCGGACAAGATCACCGGCACCACGCACTCGATCAACATGCCGGGTGACCACCATGTCTACACCCTCAAAGAGCCCGTGGGCGTCGCCGCGCTGGTGGTGCCGTGGAATTACCCCATCGTGATGGCCGCGATGAAGCTGGGGCCGTGTCTGGCGGCGGGCTGCACTGCAGTGCTGAAACCGGCGGAAGACACCTCGCTCACCGCTCTGCGCTTGGGCGAATTGTTCCTCGAGGCGGGCCTGCCCGAAGGCGTGCTCAACATCGTCACCGGCTATGGCGCGACGACGGGCAACGCGCTGATCAACCACGCTGGCATTGACAAGATTGCCTTCACCGGGTCGACCGTGACCGGCAAGATCATCGCTCACGCGGCGGCGGAACGGTTGAAGAAAGTCAGCCTGGAGCTGGGCGGCAAATCGCCCAACATCATCATGCCCGACGCCGACCTTGAAACCGCCATTCCGGCGAGCGCGATGAGCATTTTCTGGAACACCGGGCAAACCTGCACCGCCGCCTCGCGCCTTTATGTGCACGAAGACATCAAGGACGAGGTGATCGCGGGCGTGGCTGAAGTGGGCAAATCGCTCAAGCTGGGCGCAGGGCTGGATGAAGAGACACAGATCGGCCCGATTGTGTCGGAAAAGCAGTTCGACAAAGTGCAGGATTATATTGAACTGGGCGCCAGCGAGGGCGCGGAAATCGCCAGCGGCGGCAAGCGGCACGGCAACACCGGCTTCTTTATCGAGCCCACCGTGATCGCCAACACCACCAACGATATGCGCGTGGTGCGCGAAGAAATCTTCGGCCCGGTTTTGGTCACGCAAACCTTCAAGACTGAAGACGAAGCCATCGCGCTGGCGAATGACAGCGATTATGGCCTCGCCGGGTCCGTCTGGACCGGTGACGTCGCGACCGCGCATCGCATGGCGCGCCGGATCAAGGCGGGAATCATCGGCATCAACAACGCATCTGGCGCGGATTGGGATGTGCCGCTGGGCGGGTACAAACAATCGGGCGTCGGCCGTGAAAACGGGCGCGACGGGTTGGAGCTGTACCTGCAGACAAAGTCGGTCTTCACCACGCTTTAATTCGATGTCGGACGCCATCCCCACTGAGATCCAGCGCATCGACGTTGGCGATGCTGAGATCCACCCCGAGATCACGGGCGAGGGTCCCGATCTACTGATGGTCGCCGGGCTCGGCGGGCGCGGGGCGTTTTGGCACAGCCAAGTGCAGGCCTTCGCGAAGCATTTTCGCGTGATCACCTTTGATCATCGCGGCTGCGGTGAAAGCACGCCGGACAAGGTTGTCTATGGCGCGGAGCATATGGCGAAAGATGTGCTGGCTCTGATGGACGCGATGTGCATCGAGGCGGCGCATCTCGTGGGGCATTCCACCGGCGGCGCTATTGGCCAGCATATCGCCTTGAGCGCGCCCGAACGGCTGACCAAGCTGGTGCTTTCGTGCAGTTGGGCGGGGCCGGACACCTATCTGACCGAGCTGTTTCGCACCCGGCGCGAGATCCTGATCAGCTGCGGCCCGCTGGCTTACCTGACTACCGGAACCTATCTCGCCATGCCCAGCCGCCATTTGCAGCCGCAGATGAAATCGGCGCGCCAGTTTATGGAAGAGCGGTTGGCGGCGTTCCCGGGGCTTGAAGTCGAATTGTCGCGCATCAACGCGGTCTACACCCACGATCTGCGCAGCCGCCTGCACCACATCACCGTGCCCACCTTCTGCATCGGCGCGATGGACGATCAGATAACGCCGCCCGGTTTCACGCAAGAGATGGCCGATCTGATACCGGGCGCGCAAAAGCATCTGCTTGACCATGGCGGGCACTTCTGCCCGATTGTGGTGACCGACACCTATAATCCGGTCGTTCTCGATTTCCTGAAGGCCTAGTTGGAGACCCGCCATGTCTGATGAAGCGTCCCCGTATCCACCGGTCGGCCACATCACTAAAGGCCGATCGGTCATTGTTGGCCCGGACGAAGGGCGATCCTTGTGGCAACCCATGCCCAGCCGCGGCTATGTCAACGTCAACCTCACCGCGGACAACATGCCTTACGATACGTGGTCTTCGGGCATTCAAGTGATGCCGCCGGGCGGCATGGTGCGCGAGCACGGACACAAGCAGAACCATGAGCTTGTGTTCGTCTATGAGGGCACCGGCGTCGTGGACATCGATGGCGAGGAAACCGAATTTGGACCCGGCACCACGATCCTGTTCGCGCGAAATTGCACGCACTGGATCAAGAACACCGGTGACACGGATATGAAGATGTTCTGGGTGTTCTTCCCGCCGGGTCTGGAAGACTGGTTCTACGCCATCGGAAAGGATCGCACGCCGGGCGATCCGATGCCCGAGCCTTTCGACCGCCCCGATAACGTGGCCGATGTGCAAGCCAAAATGCGCTTTCTCCCCCCGCGTAGCTAACCCGAGAAAGACTCAAAGACCCCTATGCTAATTATTCCGCAGTCCGATGTGGAGCGGCAGTTGCCGGTTGCCGCGTGCGTGCCCGTCATGCGCGAGGCCATGCTGGCGACCAGCCAAGGCGATGTATCGCTGCCGATCCGCCAGTTCATGCCGGTGCCCGGCGCGGCGGGAAAGATGGCGATCATGCCCGGATCGCTGGGAACAGCGGGGCAAACCGATACGGCCAGCTTCGGCATCAAGCTGGTGTGCAAATACGATCGCCCGCTGATCGACGGGAAACCCGATCCGTTGGGTACGCATGTTGGCATGGTGCTGCTGTTCGACAGCGCCAAAGGCGTTCCGCTGGCGATGATCGAAGGCTCTTCGCTGACTTCGATCCGCACTTCGGCGGCCAGCGCTTTGGCGACCGATCTGCTGGCGCGCAAAGACGCGACACGTCTTGCCATCATCGGCAATGGCGAACAGGCCTCGCGCCATATCAAGGCGATGCAGGCGGTGCGCGACATCACCGATGTGATCGTGTGGGGCCGCGATCCCGAGCGCGCGGCCGGTTTTGCCAAGGAAGCGAGCGAAACTTTCGGCGTTCCCGTGGCGACCGCGGCGACGGCTGGCGAGGCCGTGGCGGAGGCCGATATCATCTGCACCACCACATCGGCCAAAGAGCCGGTGCTGAGCGGCGCCGACTTGAAGCCGGGGCAGCACATCAACCTGGTTGGATCAGCCATTCCCACCACGGCGGAAGTGGATCACGAGGCGGTGAAGCTTTCCCGCTTTTATGTTGATTACCGTCCCGCAGCGATGGCGGCGGCGGGCGAGCTGCTCAAAGCGATCGAAGCGGGCGTTGTCACGCCAGATCACATCGTCGCCGAGATTGGCGAAGTCGCATCTGACGCTTCGCTCGCACGCCAAACGGCGGATGAGATCACCTGCTACAAGTCGCTGGGGGTCGCCGCGCAGGATTTGGCGGCGGCTTACGCGGTGTTCGAGGCCGCCCGCAAAGAGGGCGTGGGCCACGAAATCGACCTGCTGGCGTGACTTGATCTGTTCGCAGAACGGTCACTGACCGAACGGTAAAATAGCGCTCTAGACGCCCTATCCCCCTGCACCGCGCATATGTCGCCCCAATTACAACGAGGAACGCTGTTCGCAGAGCGGGTAATTCGTCGCAGAGGGGCGACGTTTCGGCGTCGATAGCGGAATTGAGTTGCAGGGGAGTCAATCGTCTATCGGGGAGTTTACGAATGAAGAAACCCAAAACTATCGGGGCAGCGGCACTGAAGACAGCCAGCCTCGCAACCGCATCCGCTCTGGCCTTAGCAGGCGGCCTGGTCTTCGCGCTGGACGGCGAAGCCGCCGAAGAGGGCTTAGATCTAATCGTCATCATCGTCACGGCACGCGCTCGCGAAGAGACGCTTCTTGTAGTGCCGCTCGCGAGCTCGGTGGTCGATCAAACGCAGATCCAGGAACGCGGCCTTCTAACCACGGCTGACTTGTCGGCCTACACACCCGGCTTTGACTTCCAAGAAACCGGTCAAGGTGGATCAACCGGTCGTGAAAACCCCAATATTCGTTTCCGCGGTGTTGCCGTTCAGAACGAAAACCCCGCCGCCCGCGCTGGCGCGGTTTTCTATGAGGGCGCGTTCCTCGCCGCTGGCGCGGGTCTTGTCCCGCTGTTCGACCTTCAACAGGTCGAGGTTATCAAGGGGCCACAGAACGCCTTCTTTGGCCGCAACACTTTCGCGGGCGCTGTGAACTTCATTCCGACTGAGCCGGGTGACGAGCTGGAAGGCTTTGCCCACGTGCTCTATTCTCCCAGCGATCAGGACACCTATCAGTTTGACGGCGCGATCTCGGTCCCGCTGACGGAAAACCTGGCGGCGCGCGTCGGCGCCTATTACCGCCGAGCGGGCGCTGATTTCAGCTATCGCAACGGCGATCCGCTGGGCGAAGAAGAAACGCTGGCCTTCCAGGGCACGATGGTGTTCGACACCGGTTCCGTGCGCATGAAGACGTCGGGCTATTATGTTGACGCAAGCGACACGCGTTCGCTGGTCTCGCTCGACTTCACCAACGCGCCGGGCGAATGCGACCTCGTCTATTCGGGCGACATTCGCGACGTGGCGACCGGCAGCATCATCGGCAATTTCTCGACCGATCTGTCGCAAAGCGATCGCGGTACGTTCTGTGGAACCATTCCCGATTACGACGCCAACGGGTTTAACGTCGCGTCTGTCGGGAACTTCACTGGAAACGACGTCGCGCTCGATTTCTTCAGCGGCTCGATTGAATACAACCAGACGCTTCCCCCGGAATCGGCTGGCTTCCGTATCCCGAACGCGCCCAACGGCCTTGGCAACGAGTATTACACCTGGCGCGCCAACCAGTCGGCTGAGTTTGATATACTTAATGGGCACACGGTTCGCGGTTTGGTGTCGTATGGCGAATCGGGGAGCTACCGGATTTCCGATACGCTCAACGGCCAGCAGCCCGACGGCCAGCTGCGTCTTGCGGCGTTTGCCAACTTCGCCCGCGATCTGGTCGGCGAAATCCGCATAACGTCGCCTGATGACAAGCCGTTCCGTTATGTCTTCGGCTTCAGCCACATCGGGTCCAAGAACCGCACGACCGAATTTATCGCCTTTGCGGGTCTGGGAGGCACTCTGGATGACCAGCCGCTGACCTTCACCGACCTCACGTCGAACGCGTTCTTCGGATCGATCGACTACGATTTCACCGATGAGCTGACGCTGTCGCTGGAAGGGCGGTATTCGTGGGACAAATCGACCATTGTTTACAACGGTCCGACCCTGCGTGACTTTGGTCCTGGCGACATGTTGCCCGATATCACCGAAGACGAAAGCCAAAGCCTCAACCGCTTTGCGCCGCGTGTTTTGCTGTCTTACCAGCCGAATGAGCGGTTGAATATCTACGCCAGCTGGGCGCTCAGCTATCTGCTTGGCAACGATACGAACATCGTCGAATATTCGCAGGTTGTTCCTAATTCCGGTCTGACGGTTGAGAATATCGGTCTGTTCACCGACCCGCAGAAACTCAACGCGTACGAGATCGGCGTAAAGGGCCAGCCGTCCGACAAGCTCAGCTTTGCGGTCGCGGGTTACTACATGGACTGGGCGAATCAGGTCACTTTCGACTTGGGGCCGTTCTTCCGTCCATTGTTCACCGCCGGGGATTCAAAGTATGTCGGCATTGAGGCTGAAACCAACTTCACGCCTGTCGATTGGCTGCAGCTGAACGCAAACTTCAACTATGTTGATGCGGAGTTCACCGACTTCGCCGGTGCGGGTTCGGTTTCGACGCAGATCCTCAACCCAGACCTTGAACCGGGCACGCAGATTTCGTCGAATGGCGGGCGTCCGCGTTACATTCCGGAATGGTCGGGTGCGTTTGGAGCGCGCGTTGATCTGGGTGAGATTTTCCAGATGGATCGCAGCGCGTTCATCCGTCTTGATGGCACCTATTTCGGTGACTTCTTCATCGACAACTTCGAGTACAACGAAATCAACGGCTTCTGGCGGTTCAACGCCCGTGCGTCGGTTGAGGTCGCAGACGGTGTGAGAGTGGACCTTTACGGTCTTAACCTGACCGATGATCTCAGCTTCAACTCGGGCGGTGGTACGACCACCGGTAACCTTGGCAGCACGGTTCCGTTCGCCACGCGCACCACCTTTGGTACGCTGCCGCGGGCTCGTGAAATTGGTATGGAACTGCGTATCGATTTCTAAACCGCAAAACCGGGCTTAGGCCCGACGGATAAAAGCCGGGCGCTTTGCAGGGATAGCCCTCAAAGCGCCCGGTTTTCCGTCCATTTGACAAGGCAAGAAGGCAAAAGGGATTGTGATGGTAAAACGCAGCGCTGTGAGTGTGATCGCCCTTTTTACCGCGGCGGCCTGCGCGGCGGGCTCTCTTGACCAAGGGGAAAGCGGTTCTGCGCAAACCCAGTCATCCAGCGCTTCCGCTTCGCCGCCGGTGACCGACGCAGCGGGCGATCCCATTCCAGAGATGGCGGTGTACGAAGTGACCGACACCTCCGCTTATTCCGCTGAGGATGAAGCGGGGTATCTCGCTCGTTTCAACAAGCTGATGGAGGACGCGCGGGTTGGCGCTGGCCTCGACAGTTACGATCCGCTTGAACCGGTGGCCGGGGCAACGGGCGCGGCGCTGCTGCCCAAGACGGATGATCCATCGCTGTCGAAGGCAGGTCTTGAGAGCGCGCATGACTATGTCGCCGCCCGCAACACCTCAGCCTTCATCGTCTGGAAAGACGGCGCGATCCAGCACGAGGCCTATTTTGGCGATTTTGACGCCAAGACGCCGATTGTTTCCAAGTCGCTGGCCAAACCCATCACCGCTTTGTTGATCGGGCGGGCTTTGATGGAAGGGCACATACAGTCGCTGGATCAGCCGGTCGCCGATTTCATCACCGAATGGAAAGGCGATCCCGCGCGCGAGAAGATCAAGATCCGCTATCTGCTCGACATGCGCACCGGCCTGTTGCCGCAAGGCTTTTCGCCCAAGCCTGAAGACATGCTCAACCGCGCCTATCTGCACCCGCGCCACGATGAGGTGATCATCAATGATTACCCCGTCACGCATGTTGCAGGCGAGCGGTACGAATATTCCAACGCCAACGCCGAACTGGTCGCCCCGCTGATCGAGCGCGCGACGGGCAAGCGCTATGGCGATTATGTCAGCGAAGCGCTGCTGGAGCCAATCGGTGCGATGGGCGGCAGCGTGTGGGTCAACCGCGAAGGTGGCACCGCGCATTCGGGCTGCTGTATTCTTTTGCCCGCGCAAAGCTGGGTTCGCATGGCGATGCTGATCATGAAGGACGGCGTCTGGGAAGGCGAGCGGCTCCTGCCCGAAGGCTATGTCGAGGCGATGCGCACGGGCACGCCTGAAAACCCCTATTACGGCATGGGCGTGTGGATTGACGGGCCTTATATTGAACGGCGTGGCTTTGCGCACCCGGACATCCCCTATGGCAAGGTTGAGCATTCGCAGCCGTATCTCGATAAGGACTTGTTCCTGTTCGACGGCAATTCGAACCAGGTGGTCTACATGATCCCCTCGCAGAACATGGTTGTGCTGCGCACCGGCGCGCGCCCCCCTAAAGACGCGCCGTGGGACAACACGATTGTGCCCAACATCCTGATCCGTGACGCGGTCGCTGTCGCCGGGACGGCTCTGCCAGAGCCGCAACCGCAATGATTGACCCGCGCAGCAAGGAAGGCCCCATTTGCTGGCGACACCCGCGCCCCCCGCTGATCCCGCCGCTGCGCCGATGCCGGCTTCCGCCAGCGCCGCGCTTCCCACGTCGCTCAAACTGGGCTGGGGCAGCGGGGCGTTCGGCATCGCCTTGCTGATGAACGGCATTTCCGGGCTGATCTTGCTGTTCGCCTCCAGCATTCTGCAGATCGAGCCGTGGCTTGCTGGCCTCGTGATCTTCCTCGCCAAGCTGATTGACGTGGTCACCGACCCCGTCGTCGGCGTGTGGAGCGACCGGTTTGAAAGCCCACGCGGGCGACGGCGGCCCTTCTTGTTCTGGGGCGCGATAACCGGAGCGATCAGCTTTGCGCTCATATTCACCGCGCCCTCTTTCGAGAACCAGTTTCTTACCGCGTTCTATCTGTTCGTGGTGCTGAGCTTCTACGCGATCGCCTACACGATCTATAACATTCCCTACATCTCCATGCCGGCCGAGATGACGGAGAGCTATCACGAACGCTCGTCAATCCACGCCTATCGCATGGTGTTCGTCTCGCTGGGCTCTCTGGTCGCGTCCGCCGGGTTCAAGGCCGCGCTCGAATGGCTGGGCAAGACCGAAGCGCAAAGCTACGCCACAGTCGGCGTCGTGTTTGCTGGACTGATCCTTATCAGTCTGCTGACCGCCTATTTCACCACGGCGCGCGCGCGCTTTACGCAAGGCACGAAGAGCGAGAAATCGAACGTCGCGCAGATGGTCGAGGAATTCGGCGCGGTGCGCAGCAATTCGCACTTCCTGCGCTTGTTGGGTGTGAAACTGGCTCAGCTGTTGGGCGTGCAGACGACCTTGGCGGCCTTTGCCTTTTTCTTCGTCCAAACGCTGCAGCGCGATTTCAACGCGCTGGCGATTTTCGGGTTGATGAGTACGGCGGCCTCGATCATTTCCGCGCCTTTGTTGGTGCGTTTTTCCAAGCGGTTTGGAAAGCGCAACGCCTATTATGTCGCGGCCTCGGCCAACATCGCCTACGCGCTCAGCTGGTCCTTGGCCGGCCCGGAAGAGCCCGAATGGGCCCTATGGATCCGCGGCGTGGTCGTCGGTGTCGCCTTCACCGGCAACGTCGTGATGGCGATGTCGATGCTGACCGATATCATCAACCTCGACGCCAGCCGCACCGGCGTGCGCCGCGAAGGCGCGTACACCGCGCTCTACAGCTTTGTTGAAAAGCTGACCGCCGCGGTCGGCCCGCTGCTCGTTGGCTTTGCGCTGTCGATTGCGGGCTTCAACAACAAGCTGCCTTTTGACGTGCCCCAAGGCGCCAATGTCGACTTTGCACTTGTGGCGTCCGTATCTTGGCTTCCAGCCTTTTTCGGCCTGATCGCGATGTGGTTGCTTTCAGGCTATCGTTTGAACGAAGATGACATCAACGCCCAACCCAATCAGGTGACGACATGACGCAGACTTACCAAGACCCCCCTTTGCGCCAGCGCGGGCGCGCCTCGGTTGATTTTCTGGCTCAGATGGCAATCGCCTCGGGCGGAGTGCGCCAAGGCGTCGAAGCCGCAATTGCCGAGCGTGTGCCCGAACCGGCCGCGCTGCCCGATGATCTGGATGAGCGTTTGGCGTATATGGACGATCAACTGGCCGATGTGCCCGCCTACACGCTGCAAACGCTGATGGGCGATTGGCATGGCCGCATGCACGGGCGCATTGCTGCGGAAGCCTTTGAAGAGGTGAAGGGCGACCTGGCCGAGGCGTTTGAGGCCAGCGAAAGTGGTCCGGCCACGATTGAGCTGAACCCTGATCTGGTGCCGCCTTCCTATTGGGACGGCGTCAACTTTCACCGCACCCATGGCGGCTGGGACAAGCATCCCGAACAGGGCTATGTCCACGGCGAGATCGTGCACAAGAAGATGGTCGCACGGTTCTTCCCGGGCGGCATTTTCAAACAGCGCGCCGATGTCGCCAAAATGGCCCCGCGCGAAAGCTACGCGCGTATTCTGGATATGGGCTGTTCGTCCGGTCACTTCACCACCGGTTTGCAGATGGCCTATCCGGACGCTGAGATCAGCGGTGTTGAGCTCGGCGCGCCGATGCTCAAGCACGCCTGGCGCACCGCCAACGCCAACGGCTGGAACTGGAAGCTGTACCAACGCGCCGCCGAAGACACCGGCTTTGACGAAGGCAGCTTTGACCTTGTCGCCAGCTACATCATCCTGCACGAAATGCCCGAAGACGCGATCCGCAACCTGTTTGCCGAAGCGTTTCGTGTGCTTGAGCCGGGCGGTGACATGCTGATGAGTGACGTCACACGCTACGCGGACCTGGACAAGCTGGGCGTGTGGAAAGCCGATCGCGGCGCGCAGTTTGGCGGCGAGCCGCATTGGCGCGAAAGCGCGCAGCTCGATCTGGCCGAAATCGCGCGCGAGGCGGGCTTTGTCGATGTGAAAGCCGAAGGCGTCTATCCGCACATCGTGCAGGGCCGCAAACCGTGAGCGCGGTGGACCCCACAAGCTTCAACACGCCGGCTACCGAAATCCTGCAGGCGCAGCATGTCGATCAGGTCGCGCGCGCGGTTCTGACGCTGACGCGCGAAGTTGCGGTGTTGAACGACCGGGTGATGGTGCTCGAAGAACTGCTGGAGCAGAAAGGCGTGGTCGCCAGCGAAGCGATAGACACCTATCAGCCCAGCGAAGCCTTTCAGGCGCGCGCGGATAAGTCGATGCAAGCGATCACCGGCGCGGTGATCGCCGCGCTGCAAGGGGCCGACGGCGACTAACCCGAATTAAAGGCGCGTCAGGCGGCGATGTCCGCCACGCCGCCTTTCACGCCGCCTTTCCATCCGCCCAGCGCGTACCACGCGGCGGCGCGGCCATGGTCTTCCTGCTCGCCACCGTCGGCTGTGGCGGCGAATTCCTTGCGATCCACCACGGCTTTCACGTGGTCTTCGAATACCTCGTTGTGACCAAACCCGGCCTTTTGCATCATGCCCGGCAGGTTGAGCGTGTGCACGGTGCTCCAGAACGGTTCGTTGTTGTTGAACGAATCCCAGTCGCGGATGAACTGTTCGTAGACCGGCATATCGGTGTAGGGCGGCTGCTCCAGATGCAGCATCAGCCCGCCTTCGGCCAGAACGCGGTGCCCTTCCTTCATGATCACCGGCAAAGCGGTGCGGCTGGTTTCGTGCACGAACATGGTCGTTTGCACCCAATCAAAATACCCATCCTCCCAGCGCGACAGGTCTTCCGCATCGGCCTGGATAAAGGTGATGTTGTCCGCGCCCAGCGCCCGCGCGCGCGCATGGGCGTAGCGCAGCACGGGGGCGGCGGTGTCGATGGCGACGAATTCGGTTTCGGGAAAGGTGAGCGCGAGCGGCACGATATTGTGGCCAATCGTGGTGCCCAGCTCCAGCACGCGGCGCGGCGTCCAGCCGGGCCGGGTCCGCTTGATCCAATCGACAAGCCCTTGCCCTGCGCCATCGGACAAAGCGCCAATGCCGCCCGCCGTGGTGGCAAAGATGCCGCTGTCGTAATTCGCGCCAGCTGAGAAATCTCCGGCGGTTTCTTCGCCGTGATAGCTGCCGGGCATGCAGTGGATATCAACAGCGTCCTGATAACGCGGCGTGGTGATCGAGGGATCAAGCTCAAGCCCCGGCGTGTTGGTGTTGGTCGCGTGAATGCTCTCAGCCAGTTCCGCGTGCTGGCGCAGCACGATCGCGCGCCCGTTTTGCTGGCGAAACTCCATCGAATTGCGGCGCAGCGCGGACCACATGCGGTGGTAAGGGTCCTTGTTCATCGCCTTGCGCACTTCGTGGCGGTTCTTGGGCTCGCGCCTATGCTCTGCGACGAATTGGGGCAGCACGCGCTTTTCATAGGCCAGCGCGTTTCCCGGCCCCAGCTCCTGCGCCATGTAGCGGTTGAAATTGGCCAGAAAGTTGTAGCGCGCGGCCTCGTCGTGGTTCGGCTTTGGAAAAACCGCGTGTTGGTGCACTTTGGTGTAGGGCGGGGCGACGCTCATATCGCTCATCGATGGTCTCCGGTCAGGTTCGGTCCGCTCAGGCCGCGGCGGGCTGGGCGGGGGTTGGGGGTGTTGCCGCTTTTCCGGCCCGCAGCTCTGGATAGCGGCCAAGGGTTAGCAAAAGCGCCCCGCCAACGGCAAACAGCACCATGCTGACTTGCAGCATCAGGTTGTACGACCCCGTTTGATCGCGGACATAGCCGTACAGCAAGGGCGATATGGAAGCGAAGATGCCGAACGGCATGTAGAGCAGGCCATAGATGCGGCCAAATTCCAGCAACCCGAAAAAGCGCGCGGCCATAAAGGCGACGACATCGGATTCGGCTCCGGCGGCAAAGCCCAGAAAGAAACCCGCCAGCAGGATCAGCGCTTCGCTGTTCGTGCCGCTGGTCAGCAGCAGGCAGGATATGACCGGCAGACACAAGACGGGAAACGCGACGCCTGGCGCCCAGAAACGGTCAAACAGGACGCCCACGATAATCCGCCCAAGGAAAATCCCGATGGCCACAAACGAGATCACGGTCGCGGCAAAGCTGGCGTCAAAACCGCTCAAGATAACGATCTGCACCATGTGAATATGCGCGCCGCCATAGGCGAGAGCGACGAGGCAAATGCTCGCAAACAGGACGTAGAAACGATAGGATTTGAGCGCTTCGTTGCGGGTCAGACCCTTCAGCGCGCCGCCCTCATCAACCGCTTGCTGAGGCAATTCGTGCGGCTCAGGCTCGCGAAAGAAGACCAGCGCCAAGGGCAGCGCGATGACGAGAGGCAACAGGGCGACAACGGGGAAAACGCTGCGCCAGCCCGCTTGCTCAAGCACGTAATTGCTCAATTGCGGCACAACCAACGCGGCAAGGCTGGTGCCCAGCAACAAGATGCCCAGCGCAAGGCCGCGATTGGCGTGGAACCACATGCTGATCGCGCGGCTCCAAGAAACGGGCGTTGAACCGATGCCGACAATCCCGATCACCGCCCACAGAATATAGAAAGCGGGCAGATTGCTGGGCACCGCGTACATCGCGGCAAAGCTGACGCCGAACAGGCCCAAAGCGGTCAGCGCCACGGGCTTCACCCCGTGCTTGTCCACCAGAGCGCCGATTACGGGAGCCAGCAGCGCGCCGATGATCCCGTAGATCGTGACCGCCGCGCTGATCTGCAAAAAGCTCCACCCCAGATCGGCGTTGATCGGGCCGATCACGATCGGCAAAACGTTGAAAGGAATGGGCGATGCGCCGCACGCGACGCCCAGCGTGGCAGCGGCAAGCGGTTTCCAGCCAAGCCGGAATTCAGAGGCCATAGATATCGTCCTTTCCGACCTCTTCCATGCGGTGTTTGATCGCGCGGGGGGGCGAGGCGCTGTATGACTAACCGCCTGTCGAGCATTCGCCCGCGCGCCATCGCTGGCCTCGGGATGGCGTGCCTATCTGATGGCGCATGCACAGCGCCCCCACCCTCGACAAGCTCTCGCCGGATTCGCGTTTTGGCGCGGACACGCACAGCGCGCGGCTGGTGGAGTTGGTGGACGAGGCGACGCTTTCATCGCTTGATCCCGCCACCCTGCACGCGCTTCGGATTTTCTTTGCGGACACGCTGGCGGTGGGGATTGCGGGGCAGTGCAATCCGGCCGCCGACGGCATCCTGGCCGCGATGCAACAGGCGGGCGGAACGGGCGGTGTGTCCTGCCTTGGTCGGCCAGGGGTCGCCTTGCCGCCGCATCAGGCCGCCGTCGTCAACGGCTTTCAGATCCACTGTCTGGAATGGGACGGGCTGCACGAACCCTCTGTCGTGATCGCCCTGTGCGCCAGCGTTGCGGCGCTGCACGCGGATTTGCACCAGCAAGACGTTTCATATGGCGATCTGCTGCTGGCTTTTGCCGTGGGGGTAGAGACGGCTGTGTTCTTTGGATCCGCGGCGGCCAGCGCGCCGCGTTTCTTCCGCCCATCCGCCGCCGGTGTGATGGGCGCGGCGATGGCGCTGGGCAAACTGCGCGGATACGACCGCGATCAACTGCACAATCTGCTGGGCCTCGCCTATTCGCAAGCCGGCGGGACGATGCAGGCGCATTGGGAGGGCTCCGAGGCGCTGGCGTTGCAAGTGGGCTTTGCCGCCCGCGCGGCGCTTACCGCAGTGGACCTCGTTGCGCATTCGATCACCGGCCCGCACGAAGTCGTCAGCGGCAAGTTTGGCTATTTCAGCCTGATCGAAAACCCACAAGACCTCGACGGCGCGCTCGCCACATGGGGCGCCCCGTGGAAGATCACCGAAATGGCGCACAAGCCTTTCCCCGCCGGGCGCGCGACGCAAGCGGTGCTGACCGCGCTGCTCGACATGCGCGCGGCGCGTGACTTTGACGCTGATGAGGTTGTCTCGATCCGCGCCGAAGTGCCCTCGCTGATCGCGCTGCTGGTGTCGCGCCCCTTATCGCCGGACATGTCGCCCGCTTACGCGCGACTGTGCCTTGAATATGTGGTGCCGCGCATGCTGCTGGATCGCACGGTCGATCCCTTGCGCTTCACCTCTGACTGGTTTGGCGCGGCCGATGTCGCTGAGCTGGCTAGCCGTATCGAATGCGCGGTCAACGACAACCCTGATCCCAACGCGCTTGGCCCGCAGACCGTTGCGGTGTCCTTGGCCGATGGCACGCGGATGGAACAGTTCGTTGACGCGCCGCTGGGCGCGCCGGGGCGCGCGCTGAATTCCGATCAACGCGTTGAGAAAGTGGCGCGCTGCTTTGCCGCTGGCGGCTGGGATGGCAATCCGGCGGGTTTCATGCGGGCCTTTGAGACCACCGGGCTGGACGCGCCCGCGCGCGACCTTGTTTTAGGCAAGACGGGAGGCGCCGCGTGACCCTTGATCGCGAGAGGATGGTAGACCAGGCGCTCAACGGCTTTTTCCTCGCGCTCAACGCCAAGGATATCGACCGCATCCGTCAGGCTTTCACGCCCGAATGCCCCATGGTGATCCCGTCGTCTGACCTCGTCTACAAGGACGCGCACGACACGATCGTGCATCTGGAGGATTTCACCCAGACGTTTGAGGTGATCAACTTCCACGCTTTCACACTGGTGCCGGATCCTGAGGAAAAGCGTCTGGCCGCAACCTTCACCGTCACCCTGACCGACGATGAGGGCGAGATCACCGAAATGCGCAACGCCAATTTCTTCGAGTTCGCCGACGATCACCGGATTTCCAAAATCCTGATCATCGCCACCCAACCGCTCGACAAGGGGTTCCAGGTCGGGCGCAGCTGATCCACGTTTTGAGAAAGGGGCCCTTGAATGGCCACGAAAGCCGAAATTGCCAAGAACATGCCGCTGCTGGCCGCGGGC
>ERZ1740070.1164-NODE-1164-length-16708-cov-7.555275_pt1 | contig 16708 bp, 17 predicted proteins | sample MGYA00581734_ERZ1740070 | MGnify/ENA primary metagenome ERZ1740070 (study PRJEB43018, sample SAMN04849744) | marine metagenome | isolation source: floating plastic debris | place: Pacific Ocean | collected 2008-09-01 | study: EMG produced TPA metagenomics...
AGCCATCAAATAACGAACCGTCATGAAAAACTGTAGTACAATTCTTTTGGTCTTCTTACTGACTTTATCAACCATTAAGGGCCAAACGCTTATCTCCGGAAAAGTGATAGATAGCAAGGATAACCCTGTTATTGGCGCCAATGTTTACTTGGAAGGCACCTATGATGGCGCATCAACCAGCGAATCAGGGACCTTTAGTTTCGAGACCACCGAGGAAGGAACACAAACCTTGGTGGTTTCCATGCTATCTTTTGAACCCCATTATGAGGTCGGGGATGTAACTTATTTTAAGGATGTCACTCTCGTACTACGTGAATCGGTCAACGCTTTAACCGGAGTAACCCTTACGGCAGGAACTTTCGAGGCGGGAGACAACTCCAAGGTGTCCGTTTTGAAACCTTTGGATATTGTTACCACGGCAGGGGCAGCAGGAGATTTCGTGGCAGCGCTACAAACGCTTCCCGGGACTACTACAGTAAATGAAGATGGACGACTCTTTGTCCGAGGTGGCGATGCAACCGAAACCCAAGTGTTTATTGATGGACTTCGCGTGTTTCAACCCTTTAACGCTACGGCGAATAACATTCCAACCCGAGGTCGGTTTTCACCTTTCCTATTTAAAGGAATTACTTTTAGTACCGGAGGATACTCTGCAGAATATGGCCAAGCCCTTTCAGGAGTTTTGTTGCTCAATACTACTGACCTTCCCGACCAGGAGAAGACGGATATTTCCATCATGTCCGTGGGGGGAGGTGTGGGACACACTAAAATTTGGGGTGACCAGTCTTTAAGTGTCAACACTAGTTATATCAATTTATCACCTTATGAAGCTTTGATACCTTCCACCCAAGGCATTCGTTGGAACAGCCCTTATGAATCTATTTCTGGAGAAGCCGTGTTTCGAAGCAAAGGAGAAAACAATATGTTCAAATTCTACACAGGCTTTAATCAAGCCAACCTAGATATCGAGCAAGAAGATATCAATTTTGAAGACTTTGTGCAGTTTCGCCTAACCAACAACAACCTGTATTTCAATACTTCATACAAACACTTTTTTGAAAACGATTGGACCCTATATAGTGGTGCCTCCATTTCGTGGGACAATAATGATATCGGCTTGGAAAACAATGCTATCGATGCTCGGGAAACGGCTTCACATACGAAACTCAAAGTGAAAAAGACGTTTAGCAACCGCTTCAACATGAGCGTGGGTACGGAATGGTTCCGCATCAATTATGATGAGGATTTTAGGGATGCAGATGGTTTTGAAAGTATCAATGGCTTTAAAGATGACCTTTACGGTGCATTTGCGGAAAGTGATATCTTTTTTAGTAATGATTTCGCACTGAAACTAGGATTACGGGGCGAATATAGTAGCGTATTGGAAGATTTCAACTTTATGCCGAGGGTCTCGCTAGCCTACAAATCCAGTGAAAACGGACAATTCAGTCTGGCCTACGGGGATTTTTACCAAAACCCATTGAATGAGGTTTTACGCTTCAACCCTGGTGTAGCGAGCGAAAAGACTTCGCATTACATTCTTAACTATCAATATTTAAACAATGGCAAAACCTTTCGGGCCGAAGCCTATTACAAGGATTACGATGGTTTAATCAAATTTGATACAGAGCTACCGCTTTTTACTTCAACTTTTGACAACTTGGGAAAAGGATATGCTGCTGGCTTAGATATCTTCTGGCGTGATAACAAGTCTATTGAATATTTGGATTATTGGATATCTTATTCTTATCTCGATACTGAGCGGGATTATCGCAATTTTCCCGTATCCGCTACCCCTAATTTTGCTCCAAATCACAATTTCTCCGTAGTTACCAAATATTGGGTTGACAGTTTAAAGTCACAAATTGGACTTTCCTATATGTACAGTTCGGGCCGTCCGTATACCAACCCTAACATCGATGGATTCTTGAACGAAAAGACCCGTTCCATGAACAATCTAAGCTTTAACTGGTCTTATCTTTTGGACCAACAGAAGATTCTGTATTTCTCTGTAAGTAACATTTTGGGCTTCAAAAACATCAATGACTACCAATATGCGAATACCCCAAACGTAGATGGAATTTTCGATAGAAGGGCTTTAACCCCTGCTGCGGACAGTTTTTTCTTTGTGGGCTTTTTCTGGACGATTAGTGCCGATGGCAAAAGCAACCAATTGGACAATCTGTAAGGGTTTGTCGAGGGTTTCCACTGTCGTTAAATCGTTTGAATGCTTAGTTGAATGGAAGTATACTTTCGTTAAAAGGAATGCATTTCATCGATTAAATTGGGACTTTAACGACATAATATCTAATATTGATTGTGAAATAATAGTACAACTCTTATTGTAGGCCCCCAAATCTTGCACTAAGTAATTTAACATTACCTGTTCCCCTGCAGGTCCCTAAACCCTACTTAAAATGAAAGGCTATGGACTCAATTCTATTCCCCCTAACAAGGCGCATTGCGCAAATCTTCAAATGTAGTATTGTATTAAGTTTTATGACTTTTGGTTTGGTTCAACATACCCAAGCCCAAGAAAGTAATCCTTATGTGAGCTACGATGTTCCTTTTCAAAACTTGTTGAAATTCAATAGGTTTTTGATTAACCCTACGTTTTCTGCGGTGCGCGAAAACAAATCGTATGTCAATCTTTTTCACCGGAGCCAAGGTGCTGATTTTGCCGACAATAATCAGAATTACTTTCTGAGTTATAGTGGCCGAATCAATGACCGCATTGGTATGGGACTAAGTTTGTACAACCAGCAAGAAGGTATTATCACCAATCTTGGGGTTATGGCCAACTACGCTCATGGCGTGAAGTTGGGTCAAAACACCAACCTAAGTTTTGGGGTTAACATACCCTATTATGTGAGTAATGTGGATGCAGACCGAGCGATTGCCCTTGAGGATGACCCTGTTTTGAACGATGCCGCACAGACATCGGTTATTTCGATACAGCCGGGTATGAATCTTTCTCTTGGAAAATTTGATGTTGGTGTATTTGCTCAGAACTTGTTCGATTACGACTTAAAATCTGGCGAATCGTTGTCTGAAACAAATGACAAAATCTTTTCGGGTCACTTACAGTACTCCCACAGCTTTGAACATGGTGCTGGAATTTTTGAAGACGGCCGTTTGATGCCTTTGGCTAGAGCAAGGGTAGAAGGTGGACAAAACGCAATTTTTGGTGGTGGCCTTATTCTGGATTTGCCTAAACTCGGATGGTTGCAAGGCGGGTATGACCAATTCTATGGTCTTTCTGCCGGAACAGGTTTCAACCTGAATCGTAGACTTTCGTTTGGATATAATTTTGAGAAAAATACCGGTAGCAACCTCAATAACCTTGGGGTAACCCATGAAGTTTCGATTGCGTTCTCATTTGTGCCAAACTTGACCAAAAATGCCATTGCTTCCGATGATGAAGAGCAAGACGAAGACGGTGGTGTTGGACAAACCTTATTGGCTGATAATAGTGAGTCGGAGAACAAATCCTCCAGCAAATTGAAGGCTAAAACGAGACTGCGTCCCACCAATAAAGAAGATTTGTATTTCTGGGAAGAGCAGATGCAAAAACTTCAAGAGCAACAGGCAGATAACTATGCTGTTATCAATGAATTGATTTATCGCATGGATTCCATTGAAGAACATCGTGAGCGTGATTTCGAACGTCGTTTTGAGTTGGTAATGCGGATGGTGAAGCGTCAAACGGGTAACAAACTTCCTAGAGTGGAGCAAGCGGCCCAAGAACTCTATCTTGCGCAAACCATCGACTTGGATTCTTTGGAAAAAGCCTATGCCAAAACTGATTTGGCTTCGAATACTCCAAAACGGAAGCCGGTAAGAAAAGCGAGCAGAAAGGCAGACATAAAAGGAAAGAACACCTATAAACCTGTTGAAAAATATATGGATTTAGAAGGAATTGGGCAAGGACATTACATTGTGGCCAATGTTTTCTCAAACAAAGCCTACTTAAAACGATTCATGCAGAAATTGAAGGAACAAGGTTTGAATGCCGAGTATTTTACCAATCCTGAGAATGGATTAAACTATGTGTATTTGGCCAAGTTCCAGCAGAATGAAGACGCTTATGCGGCTTTTGAATCCCAAATGAAAGGGAAGTACAAAGAAGAGCTTTGGATTATGCATATTGACAACCCAAGGTATTCGGGATGGGCTGAAACCTCGTATTCTGACGCAAACTAAACCTTTGAATCAAATCCGTTCAGCAATGTCTTGACTATTGGCATCCTTGCGCTTCCGGAGCCCTGCTTTGATATTTTCATGGTCCTCGGGTCGGGTTTGAGATAGTTTATACGCCGCTTGAATTTTTGAGATAGCAATTTTAAAGCCGACCACGCCTTTCACCTGACGTAGGGTTTTGGGAGACATATCATGTAAAGAAATCGGATTTTCCGATTGTTCCTCATACTTGTCAACCAATCGGTGAAGGCTTTCCATGGTTTCGGCTTCGGACATGAGTTGCGGTTTGCCATAAACGTGAACCGCAATGTAGTCCCAAGTGGGGACCTCTTCGGAATTATACCATGAAGCCGAAATATACGTGTGCGGACCGTTGAAAATGCAAAGGATTTCCTGACTTTCTATAAGGGTCGTAGACTGTGGATTGGATTTGGCCAAATGCCCCACGAGATAGTCTTTTCCGTCTGGACCTTGTTCCAATTCCAGTGGAATGTGGGTCGCCCAAGGTTTACCGTCGGTTTGGTTTACAAGAATGCCAAAACCATTCTCTTTCACAAAAGCTTTGATTTCATCAACATTGGTATTCTCGTAATGATGCGGAATGTACATAAAGTTCTTTTTGAAAAACGTCTTTTAAGACGATTGCAAGTTTTGTAGTAGGTCAATAATTGTCTGATTCGCGAGATGTGCCCTGTTCAAAGCTTCCCATTGATTGCGCACCAACCATTGCATGCTTTCAAAAGTGGCATAGGTGTCTTTTTCACGCAATACAGCATAAAAAGCATCATCTGACAAGGCAAAACGTTCGGGATATTGCCCCATTTGGGTCATGAATAGACGTGTGCTTCCTAGTTTTTCTCGAAACTTCCACACACTTCCCATATAGACCATATCACCAGAAATTTTTTGGTGCAAAGCGAACCATTCATAATTATCCGTGAATTGGATATAGGAGTCTAACAGCTCATCATTTTTCAATAACCCAATATCACCGGTGGACAAAGCCGTTTCATAAGCGGACATGGCAGGCGTAAAGTTCGCTACTTGAAAAACAGCACTGGTATGGGCCTTTAAGGTATCTATGGAAATCTCCAAAGTCTCCTTTTGTATCATCTCCATAAAACTGAGCAAATCGCGGTTGATATAATCGGCCATGCTCAGCCCTTGTTCTAATCGTTTTTGAGTGGTTTCGGCATCTGAAAGGAGCGCGCCAATAAGCTTTTCACGCTCGTCGGAAAGTTCTCTTCGCTCGTTCCAAGTGTTGATTTGAAGTGCAATCAAGATTCCGATGACCACTAAGATGATTTCACCAAAAGCGTAAAGTAGATACTTGGAAAACTGTTTTTCAGCCAATACGTTTTGTCGGATTTTACGAAAAAAGCGGAGCATACCCTATAAATACTACCGGAAGTTACGCTATTCTCAGCAATAGCAGAACTTCGAATGGGGTATTTTGGAGTGCGTCCGCTTTTCCAAGCAATCCAACCAAAAACAATTTTTTGGCCTAACCTTTAATTAAAGGTGTAAGCAGCGCTGGTTTTTTCCGTGACGCGGAAGTAGCCATAAGCGATATTATCGGGATTGTCCAAATTGATGCAATTTCCAACTAAGGGTACGGGAGTTGCACTGAAAGGTTCCCCTGCGCTATCAAACTGGTCAATGAGCAGTTGCAAGTAATTATAGTAGTCTTCAGAGATGCCGTAAAACTGAATATCGACCACGTCGCCCGGTTGGAATTCCTGGATATTTTGGTCTTCATCTTCAATCTTCTCATAAAAGATGCTGAATTCATTTCCATCGATAAATTCGTCTTCGATATAGTACAGCTCGGGCAGCAGGTCTCCTCGTGCTTGAAACCGCAGATAATACCAATTTGCCATGGTTTCGGGGTCTTGAAAACTCACATTTACTTCCAAAACGTCATCCTCTCCTTCTTCTGTGGATTGGCTGATTTCGGTAAACGGTGAAACAGGGAACAAGGTCTCCGTTGCCCGATACCGCTCGCCATTGTATAAAATATCCAGCTGGTAGCGATTTCCCAGAATGGGAACAAAAGTGTCTATGCTATAATTCCCGGGCGTTCCTTCGGTAAAAATGAAGGTTTCTCCTGTGTCCAAATTCACAACCTCTACGGATGCACCGCTCACGGGAGGATTATCTTGATTTTGAAAATAGGGAGTAGAGGTGCGTAGTTGAATGGATTGTTCGTTTCCAGTTGTGCCCTGTTCCCAATCCAATGAGGCTTCCACCACCAAACGTATGGGTGCTTCAGGAACATCAACTTCGATAACATCGGTACAAGCCCCTAGAAGGCTAATACAAGCTAAAGCAATATATAGATGAACTGTTTTCATGACTTAGAATTTAAAATTGTAGGTGAGGGATGGAACCATACCAAAAATGGCGGTTCGAGTCGCTTCATTGGCGCCTGTTTCGAAATTTTGCCCGAACGAAATGGCCGCAGCATTTTTTCGATTGTATACATTGTAGATACTGAGAACCCATTCGCCTTTCCACCTTTTATCTGGGCGTCTGGTGGGGCGATAGGTTGCCGAAACATCCAAACGATGATAGGCTGGAAGACGGTCTGCGTTACGGAGCCCAAAACTTGCAATGGAGACGCCTTCATATTCATATTGCCCATTGGGGTAGGTTACGGGCCGTCCGGTTTGAAAAATGGCATTGGCACCTAGACTCCACTTATCTGAAAGACGATAGGCCGCGGTCATCGAAAAGTCATGGGTACGGTCGAAGGGAGTGTTGTACCACGCACCATCATTGATACCAGGACCACCAGCGATTCCGCCAGGTGTGCGCTGTTCTGATTTTGATAGGGTATACGCCAGCCACCCGGTCAAAGGGCCTTCATTCTTTCGAAACAAGAATTCAAGACCATAAGCTCTCGATTCCCCATTTAGAATTTCTGTTTCGATAGTGTTATTTCCAATCAAATCCGAGCCATCGATATAGTCAATTCGATTGTCCACATCTTTATAATAGACTTCCATTTCAAGGGAATACATTTTGTCTTTAAAGTTTCTGAAGTACCCCAAAGCATATTGATTGGACAATTGGGGTTCGATGAACTTTCCGCTAGGTGCCCAAACATCAAGTGGGGTTACCGAAGCGGTGTTTGACAATAAATGAATGTACTGTGCCGCTCTGGAATAGCCTAGTTTAATGGAACTGTTGTCATTAAGTTGATAGGCGAGGGCAGCTCTTGGTTCAAAATTCTGAAAAGTGGCAATTCGGTCACTTTTCGCAAAGTCCGTTTCGCCAATAGGCTCAGTTCGCAGATAAATGCGGCGAGTCTCGTCATACACCAAAGGTTGGTTGTTCTCGTAAACGGATAGACTTTGTCCGCCCAAGCGCATAAAATGACTCAATCGAATGCCATACTGTGCCGTAAGTCGGTCACTTAGTTTGTGTTCTGCATTCACATAAACCCCGCTTTCCAGAGCTCTTTTCTCATCCAATTTTAGCGGATTTACCGAAGAGGTTTCACTGGTGGGTCTAATTTCGCCTGGGTTGAAGAGATAGGAAATGGTGCTCACTCCAAAATCCAGCTTAAACCTATCACTTAAATAGTATTTCAAATCATATTTGAGGTTGAAGTTTCGAATAGAGGAATCCCAATCCAGTTCAAAATCATCGATATCTAGATTGTAATCGTAGTTGCTGTAAATCAGGGATAGGTTAGAAAACAAACGGTCATTGAAGATGTGGTTCCAACGCAAGTTTCCGGAAGCATTCCCGTAGCTGCTATTAAAAGAGTCTTCTAAATTGAAATTATCCCGACCGAAGTATCCTGAGAGAAACAACCGGTTCTTTTCGCCCAGTTCATAGTTGGCCTTGAGGTTGAGGTCATAAAAACCGGCAGTGTTTTTCTCTCCCGCCAGCTTCAGAAGCACATCCAAATAGGAACTTCTACCGGCAACCAAAAAGGAACCTTTGTCCCCGAAAAGAGGGCCTTCAGCAGCCAAACGACTCGAAATGACTCCGATACCGCCCGTTAGCGCGAAGTTTTTCCGGTTACCATCCTTTTGACGTACATCAAGAACGGAAGAAACCCGACCTCCAAACCTTGCAGGGATTCCCCCTTTGTACAGTTTCAAGTCTTTTACGGCATCGGCATTAAAGACGGAGAAAAAACCGAGTAAGTGGGAAGTATTATAAATAATCGCTTCGTCCAAGAGTACCAGATTTTGGTCTGCTGCACCTCCGCGTACGTGGAATCCGGCGGAACCTTCACCATTGGCGGTCACCCCAGGCAATACTTGCAAGGACTTAATCACATCTACTTCTCCAAGAACCACTGGCATCTGCTTTACCGTGCTAATGTTGAGTTTGGAAACACTCATTTCGGGTTTCCGAAGGATAGCACGTTCCGGTTCTTCGGCAGTGACTTCCACTTCGGTCAATTGATAGGAAGTGGACTGGAGTTCAATATCCAATTTTTGGTTTTGCGAAAGGTCAATGTCGCGAAGGACATCTTGATATCCCAAATAGGAAAAGACCAAAGTATACTTTCCCGCAGGTGCGGTAAGGGAGTAAAATCCATATTCGTTCGTGACCACCCCAATGGTGGTTCCTTTTAAAAAGACAGTACTACCAAAAAGAGTCTCCCCGTTTTGCTGGTCTGTTAGCGTTCCACTTATGGTGAAATTTTGTTGTGCGCTAAGGAGTTGAACTCCAAATAGTGCAAAAAAGAATAAAATATGCCATCGTTTGATGGACTTAGACAGTGTTGTCATGAATCATTGGTTTACGATTGTTGCTTTCATTTCTGTTTGTTTTTTGGAATGCATTCGCCTTAAGGACACAAGTTGTTTTTGAAGGGTTGCATCCTTCCGAAAAAAGATTTTCCGGTATAGCATTTAAAGGGGTGAATAGGGATAGGAAGGGTTTATCTGCTAGTGAATTACAATTCAGTCGCTAAAATTGACAATTGGGTCAGTGCGAAGCGATTCCCTCTACAAAACAGCACATCTTTGCCTCGTAACAATCAAAAAACGAGCAGTCATGAAAATCACCAACCTCCTTTTCGTCAGTCTTTTTTTCGGAATACAAGCGATGACAGGACAAGAAACAGGAGAACTAACCGTGACCGTAACGAACATTTCAAACAACAAAGGTGTTATTCGAGTAGGCCTTTACGATTCCGAATCAAATTGGTTGGATAGGGTTTATGAAGGCAGGGATGGTGTCATCAAAGATGGAAAAAGCACCGTAACCTTCTCGAACATCCCTTACGGTACTTATGGAATCTCCCTTTTTCATGACAAAAACGAAAATGGAAAACTGGATTTGATTCTTGGATTCATGCCAAAGGAGGACTACGGTTGTAGCAATGGGGCAAAAGGACGATTTGGTCCGCCAACCTGGGGTGACGCAAAATTTACTTTAAATCAAAAAACGATAAAACAAACCATTAAACTTTAAGTCATGAAAAAATTCATCATCGCAATTTTGCTAGTAAGTTCAGGTGTTTATGCGCAGGGCGCTTACGAAAAAGGTATGGAGAAAGCCCTAGGACTCTGGAGTGAAGGTAAAATCACCGATGCCTCCAATTTGTTTGAACGTATCGCCATGGCGGAACAAGACAATTGGTTGCCTTATTATTACGTTGCCCAAATCAATACGGTGACTACTTTTGGGCAAAAGGACGAAAAAATTGTGGGCGAGCGTCTTGGAAAAGCCAAGGAGTTTTTGGATGTGGCCAAAGCTATTTCTCCCGATAATCCTGAACTTCTCGTGCAAGAGGCGATGATTAACACGGCCTGGATTGCATTTGACGGCGCTACCTATGGTATGACCCTATCTGGAAAGAACGTCAAATTGTATCAAGAGGCGATTGCGCTTGCACCAGAAAATCCTAGAGTGGTGTTTTCGAAGGCAGAATGGGACATGGGAACTGCACGTTACTTCGGCAAGGATACTGCACCGTATTGCAAGGACGTGGAAAAGGCCGTTGAACTTTTCGCTACCTTTAATCCAGAAACACCCTTTTATCCCAAATGGGGAAAGGAACGCGCAGAAGCGGTGCTTTCCGAGTGTAAAAGTGAATAAGGATGCCGAGGTTTTTTAGAGAACTTTTTAAATCTGTTTTAGTCGGGACGGCCATATATATCGTCTTCCTGATTATTTTTTATGCCAATGGGGTGACCTTTACCACCCAAGAGCTGTTGCAGGAGTTTGGTGAAAGCATGATTTTCTCGGTTATCATCTACATGTGCAATGCCTATGTTTTCATTCTTTTTATGCGAAAGTTTGGAAGCAATTTCTTCAAACTGAAGATTTTGGGATTAGGGATTCTTTGCAACATTTTAGCTTCGGCCATAGGCATCTTTGTATCCCGGTTCATTTTGTTCGTGCTCGTTCATGATACCCCTGTTATGGATTTCCTAATGGGTGAAAAACTCAGTTTTTACAGAGTGTCTTTCATCATTTCAATGGTGGTTACCCTTCTGTTCTATGCGATTTTTTACTACCGCTATTACAAGGAGAAGCAAGTAAAGGAACAAAAGATGATTGCGGGCACTGCCTCAGCACGATTTGATGCCCTTAAAAACCAATTGGGACCCCACTTTCTCTTCAACAGCCTCAATGTATTGACGAGCCTGATTGAAGAAGACCCCCACCAAGCCCAAAAGTTCACTACTTCACTTTCCAAGGTCTATCGGTATGTTTTGGAGCAAAAGAATAAGGACTTGGTCACGGTTGATGAAGAACTTCGCTTTGCTCGCACCTATGTACGACTCCTTAAAATGCGTTTCGAGGAGAGTATCGTATTCGACATTCCAGAGCAGTCCAGTATTCCAGATGCCCGTATTGTACCGCTTTCGCTACAACTACTGCTCGAAAATGCAGTCAAACACAATGTGGTTACATCTTCCAAGCCGCTGCGCTTGTCCGTCCGAGAAGAAGGGGGGATGTTGGTCGTTCATAACAACCTACAAGAGAAACAAGTGGTGAAAAAGAGTAGTGGGGTGGGGCTGCAAAACATCAAACAACGTTATGCGATTTTGTCAGATAGGGAAGTTATTATTGAAAAGACTGCCTCTGATTTCAGCGTATCCCTACCCATGCTGACGAAGCAAGTTTCAGCCATTGAAATCCAACAGAACTCCATTGAAGAGAAACGCTATTTGAAAGCCAAAGAAAAGGTTGAAGTCATTAAGGGTTTTTACAGCAACCTTATTAGTTACGTAATAGTTATCCCTTTTCTATGGTGGCTTAATTTTAGAACTACAGAGTTTCTTTGGGCTTTTTTCCCGACCATTTCCTGGGGTTTCGGGGTTGTGGTCCACGGCCTGGAAGCCTACAACAGAAATCCGTTATGGGGCAAACGTTGGGAAGAGCGAAAAATTCAAGAGCTCATGGAGCGAGAAGACTTTGAATAGTTTTCAGTTCTTTAAGTACTTTCCACACGGTTTTACAGTTCATCCAACGAAAACGACAATTCGCGAATTCCTTTTTCAATCCCTCTTTTTTGTGCCCTAAGTTTGAATCATACAATCAAACAAAAACAATCAAGATGAAAACGAGCAGTGAATTACAATATGAAGCCGCAAAACAAAAAGTAGAGGAAATCAAATCCTTTTATGTGCACGCCATAGTCTATGGCATTGTGATATCCTTATTATTCTATTTAAATTACAGAACCACTTCGTACCTCTGGGTATTGTTTCCCTTGGTGGGGTGGGGTGCAGGACTTATAGGGCACGGACTGGGCACCTTTGGTTACGTTCCTTTTTTGAGCAAATCATGGGAAGAGCGCAAAATAAAAGAGTTTTTAAACCGTGACGACATCTAAACACATTTGAATCATGGAGCAAAAGGATACAGAGAACAAGTATATTAGAGCGAAGCAGCGCGTAGCAGAACTCAAGGGGTTTTATGCCCACATCACTGCCTATATTGTGGTAATGGTCGTTCTGGCGGTAATCAACTACCTAACAAATGAATTTCGCTATGCATGGTTCCTTTGGGCGGCATTTGGATGGGGCATCGGCGTATTTTTCCATGCCGTGGCTACTTTTGACCTCAATCCCTTTTTTGGTAAAAAATGGGAGCAACGTAAAATCAACGAGATATTGGAAGAAGAAAATCAAACTGGTAAATGGAAGTAACGATGGAAAATATGAACAACAATAAACTGGCAAGGGCGAAAAAGCGAGTAGACGAAATCAAGGGGTTTTATATTCATGCCATAGTTTATGTATTGGTCAACGCCTTTATTTTGGTCAATATTTATTTGAATAGTAATGATTTTTGGCAATGGTCCCATTTTATAACCTTGTTCGGTTGGGGAATTGGTCTGGCGTTTCATGCGGGGAAAGCATTTCGGTTCAATCCTTTTTTTGGGAAAAGCTGGGAGGAACGTCAAATACAGAAATACATAGACGAGGATAAAAAACAAATGGATAAATTTCTTTAAAATGGAAAATCAAATAGCATACGAAAACGCAAAGCGTCGGGTCAAAAAGCTAAAAGGTTTTTACAACCATGTTTTGGTTTACATTATCATCAATCTGATTATTCTTGGTATTAAGTTGTATTTCTATGAAGACATTAGCCAAGCCACATGGAATGATGAATGGATGTTTTGGAATTTCTTCTCTACTCCCATTATTTGGGGTGTGTTTTTAGTGGTGCACGGATTGCGGGTTTTTTCACATTCACGAGTTTCAAAATGGGAAGAGAAAAAGATTCAAAAGATTCTAACCGAAGAAAACAAAAAGATCAAGCGATAACCTTTCTAAACCTATCCAAAAATGAATGTGATTATTATTGAGGACGAAAAACCTGCAGCCCGAAGATTGAATCGGTTGCTTGCCGAACTTGATGTTGAAGTGTCCACCATGTTGCATTCAGTGGAAGAAGCGCTCGACTGGTTTCAAAATAATCCACAACCCGATTTGATTTTTCTGGACATCCAACTTTCCGATGGATTGTCTTTTGAAATTTTTGATATGGTGGAGGTGCAAAGTGCTATCATTTTCACCACCGCTTATGACGAATATGCTTTGCAAGCATTCAAGTTAAACAGCATCGATTATTTGCTGAAACCAATCGATGATGAAGAGCTGGAGAGTGCTGTAAAAAAGTATCGAAATTTTAAGCCTGAACATCAGAAGATTTCCGTCGATTTTAATGACATTAAAAAACTGCTGGTGAACCCTCTTGAACGGGAATACAAAAAGCGTTTTACAGCGAAGGTCGGACAACATTTGAAAATCATAAATGCCGACGAGGTGGAATGTTTTTTCAGTGAGAATAAAGGGACCTATGCCGCTACCGTTGATGGAAGAAATTATTTGATGGATACCACTCTGGAAAATCTGGAAGACGAACTTTCACCCGATGTCTTTTTTCGAGTGAGCCGTAAATTTTATGTGAACGTAAATCATATCAAAGACATCATTTCATACACCAATTCACGCCTTCAAATCAAGATGAACCGCTTTTCCGAGCAGGAAATAGTGGTAAGTAGAGAGCGTGTAAAAGATTTCAAGTTATGGTTGGAGTAGATATTTTCAAAATACTGAATATCAATAATTAATATTATCAAAAAAAACAACTATAGGTTTTTCTTATACCAGCTTTTTGAGTGAAAAACTCTCATGATTCCTCCACACGGTTGTCGTCGAAGGCAGAAGGCAATAATTTCGGAATCAATTTAATAAAAATAGGGAGTAAAACCGCACCGCCAGGCAACATGAAAATTGCTAATGAAGGAATGGTTTTAAAAATATCTAGTAATTGATTTTGAACTTTTTTCTTTTCTTCTCCACTCAAATCCCGAACAGTTGACTTGGATAAAAGCGTAACCAACTCTTTACTTTCAGCCAATTCTTTTTTCAATCTTTTGCTATTTCTCAAGATGAGTTTTCCGACGTTTTTGGACATTCCTTGATAGAATTGAAAAGCTACATTTTTGTCGTTCAAATAGCCGATGCGATGTTTGTTTTTTGCGAAGAATTCTTGCACCAAATCTAGGGCGTTTTTTACTTCGTTATTTGTTTTGTTTAGGTCACTGCCTAAACTAAAAACATAGTCGGTTTCTGTGTAGTCAATTTGCTTGTCTTCCCATATGGTCAAACAGGCCATATCCAGAAAATAATTCTTTTCTTCGTTGCTAAATCCAAGCGTCAAAAGGTCGCGATAAGTGCCATCAAATTCTGTTTCTTTGAGGTCAACATACGTTAAGGAAGCGGCCAAAAGTTGGATTAATTTGGCATCATTTTTACTTGTTTCTTTAGAATTCAGAGCGTGATACGCAATGTTCATGGTGACATATTCTAGCACCTTGGCATGCTCAATAAGGGGAATTTTTTGTTGGAGATAGGTACGAAAAATCAAAACATCTACGAAAAGTAGGGAGTTGGTCAAACTGTTTCCAAGAGCTCTGCTAAATACATTTCCGCCTAAATAAATTCGAGTATCAATAAGTTTTTCAAGTTGCGCCTCGGTTCGTTTTCCGGTTAATATCTTATTGAGAAAGGAAATTTTACCGACCTCTAAATCTTGATAGTATGCAAAAACCTTTTCCACAAACTTTTGGAAATCGTCGTCGTTCGTTTCCAATATATAAGTCTGATGTAGGGCGGTAAGCAAGTTCAGTTTTGCTACTTCATCCTCTAAGAGCTTCAACTCGGTTTGTATCGTGGGAAACACTTCAATATGGATACCATACACAAAACCAATCGCGCGAAGGTGCTGATAGAGTTCTGCCGCACTGGTACAACCTAAGGATTGTTGTTGCACCAAATGTCCAAATTTGTTTATCCAACCGTTGGCCGAAGGATTCATGGTTTATTGATTGATACCTGCAAATTAGAAGAATTTATTGGTTTGCAATGATTCTGGCCCTCAATTTCTATTGGGAAAATTTTAACAAACCAAAACAGAACCCTCCAACATAAGCTTCCGTAGGTAGGGGCGTATTAATCATAATCAAAATCTAAAATGACAAGAACAACTAAGTATGCAGCGGCCGGTTTGGCATTGTTGGTTGCAGGCGGAATATTATTATCCGCAGACCATATCGATGCACCCGGTACCGTTGGAACAACCTCGGACATTGCTGACTTCTTCGCCTTTGAGCCTACGGAAGGTTCGGATAACACCGTATTCGTAGTCGACGTGCAATCCGATGTCCTTCCCGAGCTTCCGTATGGAACCTTTGACGAGGATGTGCTGACCGAAATCAACATTGACCTTGATGGGGATTTGGTAGAAGACCAAGTGGTTCAAGCCATTCCAAGAGATGGTAGAATGTACTTTTTTGGGCCAGTTGCTCCAGACCAAACCGGTTTGAACAGTGCAGTACTGGTCGATGCGCCTTTAGGTGATGTTGCGATTTCAGCCGAAACCGCGACCGTGGAAACCACAGCTGATGGAGTTTCTTTATTTGCAGGCCCGCGACAGGACCCTTTCTTTTTTGACTTTTTTCAATTCAATGCAGTGATTTCTGCTGAATTGGATTCTGCTCCGGGTGGTTTTCTCCCGGTAGGAGAAGCTGAAGACACTTTTGATGGGGCCAACACGCTGTCCATCGCTATTGAAATCCCGAATGCTTTATTGGGAACACCCACAGCAACCAATGCATTGGGACTGACGGTCTACAAAACATGGGTCACCACAAACCGTAAACAATAATCGTAAACACAAGAGAATGAACCGAATTAAAATTCAATTTCCACTTTGGATATTATGTTTCGCTATGGCTTTTGTTGCCTGTAGTGATGATGACAATACAATCGTCCCTGATGATATGGATATGATGATGGATGATGACGATGGTATGATGCCAATCGATTTTTCAGGAACTTTTGGTCAAGTTGACTTTATGGGACGTCCTGGAATCAATACAACTTTAAGTTTTGATATGGACGGAATGCCGAGTGTAAAAGATGCGCATAACGTAGCGATTCCTTCTGAAATGGTTGGAATCTTTCAACAAGGCTTTGAAGCACGTTTGGAACAATACCACGATGTGTATGCCCTAAAATTGGGTCTTGACCCTATGGCGGTTAACTACGAGAACAACATCCTGGGTCTCGATGCCACAACCTTAACCACCGTACTTGCTGCAGATGTTTTGGAAGTAGCGCCTGATTTACCCACCACCTATTTCAATCCTGGAACAGATTTCGACAATGACGGAATTGTTCTAGTGCCGGATGGAGATGAAGTAGCCTTAACCGGAAGAACCCCAAGCGATGACATTATTGATGTATCCTTGATTCTATTCTTTGGAGGTGCACAAGGTGACCGTTTTAGTGGACAAGATTTGGATAGTGACGGCACACCAGATTTACCACGTTTGACCTCGGATGGAGTAGGTTTAACAGCTATACTTTCTGATACATTCCCGTACCTAGGGAATCCTGAATAGCATTTACGCTATGAGAAAGAGGGGAGGGGCTTTCGCCTCTCCCTATTTACCGCAACAAACAACAAACAGCATGAAACAAATCATTTATGGGATGATTGCAGTACT
>ERZ1740070.1165-NODE-1165-length-16700-cov-8.390688_pt1 | contig 16700 bp, 7 predicted proteins | sample MGYA00581734_ERZ1740070 | MGnify/ENA primary metagenome ERZ1740070 (study PRJEB43018, sample SAMN04849744) | marine metagenome | isolation source: floating plastic debris | place: Pacific Ocean | collected 2008-09-01 | study: EMG produced TPA metagenomics...
TCCGGAAGTTGACCATTTATGACTTGCTGTCATGACGTACTGTTCTGGGAGTGTAGGTTGTATAATTATTTTATATATATATATATATTGTGTGTGAGATAATTTTAATGCATAGTGGAGTGGAATTAAATGAATGCTATGATGTTATTATATTTGATTGGTCGATGAGGCATGGCTGAGTTTGAGGAGTTGTGCACTCTGAACAAAAACCGTAAGCTGTTGAACATTCATGAAACAATTTATTTTGCTTTTTTTTCTTGCTTTCAATCCAAATTCATCTTGTTTTCAATGATGCCATAAAATTGTAAATATGTGTATGTAGTAAAAAATGATGCAACGCAATGTAGCTGACGAATGTATTTTTCACACATTGACATTCAGATGTTCCCTAGCTTTGTTCCTAGAGAGATTTATAAATGCAGTAAAAGACCTATACTTGGCAGCAACTTCTTAAAGCCTGTACCAGAAAGTTACTGCCCAGTCACAAGACTGAATAAGTGGGTCCTGGTATAGGAAATGTTAGGTGTGTTGAATGACATGACGTATTGAAATTGCTCATAGTAACTTTTGTGGTGATCAGATTCAGCTTTTACAGATGAAAACCCTTCTTAAAACTTATGTAACTCTTGCAGATTTGGGGACCAAGACAGATTTGCTCAGGGGCAGATCTTCAATATAATGGCTCTCAAAAATGCTGCCAGGCTCAATCAGTGTTTAACTTCTCAACTGAACCATTCTCAGTTATCCGAAACTGTTCATGAAGTGTTGTTAGAGATGCCCATCAGTAATGCACAAGTTCAAAAACCATACAGTCGGTCAGCTTGTAGAGACACAATAGGGTTTCTATTACATAGACAGGTTCATGTCATCTACTAATCCTGGCTGGATTAACAATCAATCTCTATGGAGACTAGCTGGGTAATTGATGAAAAATGCCAATATGCCAGCAGAACTTTGCTGGTAAAATTGATTGTCAAGGAATAAACCAAGGGACAGTCCTGACTAGTTTTACATGACCCTGAAAAATCAAGCGGGTCACCCACCTCATTAAGAATTAATCCAGAGCAAATCCAACGATTTATGATGTAAACAATAATGGTTATTATTCTAATTTACCATAAACTATGTGCAAAAAAATAATCCATGCTCTTTTTCACGTCATGGCGACTTCAGTTTTTTTACATTAAACATGAAAAGAGGAGGAGGGGTGAAATCAAAATATTGCCAGAGCGATCTGCTAAACCATCAGAGATATAATATACCATATGAACTTAATCAAAAGTATCGTGGTGGGGGAGAACAAGCAAGTCCTGTATAGAAAATAAAATAATACAAAACATTTAAAATCCTGTACATGTTAACTATGAGAAAACAACAGGGTTCACTCAGTGCTGACACCACTGTGCCATTGAGGAGACAATTCTAATATTTCAACGCACAGCCTCCGCAGACATAAATAAAAAAATTGAGCCTTGATAACCTTAAAGATTCAAGACCATTCTTACTGAAAACATAGGGAAAAATCAACAAATATGTGCAAAAATAACCTAGAAATTGAAAATAGTGACGGACCCTGGGCACAGAGGTTAAGGAACGAAAATCCAGATATAAAATATTTTGTGAGAATTGGGAAAGGAGAGATATAATCAATTTGAACCGAGTTTGACCAAAATATCATTGACTTATGATTGTCAGCCATGGACCAAATACCGGATAATTTTTTGGTTTATCAAGTGAAGTAGTTCAACTAGAATGGTTAATATAGTTTGAAAGTGTTGGTTTGAAGTGACAGAATTATTGTGATCAGGACTCACGACAATGTTGCCTTGACTAGAGAGCTGGGTTATTTTGTCTTTTCTAGTTATCTCCCCTTTAATAAAACTTTTTGTATGTATAATCATGGTCACCGTGTATGGCTGAGTATCTTTGTCAGATAAAACATAAAAAGAAATGCTGTGTGCCCTCTCAACTGTGCGTCAATCAAAATCATAATTAAATATTGCAGAGAAGTGCAGCGGAGAGGGAAAGGTTACAAAATGAGGATAGATATACGACAAAAAACTATGTCGATAGATTCAAATAAATACACTGCAACAGTAAAACAAAACTACCGAGGTCTTTGGCTTCAGATAAACAAAAATGAAAATTTCTTTTGACGTACCATCAAAATTGTGCCCACCGTCTAAAAGTTTTTGGCTAGCTTTTGCCAAAAAATCACAGTAGTGTATTATCTCAAATTTAATAATATAATATAGCATGGAATGTGGTCATTATGTTCATTAGCTTCTCTAGCTACCGACGCTATCTCAGAGAACTTGAAACTTATTGGCATCAAATTTATTCCAGCTATCTGCTGGGATCTCGTTTTGTGAGGGAGAGGAGCCGGGTCCGCCCTGAGGACTCAAATGTCCGTTAGATGTGAGTCTCGGCTGATAGAGTCCGTGTGTTGAGTACATAGCAGCGGGTGGAGCGCCGTGTGCTGCCGCTGCAGCTGACATCATCGGCAGCTGCATAGGAGGTAGATATTCACTATAGTAGCTGGCTGGCTGAGCTGAGGCTACAGCTGCAGAGGCTACAGAGCTGTACTGATGGTGACTTGTAGGGTAAGCTTGGTGAGCAGTAGGCATGTAAGCAGGTCTCTGCATACACTGTCCACTAGCGCTGCCGGCAGCAGCCGCTGAACTCATCATGTCCATACTCTGAGGCAGCGTAACAGGAGACCAGATACTCGGTGTCGACGAACTCGGTGTGGGAGGCAGACTAGCTGGCACTGCCGGCACTGACGGAGGTACAGTCGAGGAGGGGGCGGTACTACTGCCCGCACTTGGTGGAGAACTCTTATACGGAGATCCCGGGCTAGAGCTGGATGGAGGCGGTGATTTGCTACCAGATTTAGCTGTCGATATTTTAGGTCGTGGTTTTGGAGTATCGTTCCCCTTCTGTTGTTGTCTACACTTTGCTCGGCGGTTTTTGAACCAAACCTGGAAATACAAAAAGATATTTTTATTCAATGTAAATTAGTGAAAAACAAATTCTCAGATCATTACATATTCTTTTTTTATCCAAACATTCAACTTTGGGTCTACATTTTTCTACAGTAGAAATATGAAATGGTACATTGAAATTTGGTTGCATATGAGTTATTATGGTTATTCGGTATTATGTAAAAAGGTGGGCTTTAGTAAGACAGCTTATTAATGTGTCAATTTAGTTTTGTGGTCAGCTTCGTTAGTTGTTTGGTTTCTATGGTCGTGTCATTATTCTCATCTCTATTTCATTTAAATTCTCTGATCTAAGCTGAAACATGCAGTTTAAGCTCTGCTGAGTTTATATGTGTAAGGAGATGGTTATCAATAAACAGTACAACAAGCCTATAAATGACGGCTGCGGCGCTGGTGGCCTTTTTTAATCCCAAATAGACATGTACATTATGAAGTGAAGTGCCCATCAAAAAACTATGTGCCAAGGTGATGACAAGCATTATGTGTGTTTTTGAATGCGAGTTGAGGTATATTATAATATTTGTACGGCTCTTGCCACTCTCTATGCTGGCTGAGATTGCAGTCAGTCAACACAAGTATTCTCATCGATATGTAAACATTTAATGTTTGAGCTGCGTCCTTTAGTGCCATGTATAAGTGTTGACTATGTATACGGTCATGGCGCGACATGCACCAACTATGTCCAAGATACGGCTCCAAAATAATAAAAATCAAATATTGTCTTTTCTTCATCATGACATACAGTGTCTGACCATTTCCTACTCTGCATTGCTAGGCAGGGAATGACTTGCCGTCATCATAGCCTGCGCCTCCATATCACAAATAATCAATGTGCTGGCAAAATCAAACACTCTCATGTCAATCATTCATTCTATATAGAGTCGCATCGGACTCAACCGGCAGACTCAATTCCTCTAGTTTCACTTTCCTCAGCAGTAAAATGCACCCACGGTTTTTTACATGAAGGAGCTATTGACTGAGCTGGCGATTATTAGTGGCTAAAAAATCCATATGCCAATGTTTGATGTCTTGGCTTTGCATCTTATTAACTCATTGCTACATGGAGCTATGAGGCTGGCACTAATGTTGTCATATACTTGTAAAATCAAACACGAGGCTTGTATTATGTACATTGGCGATTATTTTTTGTTGAATTAGTATTGTTTTAGAGATGGTTCCTAAATAAAAAACAGAGTAGAGACCGATGTCGTCTGCAATGTTTGGTTAGGCTGCTGCCTGGCGCCTCCCTCGTGTTGAGATCTGTTCCGATGTCTTCGTTGTCGACTCTCAACTGGGGCTACTCAGCTTTAACTATGGGAAGACGACTACTGATTTCACTTCTGTAATTTACAGGAGCGGTGACGATAAAAGCAAGGTGATCGTACAAGTAGGAGAAAAAATGTTTATTGCTTTCATTAGGCAGCTAAATATGTTTGTGAAAGTGATAATTTTGAATTTTACTTGCCATGAACTGCTCGCCATCAACAATTACCCGCCAGCATTTGCGGATTTGTAATGTATTCTAACTGAATCTGCCTAGCTTTTCTGCATGTTTTATGCTTATAAGATCACCCAAAAGAGCAATGGATAGCCCATTTTCAATTTACAATTTCTTTTTATTTAAGGTGTTGAAATATAATGTGCATCATTTTATATTATCGGTTTGTCAAAGACAAGAATATGGAATGATATTGTATTTATAATTTATTTTGTGGCTAATTATGATTATCAGCCTGTTTGGTGTGGGTGTTTTAGGGTACTCCACTGCTAATCGGGCAATGATTTGCATATTTGGTCTTATATCTTATCTTTGGATTGAGTAATTTGTCACGCTTTAATTTCTAGCCAGGTTGTCCCCAATGATGCTGATATATATATATACAGTGGCATATCTTGATGTATACTCTTTGCATGAAGGACCCTCGTAGATGAATTTAGCCAGACCAAGGTGTCGCCTCCATACATATACTCAGATTATCGGTGATACTCCACCAACGATGTCTCCAATCACTATCAATACATTGTCAACATTAACATAGACACTGTCTGATGGATATAGAGACGGCAATTTTTCATATCTTTTTAAACAAGTAAGGGGCGGATAATCTAGAAGTACCCAACGTCGAGGCGGAAAAACAAATTTTGATATGGACATCACCTGTGAAAATAATTAGAAATCTCATAGCTTGCTACACTTAATCAAATTTGAATGCACTTCCAGCGGAGGGTGGCTATGCGGAGGATTAGTGTAGGGTAGTTGGGAGGGGTTGTCTGTCCCAGCGTAACTATTACCCGACTATGTCTGTGAAATCTCAGCTTATTTTAATATTGGTGAGAGCTAGCGAGGAGGGAGAGAAAGAGCTCCTGAGATTGTGGTCAGTTATTTTTTATAGCTTGCACCTGATCAGAATTAGTGGAGAGTTGAGGATAAGGCAGAGCCTTGCTTAAATCATACATTTTCTGTACTGCACTACCACCGAGTAAGATTAATGAGCAATACTTTGACGCAATTGTGGTGTGTGTCTCAAACCGCACGGTCTCAGCATCCTATCATTCGCATCTCTAAATTCATACCAAAACCCAGCCAGCGTATGATATACCCATTATAATTCAATGAATTTCTTTTTATTGCCATAATAATCTTAATCTTTCTCCCATATAACATTACATCATAGTATGCAATGAGCAGTTTCTCATTTCTTAAATTTCAGCCCTTTGACAGAGTCATAAGGGGTGCCAAAAAATCATGACAGTTAGTCTGCCACAAAACATACATGTATGCCGGTTTGTATGTATATGAACTGTGTTTAGACATTGTCGAAATTAACAGCTCTCTAGTGTTTCTGGTTACGTAAGGTGTGGTGTATGATTTGTAGCTGACACTTGTCACGGTGGTTTGAGGCTAGTCGGGGTTTTGTGTACACTGTATACTGCTATCTAAGTTTATCATGAAATGTACACACTAGTCCAGCCTTACAGGCTGCTCCATCTATAACATTCCTCTAGTCCAGCCAAATAGTGTGCCCGATAAAACCTAACAAATCCAGCTAATAATAAAAATATAAACTCCCTCGCCTAACCCCACCAACCCCGCCGCGTCTCTCACACACTTCCTATGCTTGTGTGAGCAACGCTTTATAAACTTACAAATGAGCGATGCCATAAACCATGCCTTTTCTAACTCATTGAGAAAAAATGGCCAAGCAATGATGCGTAGTAAAACATTTCAAGAAGTGCAACATGTGCAATTGTAAATGTATATATTTGTATATAGCTATATTTTGAGCATCCAAACAGGATTTGTTCGTGTCATCGGCGCGTAAGATAGTTTTGTGTTTAATTGATAGTGCTGGTATTTTCAGAGTAGCAGTTCTAGACGGCCAGCGATGGCAGGCGTCAAAATTACTGATAAATTTACCTGAGAATTCCTTATCTATAATTGAGATGATGACACTGCAAATATTTTCACTTTTTAGATAAAACTTCCCTGAGATCGTTTAATACTAATTGTAACTGGTAATTTTACCAGTGAAAATATGACTGGTTAATTCCTTTTGTTTGAATCATTTATGATTAATTTCCACATTTTAGATACTGTGATTTTTTGCACCATTCCACATGATTATTACCATAGCTTACTGCAGATTATAATGCTTCATGACTGTGTTGAATAAACATACTAAAGGTGGATTAAGTCGGGGATAAATGCTTCGATCTTCTTGGAAAGGGTTAGTATTTTTTGTTGACACATGAGTTTAGAATCTTGTAACACCTGATTATCCAGCTCTTAAACAACTTTCAATTCAAACAGATATAAAAATTATAACAACTTTAAGCCATTCAGGTCAACCCGGAATTGTATGTAGGTGCCGATAAAATGTTAAAAAGCAAAAATTTCCATTTGGGCATATAAAAGAAATTTTCTCTCCTAATAACAGACGTTTATTATTTGTTAACAACTACCGCTGATAATTACCTGAACTCTGGATTCTGGCAGATTGATCTTTAGTGCTACTTCTTCTCTCATGAATATATCTGGATATCTGGTTTTCTGGAACAGTGCTTCCAGAACGTCTAGCTGAGCACGACTAAAGGTTGTCCTCTCTCTTCTCTGCTTCCTGGGGGTAGGAGCTGAAAAACCACCATAACACAGATCTGTTAAACTAAAGCTGCCGACCAAACATCCATAACAACTAAGCAAACCCACCACCACATGGCATTCAATAAATAATCTCTCCGAACCTAGATGGTTCTAGATCGTGGTTCAAAACAGACCTCTAAACATTGGTTGACGAGAATTGTTTTTGTGGCTATTGCATAATACAGATGAAAGAGGCTATAAAAGACATTGAAGAGTAGATGTTGAGAGAAGAATTGTAGAAAAGATGGTAATGGTTTGTTCAACAAAAGACGATGCTTTGAGAGGGCGGTGTGGCAATTTTTTGTTGTTTGTTTTCTTATAAGAACATTGCTTGTGTTTTCTTATCTACCATTACTATTCCTTTCACTAATTTTTTCTATCGTTTATAAAGTGAAGAATACTAGAAAAGTGATTTTTTAATTGACAGAAAACAACCTAAATCTTGACGTACTGACTAAAAATTCCCATCAAACTTGCCTTGAAGAATATAATTTTATACATCACCAAGATGTCTGAGACACACAAAATAGACTCATAGTGCAAACCACGCGGAATAAAAGCTCTATTTATACGGCAAGTTCATGTCACTTGGTTATTACATCACATACACAAGGCTATCCAGTGCAAACAGCCAACATTGATTCAGCATTGCAAATATTTCACCCTAAATTAAATGCTCTTGTCCAAAAGGTTCTCTCTTCATATTCTTAAGAAGTATTGCTCATCCAAAATTGTTCAAACTATGCTACCTAATAACTGAGAACAGTTTGAATAGACCCTTAGTTTGTTTTACACGTACTGTGATTTTAGCAGACAAATTTTAGCATCTTTTACACCCTCTAACCTTGTGTCTTTTATGCATCATTTTGACAAGAGTTATTGTGTGCCAAAGAAATATTATAATAATACTATAATATTTCAGATTAAATAGATATTTGTACATAAAGTTTGAGTCCATATTTTGATAAAGCTTCAATACAATTTTGTAGTTGTAGTGAGCCGTGTGTAACAAATATAGCTGCGCTGTGGCCTAGACATACAGCTGGGAACTCTACATTAAAATGGCTGATGGAATGGCCGTGTACCAATAGTTGTCGATGACACAGCCAGATTTTTGGTCTGCGTCCAAAGCAGTGACATATTGCCTCAGTCATTTCAGTACAAAGTTAACGCTGTCGATTCACATGTTATTACCTGAACCAAGTTGATGGTAATTGGATTGGTATAAATTGAATTTGTTGAAGCGGTGATGATGTGGATTGACTTGACTGTTGATTGCGTTTGGATGTTAGTCTCAACACACAATTCCATTGAGGATTCAACATTTCAATGACTTAATCAGTTTTCAATTTACTTAAATTTTCACGCACAGATTTGAGCGGTGTAGGGTTTGTCGTGATAGAGAGACAATGGTTCGTCAGGTGTACCGGCAGTTATGAGTCGTCGATCTCATGAAACTCTCCTGCTGTACGATTGATTGCGAACAGTCACATTAGTGCATGGATCATGACAGCTTTGTAAATCAACACAAAACAGCACAAAACACCCCAGTAGTCCTTTTAATCAAAGTCTTGCAATTTTCCTCTACCCTTTTCACTGATTTGATATTGATACTATAATGAATGTTACTATTAATATAAATTGCAGAACCCTCGTCACCCATCCCTTGCACATGTATACAAACACAACCCTGAAAGCATTATGCAAATCATGAGTATGGCATTGATAACCATTCCATAAATAATTTCAAAAAGACAAGCATCTTTTTTTTTAAATAAGTGTTATCAAATAGTTATTTTTTCTACCAACTGATATCCAGTTCTGTTATAAATCCATGTGATATCAGCTGATTAATCCTAAGTTAAGAATTAATATCTATTGGATTAATCAACACTGCAGAAACTTTTTCTCCGATTGACATCATAACTATCCTATAACATGTACTTACTTACAATATTAAACAAACAAGCGTTATATTGGAAGAGAGATAGTTTTGACTGTTTGACACTTTATAGTGACTGCTGCGCTTTAGTAGTTTGATATAATCAGGTCTAATGCCAGGGGATTAAGGCCTATCATCATAAAGGATTAACTCAAATGACAATAAATACCCTAGGACAATTATGCGTTTACAAGTGATTATCAACAGATATTTCCAAGAAGCTGAAAAGCCCGTTTGTATCGCTATAGAAACGTCTTCAGTCTTGCCAAACTTGAAACAAAACATAGAAAAGTGCAACTTTTGCCAAATTGGGATGTTTTTCGATGTTGCTTGAGGGGGCAGCTGCAACTAGGAGTGTGAAAGCAATTATCTCTGTCCACTGTTATTAACAAAATATAAGTGAAGGCATAACGATATAGTCCAAAACTTTCCTTTTTGGCTTGCAGCTATGTGACTTCATTAAAGAGAACTCTATTAGAACTTATATGGATTGAGCAAGCTGTTGTATGGAAGCCCAATGGTTTGTTTAGTGAAAATCGGAAGAAGCGGCTACACACTTTCTCACGCTGAGAATCGGCGAAGTTAAGAAACATTAATCATGATTTGAAGGTGATTTGTGCAGCATTGCCTGGTGTACATATTGGTAGTCTAAAAGAAGCACAGGGCACTCCGTGACTGATTCATTCTCAATTATTCTTATATTACTGTAAAATCCACGCCCTAAAACCACCAGCGATCAATTAGCCAATGTCACTGGGTGCAAACTCTTTAGACGAATTGAAGAACGAAAAATCACAACAACAAGTCATTTTTGACCAGACCAAGTGCACAGATGCTGTGGTAATATTACATTTACAGCGCCCTACATGCAGCTCTAGAGGGAAATGAGGAGAGTTGGTAAATAACCACCGGAATGTGGTGGTTTGTGGTTACCAGCTTACAGATATATACATGTCTATACTCAAGCCCCGTACCACGCCGCGCTTATTCTCTACCATTCTCGCAAACCAAAATGCTATATGAAAAGAGTTAATGAATAGCGATGGTGTAAGACTTTTTATCCCAGGTTGCTCAGTTGATTGTTTGTTGTAGCTGAGTGCAAGGTAATTTATTTTTAAAGTATGACAAGATTTTTCAACAATAATTAATGCTCTCTCTCTCAGCGTTGTGGAACAATCTGCCAAAACAAGGATAGGTTCTGTGGGCCTATGTATAGCTGATGATGATAAGACTGCTGGGTTAATTACATAACAAACAGATAAAAACTTACAAATAATTACTTCCCATAATAAGAGCTAGTTCCTGAATTATAAATAGTCATAACTAAACATTCTTTGTAGTAATGCAATTAGAAAGGTGTTTTTTTCCTTGTAGATGGCAGTTGACTTGAGGAAGTATCATATTTAAAATCTGCTCGTTCTGGCCATAATCTATGCTGCAAGTGTGTGGGAAACTCTTGAATTTGTTTTGTGCTACCATATTGCCAAATACATTTTTCAAGTGTAAGAAGGGGCCCCCTAAGAAAGTGATGAGATGGCATTGGCAAGGTAAAATGTCTGCAGGTTCAGTTAGAGGCGTATGAGGGTGTGATTATGATTGAGAAATCAGTGATGATTAGTGACCCAAAACAGATAAAAAATGAATGTACCTAAATAAAAAAACGAATCACTAGGGAACATACAGTATCAAAAATTTGCATAACTTAACTGTATACAACCTGGGTCAAATGGATCATGATGAGAGTCATTTTTTGTGACTTTGCACATATAATGTCCAAAAGTTTTGAAGAGCAGAAACAGGTTGACGGTTCAACTCACCAGGTGGGTATGGGTTCATAGCCGGGTGTATCATGTCCATGCCGCTGCCTCCTAGACCCAGTCCATTGACAGGATAGCTGCCGATTTTACCGTGATTCGCAGGTGCATGGTAACCCATACTGGCCATTCCATATGAGTAATTAGGAAATGCCATTGTGTTACTGCAATATAAGAAAAGACAATAATGTAAAAAATGCAGCCATTTTTTGTCATTCATGCCTTGTCTAATCTTCCAAAATGTCTTCTGTTCGCTTTTTAAATACAATTTAATTTTAATGAAATGACTTAACAGCTTAATTACGATACAATTAAAGATTGTAATAATATATCTGTATATTTTAAGATAAATTAAGTATTATTAAGCAGGTTTACCTTGGTGCGCTAATCATCTTGCAGGGTGCAATTTTACTAAAATCCGATCAATCTAGACAGAGGTGCTGCGGTGTTACTTGCTAGTTTTTAAGAGTAAAGAAATTAGTTGAACTATTCAGTAGACAGTCAAATTTTATTCTGCCATGGCTAAACTCTGGCTTTCTCAAGATAATAGAGCGATTATCCAATAAGATTTACTCGCTCACTTCTAAACAAGCCTACAGTACTGCAGCTATATTTGACTAACAAAAGCCCTCAGTCAACAATAGTCCTCACACACACAGAAACAATCTGCACTGGACCACTGTGTTGCTTGCACTCACAATACAAATATAGTGTCATGGCTGTCACTATTATTGTTCATAAACTTGTTATATAAAGACAAATAAAATTGCGACTCATCCACATGGCATTGGTGGAGGGCGGATTGATACAATAAATTTTGTAAATGTAAAAATAGTGAATTTTGGGAGGAAGTTTAATGATTCTTAATGATGATAATTTGCTGATAACTAAGTTGTTATCTATATAGCCCTGTCACCACTTTATGTTTCTTCACTATCCGAATTATAGGAGGTTAACAAGACAAAATTGGCAGAGCATGATTTTAAATTAGGAGAGCAGTTATACCACAATTCTATAGTGATTTAGTGAAAATTAATTTTGGCAGCAGCAAAAGTGTCATGAGTCACTGCAGAGTTAAATGTACAAATAAATAAAAAGTCAGCACTTGTAAATAAATAATCATGCGGATATATTTCATGTCAACCTGACACACGCTGCCAAATAAAGGCAGGGTGGTAGTGCTGCCGGATATTTCTACATATCATCAGCAATGACTGAGCTAACATGATAATGATATATAGACAAGCCTTTTATTAAAACGTCAATTAAGGAATTATTAACAAGGGTTAATTCATGTGTAGACATTATGTCTGAACATTGTGTGAATTTGTATACAGTATACGCTGGCAATAAGATATCCCAAATATTCATATTGCTGCTGTTTGCTCTGTGAAGCATTAATTCAACAATGCTATTTAGTAAGATCACTCTACCCCTACGCTGACCAATCTGGTAAATCAGCGAATCACTGAGCTGCTGGCACCACAGATCGGCAGCAATCATAATTCTACAGAAAGTATTGTTTATAAATTTGAGCATGCAGTATTTTGGTATTTTTATGTAAGCATGTTGTAGTCAAACATTGCATAGTCCTGGCAGTCGATCAGGGCTGACAGCATAATTATTTGTTTATATGATTTGTCTACACGAGGATTTCTGGCATAGGAAACGCCGATGAGAGAACATCTTAGCGATGATTTTAGAATAAAGCGAGCAATTTTTCATTAAATCATTGACGCCGGATTTTCTATATATCAGTAAGAGCAAGGTTTATTTCTCTTAGCACATTTACCTGTGATTATCAGTAAAAGTATGCTGGCAATCTTGACCAAATCTCATCTAGAATAAAACAATTTAAACTGGTCGTAAATAAATAAACCCAATAGCCAATATTTTGCAAAACTCTATATTGTTTGAGATTGATTCTTTTTGGTGACTCTGAAATATTGGTGGGAAAATTTAGCAATTTGTTAAACATATGGGTCCAGGAATTATCGCCTTGCCTAACCCACACATTTATTTTTCTATCACCACTGAGGAGGGCTATGCAGCGTTGCCGATAATCGCGTGACACACGGCTGGCTTGTTTTGTCATGCAAACATATTTGTAACAAACTTGTCATTGCTGCTTTATTACATGATAACAGTAAATTGGCTGGGCTAACTAATTGATTAGTTGTGGTGTGTTAGGGAGTTTCATATACTATGAGGTAATTTTGTATGGTTGGCGAGATATTGGGATGGTGACAGCGACATATGTTTGCATGAGTAGAATAAATGTTCAGCTCGTGTGGCACTGCAATCTTATGACACATGTCCATATAATAGAGACAAGAAAAGAAATCATCCACCAATTAAACATGTTGGAGAGTTGTATACAAGCTAATGGACACGACAGTAATTCCTCTTAAACATTGATTTAGTGATTTACGCTTGTCAAATTTTTATTTCAGGATGAAATACTATCCGTATTGGTCGGAGTGTCACATTCTGCAGATATATCATATTTTACACTTTGTCTTCATGAGCTGCATAACGAGCATCTTAAACGGTCAGAAAATAAAACCACTACTAAAGCCTCAGGCATTGACAAGCTGTATAAAGTGCTTCATTAGCAAGCCATCGTGAGGTTACCACAAAATCTGAAATGTTGCCTTTTGTTTACAGGACCACTTTCACTTGAGCCTTTTATAAGTATGCAATACGTGCCCCACCACTAAAATAAATTGAACATTTTGAGCACAACTTTTGCGTTCGACCACACTATAACAGTCTGACAATTCAGTATTGTTTTAACATCACACCTCAGAGCTCAATTTTCTTTTTTTCAAAAAACCATCTTATTTTTATGCATTTTTATAATTGTTAGAAATTTGACTCGCATAAAAATTAATCATTCAGACAATGTTGAAGCATAACCCACCAGAGGCAAGAGTTTATTTCTCTATCAAACGTAATGGTAATTCATATACTATATACATGCACGTACCAGGTACATGCATTTGAGAACGATGCCCTTCACAGAGTGTGATTTAAGGTGTTCATGGTGTTTAATTACTACTGGTGAGAATACGATTCCGTCTGAGATAAGTCAGTCAAGGTGACATATTAACGCCTTTTACTAAGAGTGTTTACGATTGAGAAATCAACAGCAAAGGCACAGACGGTATGGGAGAGAGATTTAATGATACAGATAACCATTGCGTAAAGTAACACATTCGCAAGAGTGGTTCTATTCTACCTGGCGGTATACCCCACACACCACGTGTTCATCAAAAACTACAGTTACACAGTAGTGAGTGAATCCCTGCAGATTTAAGTGTTGTTCAGCAGATTAATCTATGATTATTTACAAAAGGATCAGGTATTGCCTATTATCCTAATCCTTTTATACCCCATAACAAATTACAGGTTTATTAGCTATAGATATGCTTATCATTTATCACATCTATCTAACTGTGGAGTGTGCACAAGTGTGATAATTACAACTCTCCCAACGTCACCAGTAATAATTATGCAGCAGGTTGCAGGCTCTGCCTATCAACCTGCGGTGGTAGGGGTGTTCTATCATATGTTAAACCTCTCAAGTACTGATTGGTCTGTATAAGACACACACCTTAGGCCATTCAGTTTATTATTCCACCTTGGGTTGCGTTTCAGAATAATCAAGAGAAAAAAAATCTTTTGCTCCTTGGCAGCAATATTGTGTCTTCCTGGTTGTTGAAGTCTGTCTATTAAAGGTTTGCTCCCGTACCGCATAATAAAATTTGAATTTTTAGGAAGAAAATCGGGACTAGGCAGTACACAAGTGCAGCACATTTTAAAATGTCAGAATCACATAGGATATCAAGTAAAAATGTACTCCTCAATAAATTCTAAGAAGTGCAAAAAACACTGAACTTCAAAAATCTGCGCGAATGGTGTGACTATTGTAAACAATCAAATTTAGAGCAAAACCTCGGATTTAGGCCATCAGCTTTCAGAATTTTCCACGCATTTGAAACCAGTTTCCTTGAAAAACAATGGTACTAGTACTACCAAGTGTGTTTCAAGCCTCATGTTTGTCAATATTGAAATATGCAAGAGCTCATCGAATGAAAAAGGTGAACATCCATGTTTTTTTCATTCTTTTTTGATTTAATGGACGAGATCTTATAAAGCAAAAAGAGCTGTTTTCAAGTAATTTTTAAGTTGAGGTGTGATAAATCCTAATTATTGTAACATTGTAGGGGTAATTATTACATTAGTATTGACTGCCTATATTTCCAACGATGATTCTAACAAATTGAATTAAAAATTAATTGGATTTTAAACCAAGAAATATTTCTGAAAGAGTTTGTAATCAAATTTTTCACAAATTTGTTTGATACGAATGTTGACGTAAGTTTATGTTCACTGCTAAATCTTGCTAAAAGTTAGGGCAATTAGTCAGTGATTCTGACACAGAAAAAGCAAAAATATTATGTGAACTGGCCATAAACTTTAATAAACCATACCAGTTAGTGCAACTGCATGTACTTATTTCCATTTGTGTAAGTAATTTTGCCTTGGAACCCAAGCTGAACCAGTAACAATCAAACCACAAGAGGAGTAACGCATACAAGTAGTAACCTATGGACAGAAAACCAGCGGCACAAAATGCAAGCGAAAACTCCTTGGCTCAGCCAAATGTAACGTGTTTATTTGTATGAGAGAAGAACGCAATTCCTACCTTCTGCGTGTGTAATCCAGGGTGATTGATGTGAGAGTCAGTGTTATGATATATACAGTCTTGGTACTGCTAACTTATCCTCTCAGTTTTATTGTAGCAGAATAAAGTGGATCAGGTATATCAGCTATGTAACTGCTCCTTTGTAGATAGAAAGGGAGCAACTCCTGAAACATAATATCCCTGGTACATACACGCTAGATCTCATGATGTAAGCTTTTGGTCTTTAGACTGTTTTAAACCTTGGTTCGATGCAAAATTCAATCAAACTAAACACGGAAAGAAGATTCAAGAAATCTAAGCAAGTATAGTGCTAATAGTTTAATTCTGTAAAGTTGAGCCAAAGCTAGGCTATGCAGATGATGCACCAAGACTGAAAAGTCATGAGGATGACTAATTTCTAAGTTTATATCTGGACGGCGCGGCGCTAGTGTAATATCGAGCAGGAGTAAGTAAAAGCAGTAGGGCTTACCGGTGGAGATAAGTGAAGGCTGAGCCGTTCTAAGCCGTATCTGTCGAGCTTATATCTCTACTAGACCTCCAATAATACACCCAATCTTAATAATACACCTCGACAACACAAGTCTATTAAATACTTCTTAACCTGGCTCTGAGCTTTTATATACACAGAAAAATACCATGAGCCATGCTGAAGCATTAGACCAATCAAAAGCAGTACAGTGATTGGTCGTTACCAAGGTGATCTTCAAAGTCCATTCAAATCTCCTATTCTCTTTTCTACATATAGCTATAATGCACAACTGACAAAACTATAACTATGTGCTGCGGCCAAAATAATGTATAAAATATAAATTGCAGGTGAATTGATCCATTATGGTCCACAGGCTATAATGGGGTTTTACATTTCTAAAAACTGCATTATTACTGAATAGAGTGATATTTTGTGCACCCCCTTGATGATCACCGTTTTAATAAAATAAAGTTGAACTGTTGAAGAAATTTCTTGGAACATGCGACAAAATTTTCCTTAAAAACTGTGAATAAAAACTTAGACCGCAAACATACACTCTTATCACAGGCAATCGAAGTGTAAAAAAACAATATAATGTGCTGCTGGCCATTCAATTAGCCG
>ERZ1740070.1166-NODE-1166-length-16694-cov-7.631528_pt1 | contig 16694 bp, 9 predicted proteins | sample MGYA00581734_ERZ1740070 | MGnify/ENA primary metagenome ERZ1740070 (study PRJEB43018, sample SAMN04849744) | marine metagenome | isolation source: floating plastic debris | place: Pacific Ocean | collected 2008-09-01 | study: EMG produced TPA metagenomics...
ACGTTCAGAATTAATCAAAGTGTCACGTGCCCCTACAAAAAAAATGTGCCGGTTGCGTAAGTCCCAATAACTTCTAACTCATAACTCCTAACTCCTAACTCATAACTTTTTCACCCAATTCCCTACCCCCCATTCCATATTATTCATTCCGCCTCTATAATGTTATGTCTGAGTAAAATATTAAAAGATTGAATTAACGGAGCGATAATGTCCCGATACAGAGGACCTAGATTAAGAATTACACGCCGACTAGGTGAATTACCAGGATTAAGCCGTAAAACTGCTAGACGTGCTTATCCCCCCGGACAGCATGGTCAAAATCGTAAAAAGCGCTCTGAGTATGCTGTTCGTTTAGAGGAGAAGCAAAAGCTCAAGTTCAATTACGGTTTAACCGAAAAGCAAATGGTGCGTTATATCCGTAAAGCAAGACGAGTCACTGGTTCTACCGGACAAATTTTGCTACAAATGCTCGAAATGCGTTTGGATAATACCGTTTTCCGTTTGGGAATGGCTCCAACTATTCCCGCTGCACGTCAGTTAGTTAATCACGGACACGTTCATGTAAACGGTCGTGAAGTTAACATCGCTAGCTATCAATGTCGTCCCGGAGATGTCATCGGAGTTAAAAATAAAGATGCTTCTAAGCAGTTGGTAGAAACCAATTTGCAGTATCCCGGTTTAGCTAACCTTCCCAGTCATTTAGAGTTTGATAAAAACAATTTGACTGGTAAAGTAAATGGCGTTTGCGAGCGCGAATGGGTAGCTTTAAGTGTTAATGAACTATTAGTAGTGGAATACTACTCAAGAAAAGCTTAACTCAAACGGGAGTTAGGAGTGAGGAGTTAGCGGAAAGTTTGGGGTGTCGGTTTCCGTCCCCAAAACTTTTCAAGACGGAGTTAGGAATTAAGAGTTTTGAATTGATTCTTCCTTTCTCCTCCTCTCACTCTCAATTTACCTTTACATTTTAATTTACCTCTACGATTTATACGTATAAAGCAATACTTTTAAAATAATCATTTGCGAAACTTTTTGGTTAACTATATTAATTTTTAATTTTTGAATTGTTTCTATTTCCGATTCTCTAGAAGGTTCGTTTCTTTTAGATTTGCAATTTTAGACTGTCTCGATACATAACTGATACATAATCAATATATAAATTTAGAAAGCAGTGCGGTGTTGTAGTCTCCCCAAGGGTCGCAACTGCATAGAATCTGGTGGTTTTTGAGTAAAGATTTTAAATGGTTTTCAAGGTTGGGAAGTTCCTGGTCAAAATAATTCAAAATCTCAAATTTCTCGGTCAGTTTTATAGGGTAGAATCGACGTTAGTTTTGACAACAAAATCATTAAAATCGTTATCTCCACCATTGAATAGGTCTTCAAATTGCAGTTCGTCTCCTACCTGACGAATATGCTGTTTGTTGTCTGGATTTGCATTAACGAAGCTAAAGTAAGCGATTGGAAGATTTCCTTGTTGATTATCGCTATTTTGCTCCATCCATGTTTCTACAGTTCCGTTCGCAACTAAGAATGGTACTAGCATGACTCCAGAGTTCAATTCGGAAGCAAGTGTTTTACTATCTCGGTTAATTTGTAAGTTTTCTACACGCTGTTGTAGCGCTGCTTTTGCATAACCTCCGTCTTCTGGATTAATTAATTCTCCAGTCAGAGCATCTTTTACAGCACCGTTGATATTGGAAATAGCATAATATCCCATGGAGTTGTTAAAATCAGCATCTGATTTAATGTCGAGAAAGTTGATATTAACTTTTTCGTCTACTTGATTGTCTCCATTTAAATCAATATTAGTTAAGTCTATTAATCCTGCTGGAGATCCAGGATTATCACTACCATTTACACCAGTAGGATTATTACCCCCTGTTCCACCTGTTTGTATAGGATTATCACCACCAGTTCCACCTGGTTGTGTGGGATTATTACCCCCTGTTCCTCCTGGTTGTGTGGGATTATCATCACCAGGAACGGGTGGTACAGGATTATCTCCTACAGGAATCGGTGGTGTGGGATTTTCTGGTTCTTCTGGTTCTGTTCCAGGAGGTACATCATTACCACCAATCACCAACAGATAACCATCGTTTTTACCACCTGCATTACTTTGTACAGCATTGTGAGTAATCTGACTTCCTCCAAAATCAGTGGATGTAACAACCGCTGCTTTACCATTACGGGATGCTGCTACCGCTCCCTGACCATCTGTAATTGGTGTCCATGAAATTCTCTCTTCCAAATCGGGACTGATAATTGCAACATATCCTTCAAAACCTGCGTAACCGTTTACGGTTTGTCCTTCGATAGTCTGAATGTCTCGATTTGCAATTCTAGCTCCTGTATTTCCAGCTAAAATTACCGTACCGTCCTCAGTCGCTGTGATTGATTCTACTTCGACAGAGTTCCCTTTACCGCTATTAAGACGACTTAATAAAGACTGACCTCTGATTAATTCACCGGTTTCAAGGTCATAACGACCGTACCAAGCCATGTTGATTGAACCAACATTAGTAGGACGATTATAGTTGTCTGTTTCTATTTTTCTATCGTTACCAAGGGTCTCTGATAAATTATTGGGGTCACGACTCAAAATAGAAGCACCAGTTCCACCATTTATTTTATATGAAGCATATAGCTGTCCATCTCGTCCGATTGCGACCCGAACCCCTCGGGTATCGGACATTACATTTGCATTTTGAATATCTGTAGCGCTAAAGTCATAGTTTGTCCAAAGGTTTTGTCCTGTATGCGACCATGCTTGAGTAAAAGCAACCTGCAAATTCGAGGTTTTCTGTTTATACCCTGTTGCAATAACCATACCTCCTTCTTGGTCGGTAACGGCTATGTCATTAAAGTGATTGCTATCACTAGTTGTCACCCACTGTTGCAGTTGCTGTCCGTTACTGTCGAATAGATAAGCTCTATCTGCATTTGTGTTTTCTACCGCAGCGACTTTACCACTATCAGAGATAGCAATACGAAAAACGTCGTTTAGGTTTTTATTCCATTTAACTTGTGTAGCATCGCTGTTTAAAACTGCGATTCCACCCTCGTAAGCAACAGCAATATCTCCATTTTTTGAAACTTCTAAATCTACTACTTTCCCTGGTAAACGAGTTGTAGAAATAACTTGGTTTGTTTGAGAATCGTAGCGGATAAGTGTTCCGTCACCACCACCTAAAAGTTGGGTGTCTGTTCCTCCTAGGTTGGCATTTTGTAAGGAACCTCCTATAATCACAAATTTACCATCAGCAGAAATATCTACTGCATTGGTAAAATCGTCTTCTGCACCACCTAAATAAGTCGCAGCAGAAACGTCTAAGTTATTTGTAGGAGACTGAGGTATAGCGTTGTTTTGTACCGATTTTTGAAGAGTTGTATCCATCTTTCAGTTAATTTGGATGAATTTACATCGGTAGATATCTCTGAATAACTAACTTTTTATTATAGTTTTATCGTAATGGGCAAGGTATATACGATGACCGCACATTAAATCACAACCGATTTCTCAACCCCAGTAAAATTTAAAGCCACATCATCGTAAAACCAATTATTTTATCTTTGCTATTTAAAAACATATTTTGATAATTTAATTCATTTTTTTTTATCTAACCTCAGTAAATATATTAATATTTATCATTTTTTGGCAAGTCTTGAAGCATACAATATGAATATAAAAATTTGAATAAAAAGTTGATGCTGATAATTAAAATTATTTTTTGTTAATATCTATAAATATAGTAAATTTACCTATAGAATAATTAGATTTAGAGCGTAAATAAAAGAAAATTAAAATAGAATAATCTATCAAAAAGTATGGATAAAAAATTAAAACTTGATTCTCTTAAGCCATAAGCGTGAAAAAATATAATTTTCTGATGTTATATCGGGTTTAAGATTTTTAGTAAAGGCTTTAACCCTCAGATTACTAAAGCTAGAATTATTAACTTACCAAAAAGTTTTAGCCCAATTTACAGCATATTTAACTATTCTCGATAAATCCAAAGAAACCCGGTTCTTTTTTGTAATTTAATAATTATAAAGACGATTTTTGTATGTGAGCTATATCTAAAAGTTACAAGAAGTAGAGATTCGAGAAAATGCACCTCCCGCAAAATTGCGAAAAGCTTGCATATTTATACCACTTACATTATTAAACCGGGAATTATATTCCCGGTCTAGCGTGTTATATGAACCTTGCTACTGATGGAGTTAAATCACTTGATGGTCTTGTTAGTATCTAAACCATTATCAATTAACCAATCAGTTCAATATTTTTGAATTCTCCAACAGCGGTTGGATTCGCAACATCATGGTCGTTAGCGATGGTTAAAGAGTCAAATTCACCGGTAAAGAAATCTCCTACCTTGATGGAATATTGGCTGAATCCGTTTTCGGAACCAACAATGTAATCATCTAGGTCTTCGATACCCCAATTTTGACTACCGTCAACTTGGAAGAAGTTTTTGCTATCGGTAACGCTAATCTTATTATCGTTATCGAAGCCAATACCCTGAATCTCACCTTCCCCATTACCTGCAAACTCAAATTTGAGTACAGTATCTTCAGTGACTTCGTATCCAGTGATATCCAAACGTCTCCAACCGTTTTTCTCTAATTTCAACTGATTGTTGTTTGTAACGGTGGAAACTATGCTTTTGTTTTGACTTTTTGCACCGTAGGATAGAACTTCTTCGCTTTGTGTGACTCCATCAATGGAAATATCGAGTGAGTCGGGAGTCTCTCCTGGTGTCTGTGGTATTTCTATTGGAGGAGGAGTATCGCTAAATAATCTAATGTTGCTGAATTTACTTTCAGAATCAGGGTTCTTTCGGTCATCATCATTAGCAATTGTCAGATATTCAAAATCTCCAGTGAAAAATTGACCGACTGGGATTTCATAAATATCTTTCCCACCCGATTTACCAACAATGAATTGACTCAGATTTTCAATACCCCAGCTTTGACTACCATCAACTTGGAAGAAACGTTTACCATCCTGCTTACTGATAGCATTATTATTGTCGAAGCCAATTCCTTGAATTTCACCATTTCCGCTACCAGCGAACTCAAAACGTAGAACGCTTTTCTTGGTGATGCTAGAGTTAATTTCTAATTTTTGCCAGCGATTACCTCTGATGGTGAGTTCGTTATTGTTAGATAAGTCTACAGTTCCATTTTTAGAATTGTCTTGAATTCCACCATAGGACTCCAGAGTGCTGATTTCCAGAATATCTTTTCCTTCGATGGGAGTTTCGTTTCCACCATCAACGGGAGGTTCTTCGGTAGGTGGAGGATTTTCTCCTGGTGTCACTGGTTCTGTTCCAGGAGCTACATCATTCCCACCAATGACAATCAAATAACCGTCATTTTTGCCACCTGCATCATCTTGTATTGCATTGTGGGTAATTTGATTTCCTTCAAAATCAGTGGTTGTAACTACTGCTGTTTTACCATCACGATATGCAGCTACTGCTCCGTCACTATCCGTAATTGGTGTCCAAGAGCGTCTTTCTTGCAAGTCTGGACTGATAACTGCAAGATATCCCTCGAAACCTTTATACTCGTTTACGGTTTCTCCTTCAATTTGCTGTATATCTCGGTTTGCAGTTCTAGCCGCTGCACTTCCAGCTAAAATTACTGTTCCGTCTTCTGTAGCTGTAATTGAATTTACATCGACAGAGTTACCTTTACCACTATTAAGACGACCTAATAAAGATTGACCCTTAATCAATTCACCACTTTCAAGGTCGTAGCGACCGTACCAAGTCATTTTTATAGAATTGACGTTGGTAGGAGTATTGTATTGGTCTGTTTCAATTTTTCTATCGTCTTTGACTGTTTCAGATAAATCAAAAGGGTCGCGATAGAAAATTGAAAATCCAGTACCCCCATTGACGTAATAGGAAGCATATAGCTGTCCGTCATCACCGATAGCTACACGTTGTCCTCTCGTGTCAGCCATCAAGTTTTCTTCGTAAATGTCTTTGTTGTCAAAGTCATAGTTTTTCCACAGGTCTTTTCCTTCATATGACCATGCTTGAGTAAAAGCTACCTGCAAAATTTTGGTTTTTTGCTCGTATCCCGTAGCAAAAACCATACCTCCATTTTGGTCAGTAACAGCTATATCTTCAAACTGTCGATTCCATTTACCTGTGTTCCATTCCTGAAGCTGTTCTCCTTTGCTGTCAAAGAGAATAGCTCTGTCTCGACCTTCGATATCTCGTACAATACCGACTTTTCCACCGTCGGAAATCGCAACACGAGATACACCTGAAATGGATTTACTCCATTTTACTTGTGTAGCATCGGCGTTTAATACAGCAACTCCACCCTCGTAAGCTACAGCAATATCACCATTTTTCGATACTTCTAAATCTAGTACTTTCCCTGAGAGAACAGTTGTCGCTACAACTTCATTGGTTCGAGAATCATAACGGACAATTGTTCCATCACCACCACCAAGGAGTTCAGTTTCTGTTCCTCCTAGGTTGGCATTTTTTAAAGAACCTCCTACAATCACGAAATTTCCATCAGCGGAAATATCTACTGCATTAGTTGAATCATTATCTTTACCACCTAAATAGGTAGCAGCAGAAACATCTAAATTGTTCGTAGGAGACTGAGGTAGAGCATTTTTTGATACCGACGAGAAGGAATTTTGGCTTTGAGGATTACTATCATCGAACTTGTTGATTTTAGTAGCCATATTTCACTCATATTTAATGAACTTCCATCGGTAGATAACTCTGAATAACTGACTCCCCTTAATCTTACTTTTTATACTTCGTAGCTGGAGGTGTATAGCAATACCGTACATTCAATTAAAACCTATATGCAAGCCCTTAGTACAGTTTAAAAATCTGGCACAATATCCCTAAAAACACTGATTATTCACTTGTTTTTGAAGATTTTTTTTGATATTTTATGACACTTTTTTTAATAAGACATCAGTAAATCTAGTACTTATTTTTAAAGCTTTTACCAGTACTTAGGAATACAAAATAATATCTAAATTTGATGATAAAAACGGAGAATTTTTATAAATTTTTTATTTAATACAAGTAATATTAGTGAGTCATAAAGAACATGCTGTTATTTGCTTGTTATATATTTTTTTAATTTATCTAACTTATAAAACCTTATAAAACTATGTGAAGAAGTTAGTTAATATCAAGTTCCCAATATGTCGTTATAAATTTAGAATCAAGCTGTTAAATTTTGGCTGTTACTGAATCGCTACGATAAAATTATGATTTCACATTTTCGGAGACCTAAAAGTGTTACGTATCTACACGGGTTTTATCCTTTTTACAAAATTACAAAATGCTCCCGGAAGAAAGTAATTTATTGATAACTGCTTGCTGCTCGCTGTTAACGAATTTTTTCGTCACAATATAACTTGAACCTATTGAAACCCTCGAAGCGATTATGACATCTACTTACAATCTGCCACCAGCGGTTGAAATGCCTAAATTTCTCAGACGGATGAAGTTTGTTTTTCAACCTTTTGAATATCTCGAACAAAACGCTCAAACTTATGGTGATAGCTTTAGTATTCCGCAAAAGGATGGTAGTGGTGTGGTTTACTTTGGTCAACCCAAAGCTTTGGAACAGATTTTTACGGCTGATACTAATTCTTTAGAAACTGGTAAAGGAAGTCGGATTCTCAAGTTTTTGGTTGGGGATAATTCTGTGTTGTTATTACATGGAAGTCGTCATCAGCGTCAGCGTAAATTATTGGCTCCCCCTTTTCATGGGGATAGGATGCGAGCTTATGGTGTGACTATGGGTGAAATCGCGCAGCAGGTGAGCAATGAATGGAAGACGGGAGAAGCTTTCAATATCCGCGAATCGATGCAGGAAATCACTTTGAGCGTAATTTTAAGAGCGGTTTTTGGTTTAGATGAAGGAGACCGTTTGGAAAAAATTCGTCTTAAAATTTCTTCGCTATTGGAATTTTTGGGTTCCCCTTTGTTGTCTGCTGGGATGTTTTTCCCCATTTTACAAAAGGATTGGAGTAGATGGAGTCCTTGGGGTAGAGTTTTGTACTTACGCAAGCAGATTGATGATTTAATTTACGATTTAATTGACGAACGTCGTGCTGAATCCAAGCAAAATCGCAAGGATATTTTAAGTTTGATGATGTCTGCACGCTATGAAGATGGTGAAGCAATGTCAAACGAAGAATTACGCGATGAATTAATGACGTTGCTATTTGCAGGACATGAAACTACTGCTTCTGCTTTGACTTGGGCTTTTTATTGGGTTGATTATTTACCAGAAGTACGCAAAAAATTACTCCAGGAATTAAACGATTTAGGAGAAAACCCGGAACCCAATGCAGTCGCTAAGCTGCCTTACTTGACAGCATTTTGTCAAGAAACTTTGCGTATTTATCCTATTGTTCCAAGTGCGACTCCTAGAATTGCATCATCTGAAATTGAGATTGGTGGTTATAAATTACCGGAAGGAACTTGGATAATTCCCAGTATTTATTTAGCGCATTACCGCGAAGAAATTTACCCAGAACCGAAGCAATTTAAACCAGAAAGATTTTTAGAAAGACAATTTAGTCCCTATGAATTTTTCCCTTTTGGTGGTGGAAGTCGTCGTTGTATCGGACTGGCTTTTGCAATGTATGAGATGAAGCTGGTTTTAGCGACAATTTTATCGCAATATGAAGTCTCAAGAACAGATAAACGTGCATTAACACCAGTGCGTCGCGGTTTAACTTTAGCGACACCAGGAGGGATGAAAATGATTGCTAAACCGATTAAAACAATTGCTAATACTCCCGTAGCTGTGTAATTATATTTTTTTGTAGGGTGCTGTCACGGTTTAAATAATTTTGGGGAGACATCAATAATTAAATATTACCGTGACGCACCAATTAATTTATTATTTACATTTTTAAAATTAATGAATAATATAACTTATAAGTAGATGGTGGAATCAATATTAAGATGGTGCGTGACGGTAATTTCTATTTTATCGTTATTAAAAGCTAATTTTTCGTAACCGTCACAGCACCCTACAAATTACAATAATCCAAAATCCAAAATCCAAAATCTAAAATCTAAAATTAATTAACTCGCTGCCACAATCTTTGAATTTCTCCAGTTGATTTTCGATTTGGTGCTGTTAATGTTTTTGCTGATGGGTTAATTTGCGAACCGGGAATATTTTGACTCCAAGGACTGTTACTCACAGATTTTAAATCAACATTATTATTTGTCGGTCGAAAACCGTATTGTACAAATATTTTTTGTTGTTCTGGTTGAGTTAAGAAATTAACAAATTTTTTGGCTGCGTTTGCGGTTCCGCTATCAACATTTTGGCGAACAATTGCAGCAGTTGCAACTGTTTCTACTGTCGGATTTAAATAATAAATTTGATAAGGTTTACCTTGATTTTTACCAGATTGCTGCCAGCGAGAAAGAGCTATACTTTCATATACTGTGGCAATATCAGCATCATTAGGACCGCGAGTGATAAACTCTTGCAGAAGAATATCTGTTGAACGCGGTGGTTGATAAATTGATTTTTTGACTGTGCTAAATAAAGATGCTATTTCAGGATTATTATAATTAATATTATTGGTATTATCAGTATTTGACTTCGACATTGCCCACAAACTTAAAGTTGCTTGAGCGCTATTGGAACGAGTCGGATTTGTAATTACAAAATCGAAACTTCCCCAATTTTTTTGTCCTCCCACAGCTTCCCAACTGTTGGATTGCATTGCTTGTTCTACTCGCTGCCAAGAAAAGTTATTGTTGGGGAAAATAACGTTACCTCTTTCCGGCCAAGCAATAGCTACAAGTAAAGTTTTAGCTATTGGCTGAGGTTCGTTGTAAAAAGCTTCACCTTTATTTTGTGCTTGATAGCGCTGGCTTAATTCATCAAGCAGTTCCCCGGAAGCTGGCATTAAAATTGTCGGATTAAAATCGTTTTTTTGGTCGATAAATTTATTAACTATATCTTGAGAACCTTGAAACTTTAGCTCTATTTTAATATTGGGATTTTCTTGTTCAAATTTTGCTTCTAATTGTTCGAGCGGTACTTTTAATTCTGTACCGCTAACAATAACAACTGTTTGCTGTAAACCTGGAATGGGAGCATAAGCTAAACCTAATGCTCCGAGAATTATTCCAGCAGAAGTTAAAGCGCGATTTTGAAGTTTGGAATTAGTCTTTTTCATGTTTATTAAAATGATAAAATCAAAGTTCATCACCCGAGACGGGTTTTGTTTGTTTAGGAGCGGTTTCAACTGCCGAGTAGTTAAATATCAAGTTAAATGTCAATAAATACCAATCACTTCTTAACTAGAAAAGCAAAGTTCTCTTGTAAACTAGTTAGTTCATCTGTAGAAGCTTGTAATTCATTAATTTGCTGAATATCTGTTAAATCAGCAGTACGTAACTTATTTTGAATTTGTTGTAATACTCCAGCAGAATCTTGAATTAAAGTATAGAGACTGGTCATTTGAGCGGTGCGAGCGTTTTGTCCTTCTTTTGCTAACTCAATATTGCGCTGTAAACTATTGGTAAGCTGGTCTAGATGTTGACGTGCAATACCGGAAGATGAAGAACGTTTAATTTCTACTTCTTGTAATTGCTGTTGTAAATCGTTAACTGATAATAAAGAATTAGCACCGTGAATTCTTCTACCCAATTCGTCAATTTTTATTGGTAATTCAATCGCTCTTTGACAAGCTCCTTGCACTGCTACCAATAAATCCATTTCAAATGAACCACGACTTAATAATTGATTAGCTTCTTGACGTAGTGATTCTGCTTTTGCTGCTAATTTTTTAGCCGATGTTTGTAATGTTTGTAATTCGTTTTCTATCTGCTGCTGAGCAATTTTTTGAGCATCAGGTTCTCTCGATTTCATTACAGCAGCACCACCTGTAGCTATTACTGCGGCTGCTGGTAAAGCAACAAAATTAGGTAATCCGATAAACCGGACACCTGCGACGAGAACAACACCACCGGCTAAAACGGCTATTGGGTAATAAAGAGGATTTGCTAGTTTCATCATATTTGAATTTAGAGGGGGGAGGGGGAGAAAGGGACAAGGAGACATAAGTAATTATTAAACTCTTAACTCCTAACTCCTAACTCCTAACTGTTCACTGATAACTGACTTAAAATTCCACTTGTAAATCTGCCATTAATGTAGAGATTGTTTCGGGGTCTCCTTTGCGGTAATAACCTCCGTTTAGTTCGGCTATTTGTTTGAGTACTTTGGGGTTGAATTCTCCTTCATTTCCATAACCTACTGTGAAAAAGGCTATACGTTTATCGCTGCTGAAGTTACTTTTTTCCAATTCTTTTTCCAGTTGCTTCAGATTAATTTTAGAACCGGAGTCATCACCATCTGTGAGTATAACTACAGCGTTTATTGCGTCTTTGCGAAGGTTTTTCTCCAACCAGTTACGTGCTTGTAGCGCAGAATCATATAGTCTAGTTCCACCATCAGCCCGTAAGTTTCCGATAAATTGCATCCCGTTTGCTTGTCCCTCGGGACTACCGTTAACTTTTACTGGAGTGCGTATTTCTGAGTCAAAGTCGATTATCGCTATTTGCTCTTTTGGCCCTAAGCTTTGAATATAATTTCGTAAGGTGTTTTGAACTGCTGGTAATTTATTTCCGGACATGGAACCGGAAGAATCTACAACTACAACCACTTGTGAAGGTTTTTTCGCAAATTCTTGCCAGGATTTGAGCATTGCTGAGACTACTTGGGGTTGTGGAGGACGCAGGGAATCATATTTTACGTCTGGTTTAACTCCAAATTGGGGAGTAAATTTTGCACCTAGTTCTACTCCCGGTACACCCGGTCTTAATCCTAGTTCTGTAGCAATTTTTTGAACTTGAGGGGTTCTCAAATATTCAATTACTTTTTGTGCAGCGGCTTTTTCGTTTGCATTTACCCAAGTTCCACTAGGTAAAATTGCTCGCATGTTTGATGTAAATGTGGCTTTGGGATAAATCGCTTCATAACGAGTTTGACCCGATTGTAGGTTGGAGTTGGCTTGAATGACTGACGATTCATATACTGAACCAATGGAGGCCCAAAATGAACCGTTTTTTACCATGTCGGTTGCCAATGTGTTCGTGGAAACTCCGTAACGAGTAACTTTACTTTGAATTTTTTGAATTTGATTTTGATATTTTTGTACGTCTCCTGCTGTTAATTGCTCTGGTCTTTTCCCGGAGACGCTAGCAAATTGCGCTACTAAGGTTTGTAAACCCGAATTTGAACGAGTAGGAGCGGTATGAACAAAATTAATCGGTAATTGAGGACTGTTTGAATCGATTTCTTTGTGATTTTTTGCTGTTACTAACGTTTTATACAAATCTTCCTGGTTGCGTAATCCAGCAGCAATGTCAGCAGGACTCATAAACACCATTGGACTATTTGCAATTAACGGTGCATCGGTAATTTCAGGGATATAATTTTGTCCGGGGAAGATTTGATTAAATTGATAGAGTAGCTGAGAATGGTAGATTTCTCCATCTACGGAAACTAATGTAGGAAATTTCGCATCATCTGGTTGAAGAGTTCCTGCTTTGAGTTGCTCGGATAAAGAAGTCATTTCTTTGACTACATCTCCACTACCTTTAGCTTCGCAATTGAGATAGAAAGCTTTACCGTTCTCAAGTTTGGGTTTTGTAGCATTAAATTGTTCAGCAGCTTGGTTGCAAAATTCTTTTAAAGCGCTTCCTACCAAGAATTTGACTTCAAATCCTTCTTGGGAATTACCATTATCACAAGCGCTAAGGAATAAAGCAGCTAAAACCGAGATACAAACAGCAATTTTCTGACAATTTTTCAATTTAGGATTCTTCATAAAAATAAAAATAGTAGTAATGGTAGTGAATATACTTAACGGTCAATCTTTCAATCGGTCATTTATTAATAGAATTCCCTCGATTCGCTAAAAATTAACAAATGAGGAAAAATACGTAATACGAGTCTTTCAAGCTGTTGTTGGAATTAATTCATGGTTTTAAAGCAGAAGGATATGATAAAAACAAATTTTTAAGCAGTCCCTATACTAATTAATCAGTCTGTCACTGCAAATTTATGAAAAAAGTTTGTTTACTGAAAGGCTAATTTTTAGCTATTTAAGAGATTTACCCTTTTTTTAAACAAGATTTAATTTTTGTATCAAAAGCGTTTGGTTTGAAAGCGCGGAAAATTCAGATTCATAATCATTCTTTGACGAAAGCTATTGCAATCAATTGATTGTGAGATGATACTAAAAATTAAATTTAATGGATTAAGAATAAGTAGTTTCTATATTTTTTGCGAATAAAAGTTAAAAAAAATACCATATTTTTCGTAAAAACACTTTGAATATGCTGATGAATAAATATGAGGATGATTTTTCCAAATAAATCCTCTTAGCCTATATAGTTTATAACTAATAAAAAAAATGAAGATTGTCACATTCTGGGATAAGTTAAATCACCTAAATCTACAGACGGTTGCATATAAACTTATGTCCTCTAAAGGATGGACAACCGAAAGAACGCAATTAGCAATTAGTCGTTACAAATTGTTCTTATGTCTGAAATCTTTTTACCCTGCTGCAATGCTAGTTCCAACTCAAGAAATAGATGCAGTTTGGCATGCTCATATTGAGGTTAACTTACTCAAATATATTCAAGATTGTGATTTCTTGTTTGGTTATTTGTTAAATCATTGCTCCGCTATTGAGCTACAACAAAATCAAGAAACATATCTAATATACGAACAGGCTTTTGGGACAACAAAAGTTTTGTTTGAAGAATTTTTCGGATTAAGTATTTCGGAAAATACATCACTACGTGCTGCTTGTGCTGATATTCCTATCGATAATAATCCCGCAGCATGTGCTGATTTACCAATTAACAATAATATTTTATTGGGTAAAAGGTAATTGGTAATGGGTAATGGGTAATTGGTAATTGGTAATTGGTATGAGATTATTAATATAATGCCCAATTCTCAATTTCCAATTCCCAATCCCCATAATTCTAATTTCACTTTGCGAGTAAAGCATACATTTCTTTAGCTTCTGCAATCATTTTCAAACTTTCAAAGCTTTCTGCTGCTTCTTTTGCAAAACGATGGGCTTGAAATCCATTTCCGCAAGTTGTTTCTAGTTTGGCGAATGTTGCTTTATGAAAAGCAATAACTCGCTTATCTTTGTGTCTTTGAGCCATTGGTAAACTAAATTCTAACAGTCTGCGCGCTTCTGCTAAGTCACCGTTTAATAGTGCAATATCTGCTAACCAATTATTAATGGCTGCGGTTGCTTTTTGCCATCCTATTGCTTGTGCTTGATTTAATGCTTGCTCAAATGTGGTTTTTGCTTGGCTTAAATCCTCTTCTCGATAAAATATTTGTCCTTGGTAATATAAATTCTGAACTTGCTGTTCTTGATATTCTGACTCGCTAAGGTTAGTCTGTTGCAAAAGTTGTTCTTTTATTGTTAACCATTCCCTTGCTTGCTTTAACTGTGAAAGATGAATGTGCAAAATCACCATGTTGGCAGCTAATTCTAACTGAAAACTTAATGTCTGATGCTGACGCAAATCCCATGCTTCTTGCAATAATACCTGTGCTTCCTGCAACTGCTGTGTCTGACGCATTCTAACTAAAGTCCATGCGCGATCGCACATTGCTTCTAGGGCTACAACCCATTCTCCAGCTAGCTTTGCAGCTTCTATTAGCCAAGCACTCCATTCCAATCTTTCGTCCCAATATCCACGGATGTGAGCGTAACCTTTGATGCGAGACCATAAGGTTTTAATATCAGAATATCGACCTTCAGAAATACACCACTCGAATACTGCTTGCAAATTTTCCCATTCAATTTCTAAGTATTCATAGCTTAAATGCCATTCTTTCAAATCTTGATCCGCGAATGATTCAGAAAATTTGAGATACCAATTAACCCAACGCTGACGTAATTCTTGAGCAAATTCGGGATTTGTGGTCAATTCGGCCCATGCATATTCACGAGTCAAGGCTGCTAAACAATAACGTCCTTGCTGTTGATAAATCAAGGAAAGTTGCTGTAATTTTACCAATCCCGGCGATACTATAATTGGGTCTGGTTTCTCAAAGGCTACATTAGATAAGGTTTCTCTGCTTACTGGGTTCACAAAAAGAGTCAGAGCCATTAATAAATAATGAGGTGGTGAGCTTCTTAAAGGATTTATTGAAGCAGTGAAGCAAAAACGAGCAATATCACCTTCAGGACGTTTAATTATTTGCATTACATCTTCAAATAAATAACCAGCACTCATCTGTCCGATGGCGTAAATCATAGCTGCTGGAACTCCGCTTACTGCTTCGTATAGTTGCTGTGATTCTGTTGTGGTTAAATCAATACCTTTTTCTTTAGCTTCGTGCTGAATCAACCGTAAACCATGTTCTTTACCTAAAGAGTTAAGACGTATAGGTACAAATAATGTTTGTTCGCGGGTAGTAATTACAACTTTCACCGTTGGGGGTAAGTCGTAGAGAAAGGAAAGAACGTCTTGCTTATCTTCAATAGTTTCTAAGTTGTCAACAATTAATAAAGTCCTGGTCTGGGAAAGTTTGTGACGAATTACTCCAATTTGTTCTTGTAAAGGTAAGTTGTTAATTTCCGCAAACTCAAAAATTCGAGCAATTTCTCGGCATATATCCCGTAAAGTACGTTGATAAATCAGTCGGGGTAAAAGTCCAATAGAGGTAAGATGATTTTGCTTGGCAGATGTAAAGATAATGGCTTCAAAAGCGGGTTTTTCAGATGTATTTGCGCTTGTATTTAAACTTGCTTCTAAACAGCGATAAGCTACTTCTACTACTAGAGTAGTCTTACCTACACCACCAATTCCATCTACACTGATTAAATGAGCCGAATGGTTGTAATTCAAAACCTCCATTAATCGTGCTATTTCGCGAGAACGTCCCACAAAAGTTGTATATTCTCGTGCGGGTAAGTTTTGCACAACAGAAGATAGTTGGCTTTCTACGACCGTTACAGAACCAGCATTTTCTTCTTGACTATTTACCGATAAATTTTCGGAGTTGCTTTCGGATACTTTCCCAGCTTTTAGTTGTTCCCATTGGTTGCTTAAAAAAATTCTCAGTCGATTTTCTTTACCTCTGCTGCTTCCGCTAACGTTGAATTTCTTATAAACTTGCCCCATCCTTTTTAAACAAGCATCAGCAGAAGTACGTAATTCCGAGGCTATTTCTTCGTAGCTTAAACCTTTGCCCATTCGCAGTAAAAAAACTTCCTCCTGGTCGCGAGAAAGTTCGTGATTATGCGCCATTTCAGTCAAAAAATCGCTTGGGAACATTTTGCTCAAAATTATAATGTCGCAGTTATATTCTACCCTTTAATTTCGAGTTTACACGTAATTCGGAGCAATTCGGAGTTTAAAGAAATAGTGAAGGTTCTATGTAATACATTGCCATCAATTTTTTTTAGGTTAGGATGCAGTTAACAAGACGAACTAGAAGAAATAGACTTTTCGCAAGTCTTCTAGAAAACCGATTGTCGAGTTTTAAGTTAATACTTTTTAACTAAACACAAAGAACGACTTCGCTATTCTACTTGTCGTTCAAAATACAACTAATCGAATGTTATGTCTGAGGTTTGAAACATGATACAGCATTAATGCTTACCTATG
>ERZ1740070.1168-NODE-1168-length-16656-cov-9.728571_pt1 | contig 16656 bp, 16 predicted proteins | sample MGYA00581734_ERZ1740070 | MGnify/ENA primary metagenome ERZ1740070 (study PRJEB43018, sample SAMN04849744) | marine metagenome | isolation source: floating plastic debris | place: Pacific Ocean | collected 2008-09-01 | study: EMG produced TPA metagenomics...
CGATTATTCGCTCCTATGGAAACAACTCGGCGGAGCAGACATTGACCTGGACGGGAGAAATTTGATGTCCTGAATTTAATGTCTTGAAACAGAGAACGGCCGATCGGGACTAACTGACAGCCAGATAAGCCTTCATGGAGCCGTGCTGCTGTCGCATGCGCTGCAGCGCGGCGCGCTCGATTTGACGAACGCGTTCGCGGCTAACGTCTAAAAGATTGCCAATTTTGGCTAGCGTCATGGCATTGCCGTCGCGTAGCCCGAACCGGAGGGTCAAAACCTCCTGCTGTTGCTGGGTTAGGGTCGCCATCAGCTGGCGAATATCGTCCTGTAAAGCTATCTGGGTTGTATAGTCCTCGGGGGTTGGGCCTTCATCTTCTAGCAGCGACCCCAGATCAGTTTCTTGGTCCTCACCGATGCGCACATCGATTGAGAGTGGTTGACGAGAGTGTAAGAGGTACTGTCGCACCTTTTCTACCTTAATTTTTGTGGCGTCGGCAATCTCTTGATGGGTGGCTGAACGCCCCAGCTGTTGCGATAGCTGACGCTGCGCTTTTCGTATTTTGGTTAGCTTTTCGCTAATGTGGATGGGTAGGCGAACGGCGCGACTTTTTTCAGCAATGCTGCGGGTCATGGCTTGGCGAATCCACCAGTAGGCGTAGGTCGAAAAGCGGTAGCCCTTTAGCGGATCAAACTTTTCTACGCCACGCTGCAAACCAATGGTGCCTTCCTGAATAAGGTCCAAAAATTCAACGTTTAGGTTCAGATACTTTTTTGCAATGGAGACCACTAGCCGCAGGTTGGCCTCTACCATCTTTTGTTTGGCGGCGGCTCCGGCTCGAATGTGGTGGTTGAGCTCCCTAACCGTCAGTCCTGCCGTTGCGGCCCATTCTTCTATTGCAACAGATTTGTTTGTCTCCTGCGCGCGCGCGTCCCGCAGCTCCTCCAGGTGTATCAAAAACTGAACCGCTTTACCGTAGGTGATTTCTTCTTCATGGGTGAGACGGGGAACCCGCCCAATCTCTTTTAAGTAGGTTTTGACGTAGTCAGTTGACGCTGTCGCAGTGCTTTTCATGGTGGCTGGTTCTGTGTAAATAAAGCTGTCGGTCTAGAAGAAGAAACACCCTTTAAAGGTGGTTTGGCTAGCTAACATTATTTACTTAACGACACATTTCCAAATCTTCCCAAAGATATAACCTGGAGCGACGGCGAAGCTTTTGATCGGCTCTCCAACGCAGACATTATGGCTTTGGCTCAATGTTTATGTTTGGCAGTCCGGTTAGATCCTCGCTTTTTGACAAGATCGGCTGCTCAGGCACAACCAGCGTCAGCCCCTGGGGTACACAGCTAACCTCTAGGGGGGTGGTGCCCATCATCTCCCCATCTAGAACCACTTTTTGCTGTGGATTTGTTGTGATTTTTACCTGGCTGCTGCGCAGATAGCCGACATCGTCCCTTTGGGCAGCCTGGTTGCTAATGGCTGAGCGAAAAAGCTCGTAGGAAGCGGCCAGGGTACGACCAATACCCTCAGAGGCCACAATGGTAATGTCGAGCAGGCCGTCGTCGGCGATAATCTGCGCTGGTCCCTGGGCCAATACAGAGGTTGAGGGGGCAATGTTGGCGATGGTGATGGCGCTGGCATTGACGGTAATAATCCGATCGCTGGTTTCGATCGTTGCTTCAAAGGAGTCTAGCTCCCTGAGCTGCTGGATACCTGAAAACACATAGGCTAGAGTGCCCAGGCGATCCTTGGCCTGCCGCGAAACCTGATCGATAACGGCGGCTTCTAGACCAATGCCGGCTAGCAGCACCATGGGATGACCGTTGCAGCGGGCTGTATCGATGGCGCGGACGGTGCCTGTCAGTGCTACCTTGCAGGCATCGTCTAGATTGCTGGGGATATCTAGGGCGGTTGCGATCGCATTGGCCGTCCCCCTTGGAATAATCGCCAGGGGAATAGAAGACTGGGTAAGTGCCTCAGCAACGGCGTTGATGGTACCGTCACCACCGGAGACAACAACCAGGTCGACGCCCTGCTCCACGGACCGTCTGCCCAGGGTGCGAGCATCACAATCCGGTGTGGTCTCATGGACACTCAGATCCAGCTCTGGAGATAGCTGGGCCAGTATACACTCCAGATCTTTCTGGGCGTTACCTTGCCCAGATACCGGATTAAAAATCAAGTGAGCGGTGCGGTGCATACGGTTTTCTAACACTTTGAGCGTAGTCTAGGAAGTGGCGGCCAGCTGTTTTGGATTGGCGCGGTTCTGGGGTTGAAAATCGCTAAACTCATCCTGGTTATAGAAGTAAAGCGTGCGAATCGGATAGGGAATACCGATATCTGCCTGGTCAAACGCCTGTTTGATGGCCACCATCACCTGGGTACGAATCCGTCGCACACACTTTTGTTCAGGGTGGGTCCAATACCGCGCCACCAAATTTATGGAGCTATCTCCAAACTCCACGATATCAACCTCCGGTGATGGCGTAGACCTGACCTCTTCAACGCTCCTTAGCGCCTCTATGAGTATCTTGGTCGCATGGGGAAGAGAAGTATTGTAGTCGACGCCTACAGCCAGGTCCGTCCGCCGTTGGGGACATGCCGTTAGCACCTGAACCGGGCTGGTAAAAACAACGGAGTTGGGAATAACGACCTGTTCCCCCTGATAGGTGCGAATCTGCGTGGCACGGAGCGCAATCTCTTCTACGGTTCCCTCGTAGTCGCTTACGATAATTTGATCGCCAATGGAGAAAGGTTCCTGCAGTAGCAGTAAAACACCTGCCAAAAAGTTCTTGAAAATATCTTGAAAGGCAAAACCAATGGCAACAGAACCTAAACCTAACAAAGCGACTAAATCCCCCAGACGCAAATCGGGAAACGCCAAAACACAGGCGAGCAAAATCCCGATGGACCAGGTACCTACGCGGCTGGTTTGAACCACCAAAGATTGCAAAGATAGGCTGTTGAGAGCTGTGCTAGCAACCCGTCGCACAATGCGCTGAACAATGCCTGCTAGGAAACTAGTGGCAATCAATATAATGACGGCCATCAGCAGGCCAGGCAATATAGTAATAAATTGGCCCACCAGGGCGACCAGAGTGCTTTGTACTTCTTCGACTAGGGATGCCATAAATCTCGTAATAGACCTTAAACCGGCTGTTGTTAACTAGATAGCCCTCCCATAAAAGCATTGTAAACAACTATCTGTATCTACCCTGGGAGGTAGTTTGGGTGTCTAAGGCCGTAGCTTTTGGCATGTCTCCATCTAGAAGATGAGACATTTGGTGGTGCTTGATACCATCGGTCTTTCTTTGGGGGGATTTAGCCCAGATAGCTGCTGGGGTATACCTATAGCTGTGGCTGACACGCTACTGAATAGACCGCATTTGCGACTTCCCAAAATCTCATTTGATAGCAGATATTGTTGTCTGTGTTGTCTGTTGGGTAGAGGGTCAGCCGGTCTACTCAAAATAAGGAGGCAGATATGTCCACCAAGCAACTCTATCAAAAAGAGATTGAGGGAAAGCTGGAAGCATTGGATGCCCAAATGGCTGAAATGCAAGCCAAGGCCGATAAGGCCAGCGCTGACCTTAAGGTTCAATATTATGAGCAGCTACGTACGCTTTCTGAGCGTCGAGAAACAGTTCAACTTAAGCTGCAGAAACTGAATCAGTCTGGCGAAGCCGCATGGGAAACCATGAAAGGTGGGGTTGAAAATGCCTACGGTGAACTGAAGCAGGCCTTTGACAAGGCCGTGTCTCAGTTTTAGTTGTGTCAGCGAATGTTAGCAGATTGAGGAAAAGATCTATGATTTCTACCACCCTTTTCACGTGGGTACGTGCAGCCAAACTATTCGCAGTGGCGTTTGTCTGTGCTGCCAGCCTATTTGTCAGCAACGCGCCTGCTTTTGCCTTTGGGACCAAGACTCCCGCCACACCTACTGAAGGCACGGCCCAGCTAGACGATACCTACGAAGCGGCCAAGCAGACCACCCAAGGACAACCCCGAGGTATGGGTGAGGTTCAAGAGAAAGCGTCTAGTGGATTAAACGGTGTTCAGGGTACCGCCGATGCGAGCAAGATGAAATCACCGGGCGATTCAGCAGGGGCTACCACGGTTAAAGGTCAGGTCAAAGACACCCTTGATTCTGCCCTTAATGATTAGCATCTGGGTGAGTCAGGTCGGGGGCTTTAGGATAGCCTTGGGCTGAGGGCGTGGACTCACCCTATAAAAAATATCGATGGCCATGAACCTAAAAGAATAGGTTTATGGCCATCGATATTTAGGTTCTGACTGGTCTTAAAATCTTACATCGGGGGTTTGTTCTCTTTAATCGGAAAATCAGCACGGTTGAAACTGTTAATTTTGTTACTACATGTCCGCTAGTTTGACAATGCTCAAGTAGTTTGTTTCAATAGGAATTGAAAGGACTATTGAAAAGTAGTTTTTGCGTTTTCTTGAAAACGCAGTATCGTCGAAAAAGTAGGAGATAGATGCATGTTCATAGGTGCATATCTCCCCGAGATTATACTGACATCTACAGCTGTTTATCTGTTGGGTGTTCGCGGTGTGTTATCGCTGATTCAGAGCTTAATTGTAAGGGGAGAAATGTCTTAGCTGACATTTTTTGATGCGGTACCGGTTAATTTGACCGGTACCGCATTGTCGTGAAAGGGACCAACCTTTCCCGGTGAGAATTGATCAACCGGAGAGATGTTGAATGCATACCTCTCCAATTAAGAGCCTGGTTACTGCTGGGGTAGGTCGGTCTGAAAACGGCTGCACACCACCTCTACGGGGGACCATGCTGAAAACCAGTAGTTCTCCTGTAGGACGGCTATCGGTGCTGTTTGATCTAGATCTCTTTGATCGGTTTGGAAGTGGACCAGGGCAATGTTATTCATGCCGACGGCCTCTTGCCCGGCTTGAAACCAGCGTGTGTTCCAAAATTTGAGCCAATCAATCACGGGGAGATGAGCTGATTTAAGTCGGGGTGAGGTCAGCCAGAACATGTCGGGATCGACCGTTGCGGACCGGGTCGGCTGGCGCTTTATCCATTCGACCCGGCATTGCCACTGGGGCGGCTGCGATCGCGTAGACGGATAGCTTGCGCCCTCTTGCATACGGGGGGGATCTGACCAGCCAAACCACTGGCGAGGCCGTTCGGGCAGCAGCCACTGTTTGAGCCGGGTATGCAGCAGTCGCGTTAGCAGCTCCTGGTTTTTGATGGCGCTGGAGACTAGCTGTACTAGAACGGATTGCTGACCCGACTGCAGGTGCTGATATGAAAGGCGCACCGCTGAACTGTAGTGAATGTCGCCGGATAGGACAATGACTGACTGGCGCTGTTGAAAAAGCGTTGTCAACAGTGTTGCTAGGGCTTTTTCATTTAGGTTCCAGGAGTCGCCGACATCGGCTGAGAAGACTTTTCCATTTTTGAGCTGCCAGGTTTGAATCCAATCGAGCACTTTCATGCTGATAACGTTGGTGGAAGCGACAACCAGGGTGACGGATGGCGGAGCAGCCCCCTGGGATAACGGCTTAGAAAGCTGCTGGTCAAAGGCGCTAGGGCAAAGCAGCATGGGGGGAGCGGTGGGCTCAGCGTCGATGGGGTAGCCCCGGCGGGTGCGGGTATCTAGCACGATGACCTCGTGGCAGGGACCGTTGACTGTGTAGTCCCACCGGATGGCGGCGGCGGCTCGTTTAAGTACCCAGACGTCCTGGTCTTGAGTAAATTCGGGTAGTCCTGTGTGGTCATGGGCCGGGGGCAGACCGAGGTAGGCTGCGATCGCAGCCATTGCTTCTCCATCGGTGCCCTGGGAGCGAGACCAGCGCTGCGTTGCGGCCAGCAGTTTGCCACCGGTCTGGTCAGCCTCAAACTGCCAGGGCGTATTTCCCCAAGCTTGAAAGATGGCATAGCCCAGCAGGGCATTTTGCACAGCGCGGCGACCCAGGGGGCGACCTAGCACCCTTAAACACCAGGTCTGATTGAGATTCCAATCGTCGCTGACATCGTGGTCATCAAAAACGGTATATGTGGGAATATTGGCAACCGCCCGCCGCACTTTCCACAGGGTGTGCATAAACTGCTGGATGTGGTGACGGTCTTTGTCCCAGCGGCGAATGGCCTGACGCCCCGATGTCATCTCTTTGCCAGGGGGCAGATCCACCGGCCAGCAGACCGGTGAGCGCTCTAAAAGGTACAGGGCACAAAATTCTCCAAAGCTGAGAAAGTGGCTGGTGACTTTCTCTTCTTTATTGTCCAGGCCAGCTGTAAACCCGGCCTGGGTGGTGACCAACTTGGCCCGTTTTCCGGCGGGCAGCTGTTTTGGGGTGGCGGTCTGTCTGCTGTCGACCGGCAGGGATTCTTCCCAGCCCAACAGGGTATCCCCCACGGCGGTGGCCACCCACTGCAGCGGATCGGCCACGTCATCTCCATAAACCTGGTCGCCGGTTAAAAACAGCTGGTGGGGACGTTCCTGGGGCTGGGTCGCCGCCGCCTCTAGCAGGCAATCCAATATGGGCAGCGTGTCAAACCCTGGACCGTGGGGTTTACGGCAGGAACCATGGATAATCTTGAGATCGCTAAGCCGGTCTGGCGGCAGGGAAAATGTAGGTTTTTGGTGGTTGAAGTAGCTGATGGTCGCCGTTGGTATCCGCTCACTGCGCAGCGCGTCCATGAGTGTGTAGGTTTGGTCGGCGACAAACTGCAGATCGTAGGCGTAGATCGCATCGCCCGTTAGCACCTGGTCTCCTACCGGGTGAGCCGTGACCGCTGCTACATGTAGGTGCTGGCCAACGGCCACCGTATCGCGCTGACCGGTGAGCAGGGGAGTGTCTAACTGCTGGCCGCCCTGCTGGGTGGCCAAAACCTCTAGCTTGACCGTGCAAGCAAACTTGAGGGCTACCCACACCGTTACCCCATCGGGGGCCGTACGCCTTAAAACCGGGCCTGCTAGCAGCGGTGGCAGACTCGCGATAAAGTCATCTCCGCTCAGGTGTTCCATAGTTGTTGCTAGGGGCACTGCTCGCGACAATTTTAGAGCCGTAGCGATTGGCGTATACCTGGGTAAACTCAGCACCGAAAAAGAGAATCTGAGCCGAGTAGTAAACCCAGATCAAAATCACCGCTAGGGAACCAGCCGCACCATAGGCAGAGCCTACGCTACTATTGCCAAGATATAGGCCAATTAGCACTTTGCCAATGGTAAATAGCAGCGCCGTGATTGCAGCACCGACGCCGACATCGGGCCAGGTGATTTTGACATCGGGCAGCACCTTGTAGATCAGGCCAAATAGCAGGGTGACCACCCCAAACGAGAGGATTGCATTGAGCCCCTGCCACAGCGGAGCCCAGGTTTGAGCCTCGCTAAAGACATTGCCCAGGGCGGCGAGCCCCGCACTGAGCATCAGCGACACCAGCAGCAAAAAGCCAATCACCGCCACCATGGCAAAGGATAGCAGTCGGGTGCGGACAAACTGGACTGGCCCCTGTTTTGGCGGTGTCACGTTCCAAATAAGATTGAGGGATGTTTGGAGCTGACTAAACACATTGGTGGCCCCAAAAATAAGCAGCCCAACGCTGATGAGCGTTGGCCAAAACCCATCTGCTGACGAGGTTTGGGTGCTGCTGAGAAGGGTTTGGATGACATCGGCCCCCTGCTGCCCCAGCAGACCTCGCAGCTGATTGACCAGCTCACCTTGAACCGCCTCTTGACCAAATACGGCCCCTGCGATCGCAATTACAATTACTAGCACCGGAGCCAGGGAAAAAGTCGTGTAGTAGGCCAGGGCCGCTGCCAACCGAGAGGCATCATCCCGCTGCCAAGCCTGAATGGCCGACTTGAGCAGTGAGACCACGGTACGTACTTTCATTATCTTGTGGAGTTGCGTTGTGGAATTTAGCTAATCAGACCAGAGCGTAGTGCTCTTACCGCGGCCTGGGTACGGTCATTGGCCCCCAGCTTGTTGAGGACGTTGCGGACGTGGGTTTTTACCGTACCAACCGTAATAAACAGATTTTCAGCGATCTGGGCATTGCTACACCCAGATACGATCAGTTCTAAAATTTCCAGCTCGCGGTCGGTCAGCGGGTAGGTTTCAATGATTTGCTCAAATTCGGGCTCAACGGCTCGAATCTCAACGGTGCGCTCCTCTAGGCCCACCCCCGCCCCCAGGGGCTGCTTCATCTGCTGCAGCACGATACTGGCGATAGCTGGGTCAATCCAGGCATTTCCCTCGTGGGTTTCTCGCACCGCCTGCACCAGGTCGTCGGTTTCAATTTCTTTGGTTGAGTAGGAGTCAGCTCCGGCGGCAAAGGCGGCCAGCACGGCTTTCTCACTGTCATGCATCGTTAACATGAGAATGCGCGTCTTCAGCTGGGGCTGCTCTTCCCTAAAACGTTTGACCAGCTCAATCCCATCAATGTCGGGTAGGCCAATGTCAACCAGGGCAACATCGGGTTTTTGGGTCCCTAAAAGCGTCAGCCCGTCAGCGCCGTTAGCCGCTTCACCCACAAAGTCAAATCCGGCCTGCTTGAGGGCGGCTCGTAGGCCCATGCGGGTCAGATCGTGGTCCTCTATTAGTGCAATGCGGATATCGCTCATGAACTCCTAGCCGGGCATTTCCCAGGGTTGTCTAAACTCTTGGTTTTTATTGTTGTACCTGAACTGAAGGTCCCTTCAGTCGCGTTTATAAGCATGTCAGCCCGGTTAATATCAGGCATCTATCCGATGACTGACCTGGGCGGTCTCTGTCTCTATCTAAAGATGGAGATCCTCGGCTTTTTAGGCCAAACGATTGTGATGCATCCTGTCTTATTGTTAACTTTAATAGAGACCAAATAGAACAGAATAATAACCCAGTCTAGCTGAGCCGCTGGCGGTTTTATTTAGATTCTATTTAGATTTTGACGCTCTGCCGCCGCCTTGTTCCTTGATACCTATTGATATGGATAGTGAACTATCGTCACAGATATCATCGGAGGACAAGGCCTATTTCCTTGCTGAAGCCGTTGAAAATATGCAAGATGGCTTTCATTTATGGCATTTAGAAAACCTCGACGACGCCCACAGCTTTCGATTACAGCTGGCTAACCCGGCTGCAGCCCAGCTGCTGGCGGTTGACGATGTCTGGGCCTTGGGCAAATCAATGGACGAGATTTTGCCAAATTTGCCAAATGCGTCCGTTCCTGATCTCTGCCGCCAGGCGATCCTAACAGGAAAAAAAAGAGACCTGGGGGCTATTGACTATGCCACTCCAGACGGGGGGCGTCGCATGCTGTCCGTCAAAATATTTCCGCTGCTGGAGCAGTCCCTGGGTATTTTGTTTGAAGATGTGACGGAGCAGCGTCGGTTTGAGCGGCAGCTGATCGCCCAGAAAGAACAGCTAAAGACAATTTTTGACCAGGCTGGTGTAGGGATTGCTCGCCTGGCGCTGGATGGTCGGTGGATCGAAGCCAACGACAAACTGTGTGAGATCTTGGGCTATGCAAAAGCAGAGCTGCTGCAAACCGACTTTCAATCCATCACCTACCCGGACGATGTCGCCCAGGATGTGGAGCACTATCAGGCCCTGCTGACGGGAAAGTTGAAAACTGTCAGCATCGAGAAGCGCTATGTGCGCAAAAGCGGTGAACCTGTCTGGTGCAGTGTGACCGCGTCCATCGTTCAGGATAATGGCGGGTATTTTATTGCCTTTATTGGAGACATTACTGAGCAAAAATCCTATGAGCTCATGCTGCGGCAGCAAAAAGATGAGCTGGCCCTGGGTAATTTGATGCTGTCCCAGGCAACGGCCAGTCTAGAACAGCGCAACCGAGAGCTGGATGAATTTGCCTATGTGGCTTCCCATGACTTGAAAGCACCGCTGCGGGCCATTGCTAACCTGGCGGCCTGGCTAGAAGAAGATCTCGATGACCGACTGCCCCCTGAAAATAAGCAGCAGCTAGACCTGCTCCAGGGCCGGGTCCATCGTATGGAAAAACTGATTGACGGTTTGCTGGCCTACTCGCGGGTGGGTCGAGGCCAACAGCTGAGTGAACCTGTGGACCTCAATCTGTTGCTACAAAACGTGGTCGACCTGCTCGATCCGCCGCCGGACTTTACCATTGCGATCGCAGCCAACCTACCGACGCTGATCGCCGCCCGCCCGGCCCTGTTCCAGGTATTTGGTAATTTGATTGGCAACGCCATCAGGCACCATGACCGGGCCGACGGTCGCGTTGATATCCGCTATCAGCTGCTTACAGATGGGTTCCATGAGTTTTCTGTTATTGATGACGGTCCTGGCATTGACCCGGCCTTTCACCACAAGGTGTTTAGCATGTTTCAGGTGCTAGAGGCGCGGGATAAGGTAGAAAATACGGGCATCGGTCTATCGATTGTCAAAAAAACCGTCGAAGCTGAAGGGGGTTCGGTCTTCCTTGATTCTGAGGTGGGTCAAGGCTGTGCGTTCCGCTTTACATGGCCCAAGGCAGCGTAAGGGGAGCACACACGGGGGATCGCCCAGGCAATCTTAAAAAAAGATAAATGTGCGATCGCAACCTCTGTCTTTAGACAGAGGTTCATACGGGGCTCGCAGGTCTAAGGGAGTACAGACGGCGACCGTTTGAAAGTTATCTTATTAATAGTTGAGAGTCTGAGCTGTACACCAGCGATCTAGAGCATGGATGATAAGTCAATTGACATTTTGCTAGTGGAGGACGACACCGTAGACGTCATGACCGTCCGGCGTGCCTTTAAGAAAGGCAAAGTTTCAAATCCGCTGCATGTCACCAGTAATGGGTTAGAAGCTTTAGATCTGTTGCGTTCTCCTAATAGTCCATTAAGACATTCTCGCTGTCTGATTCTGCTGGACCTCAATATGCCAAAGATGAACGGCATTGAGTTTTTAAAAGAGCTACGTCAGGATCCTGATTTTCATAAAATTCCGGTCATTGTCCTGACCACCTCCGGTCAAGAAAAAGACAGGGTAGAAGCCTACAATCTCCACGTCGCAGGCTATATCCTCAAACCGGTAACGTTTACAAAATTTGTTGAGGTAATCACTGTCCTCAACCACTACTGGACCCTTTGTGAGTTTCCTTAGATGAGCGCTGAACCCCTAAGACTACTGGTTGTCGACGACGACGATGTCGATAGAATGGCCCTACGTCGCGCCCTACAGCGCTCCGATCTTCTCTTTGAGCTGCGGGAAGTAAACAGTGCCAAATCAGGAATGTCCCTGCTTGACTCGGAGGCGTTTGACTGTGCGTTCTTGGACTATCAGCTCCCTGACTGCGACGGCCTCACCCTGGTTAACCGACTGCGAGAAACCGGTGTAAAGGTGCCGCTCATTGCCCTTACCGGACAGGGTAGCGAAGAAACCGCCGTCAATCTAATGAAGGCTGGAGCCTCGGACTATCTGCCCAAGTCAAAGCTGTCCAGCGATACCCTGACCCGCACTGTCCAGAGCGCCATGCGGATCTATCGGGCCGAGTGCGAAACGGCGCTGGCCAACCGCCGCCTCAGGGAAACCAACGAGCTACTCAAACAGCGAAATCAGGAGCTTGAGAAGCAGCGGGAACAGATCCAGCGTAAAAACCTGCAGCTAGTTGAGGTCTCACAGCTTAAGTCTGAATTTTTGGCTACCATGTCCCATGAGCTGAGGACTCCCCTCAACGCTATCATCGGGTTCTCGCAGATCCTGATGCGTCAGCTCAAGGGCCGTGCCAACGACCGTCAGCTGGATATGCTCCAGCGCGTCTTGACTAACGGCAATCAGCTGCTGGAGCTGATCAGCGATATTCTCGACCTCTCGAAAATCGAGGCTGGCCGACTAGACCTGAGGATGGAGCCTGTCAACCTATCGGAGGTGATTACCACGACCGCCATGGGGCTACAGTCGCTAGCGGATCAAAAGCAGCTAGACCTGCGGTTAGACCTGGCCCTATGCGATCCTAAAATTACAAACGATGCCAACCGTCTGCGCCAGATCCTGACCAACCTGCTCTCCAACGCGATCAAGTTTACCGACGATGGATTTGTTTCTATAACCGCCCAAGAGGTCTCACCTGATGTGGTCGAAATTGTCGTATCAGACAGCGGCATTGGTATTGCAGATGCAAGTTTGTCCCATATATTTGATGCGTTTCACCAAGCAGATCAGTCGATCTCGCGTAAACATCAGGGCACCGGCTTGGGGCTATCAATCACCCAGCTGCTGCTAGAGATGATGCACGGCAGCATTACAGTGGATAGTGAGGTCGGTCGGGGCAGCCAGTTTCGGATCCGGATTCCCCGCCATCTGTAGCTGGCCATGCTGTTTTTTTGGGGTTGGGAGCGGTTCTCCAAATCTAAAGCCTTTATTAGTATGCCGAGTCATCTAGCCATAGGTAGATGTTTGCAGATTATCTATTTTGATAGGGTTTAGTTCTGATTAATTTAGCTGGTGACTTCATTAGCTCACATCCGCCCCTAAGTCTGCCTCGTCTATATCCCTTCTGGATATTGGTCAACGACTCGGTCCTAGGGCTCTGTGAAAATTGCCTGTCAAGTTCCTGACTAACTGATGAATAATTCTGCCGTGGTTACTATTTTGGCGGTTGATGATACCGTTGATAATCTATTTCTACTAGAGTCTCTTTTAGACGAGGTTGACGACTATCGCATTCAGCTAGCGGAGGATGGGGAAGAGGCCCTCAGCGCCATTGAAAAGTCTCCCCCCGATGTGATTTTGCTAGACATTATGATGCCTGGTCTCAGCGGCTATGACGTCGCCCAGCGCGTCCGTGAAGATAAAAAGCTTCCCTATATCCCGATCCTGATGCTGACAGCCCATGAGCAGTCAAGCCTGATCAAGGGGCTAGATGCGGGGGCCGATGACTTTTTGCGAAAGCCGTTTGATGTGGATGAGCTGCTGGCGCGGGTCCGTTCGATGGTGCGACTAAAGCGCAGTATTGATGCCCATCGCCATATGATGCAACAGCGCGATGACTTTGTGGCCCGGCTAACCCACGATCTGAGGACTCCCCTGGTGGCGGCCAATCGGGTGTTAGAGCTGTGTTTGCAAGGCGCTTTTGGTGATATCGATGGCGATGCTCAAAATGCTTTGGCAAATATTGTTACCAACAATACCAATTTGCTAAAGATGACCAATACCCTATTGGAAGTCTATCGTCACGATTCCGGAAAAAAGTCCCTAACCCTGTCCACTATTTCCTTAAACTCCCTGTGTGAGCAGGTGGTCAAGGAGCTGGCTCCTTTGGCTAAACAAAAGGGCATCAGACTTGTTTTAGACAGGCCCGGACGCGACTATCTGGTCAAAGGGGATCAGCTGGAACTGCGGCGTTTGCTGACTAACCTGGTGGGCAATGCGATCAAATTTACGGATGTTGGTCAGATCACGGTGGGACTGCGGGCTTTGGATGATCGCACCGTGAGTCTGGATGTGAAGGATACAGGCACCGGTATTTCTGAGGCGGACCAGCAAAAGATTTTTGAATGGTTTCGCCAGGGCAACCATATGCGCTCCGGCAGCGGATTAGGGCTGCACCTCTCCCAGCGTATTGCCCAGCTGCACAACGGAAAAATTGCCCTTGATTCAACCCTGGGGCAGGGTAGTACGTTTAGCCTACATTTGCCCCATTTGGGCCATAGCGGCTCCTAAAAACTATTTGACCCTACAGACGCAGCGTCTTTTTACCCACACCACAGGTGCAATAGCTCGAGCATGACTGTTATTTATGACCTTGAGCATGTGACTACCTATCGTTATCAAAACCCCGTAACCCTGGGTGAGCACCGTGGCATCTTTTTGCCAGGGGTGGGATACGGCGGTCGAATTTTAAATTATTCCTTGGAGACCAACATCCCGTCCACCATCCGGTGGATGATGGATACCCTTTCCAACAATGTGGCCCTAATAAAATTTGAACAGCCGACCACGGAGCTAACGGTTCACTACCGGTTTAGGGGTGAACATTTTGGGATTAAAAAAATTACTGAATTTCCCATCGATCCGCGAGCTGAGCAGGTGCCTGTGCAGTACACGTCTGAGGAGTGGATCGATCTGGCCTGTTTTATTCGTCCCCATGCGGACGATCTTGGGGGCAAGGTGGCGGCCTGGGCCAAAAGCTTTGTAGTGGGCGATCAGGATGACACCCTGGATGTGCTGCAGCGGATGATGACAGATGTTTGGGAAAATTGGGCCTACCAGGCCCGCGATGTGGAAGGTACCCAGACCCCCAGTGAAACCCTGCAACTGCGTTCGGGCACCTGTCGTGACTATGCCTGGCTGATGATGGAGGCGCTCCGACGGCTGGGGTTTGCCTGTCGGTTTGTCAGCGGCTATTTATATGATGCGTCCCTGGATGGGGGCGATGTTGGCATGGTGGGTTCCGGGGCGACCCATGCCTGGCTCCAGGTGTATCTGCCAGGGGCGGGCTGGCGCAGCTACGATCCGACCAATCGGATTACGGCGGGCTTTGATTTGATTCAGGTTGCGATCGCACGCTATCCCGGTCAGGTGATTCCCCTATCGGGTTCCTGGAGCGGCCAGCCCGATGACTATCTGGGTATGGATGTCAAAGTTGATGTGCGTAAACTAGGCTCGCTCCCCCAGTTTGAAACGGTCAGCCCCGGTGCCGCCTAAAGCTAGGCGGCGGCGGTCTCTATAACGTTAAGCCCCAACAGCGTTTCTGTTTTTTTAGGTCGGCCCGTAGCTGCCAGGCCCGTAGGCGACTACACGGCAGCTGTCTTTTTGGGCATAGGATAGCGGAGAATCGCGGCTGCCAGGGTGTTGGTGGGCATCCTCTCAGCACCCGTGACAAATACCTGACCACCACAGTGGAGCGTGTAGACCGCTGCTAAATTGAGCAGACCGTCGCTGCGGGGGTCGGTGCCATCCGCCTCGGCAAACTGGCGAGATTGAGCGTCATAGATCCCCCACTTTTGGTGTTCAGACACCACAAAGAGAGTATCAATCTGGCCGTCGTGGGCCGCGTTTAGAATATCCTTGAGACTGGATGATGTGTAATTAGAGCCGGCCAGTTCCAAATAGCGGGCCTTGTTTTGTTTTAGCGCCTGGCTAAAGTGGGCTTCAGCCATGGGCCAGGTTTGCTGGTGTAGGTCCTGCGGGCTGAGGCTGTCCGGGTTGGTCGCTAACGGCGTATCCAACAGGGTTGGGTAGCTGCTGATCTGCTGGTACATGGGAAAGAGATAGTCAACCCCGACAAACACCATTGGTCTGTGGGTGCTGGTAAGAGATGATTTAAGACCTCCGTCGATGGCGCGCAGAAATCTGAGAATGTCCGTGCGATCATCCCTAGCGCTGGCCCCCTGACCGTGATAAATGGGGGTGTCGCTGCGGCTGCTATGGAACTGCAGCTGTTTTTCAGGATCGTCGTACTTGAGCGCTTCAGCCAGACTGTTGGGAACCGCCTCTAAGCTCATCGGCTCCACAGAAGATCGCGTAGCCTCAAATACTCGCACCTGATTTTGGCTGACCGCCAGAATATAGTAGCTGCCGTTGGTGGTCCACAGGGGCAGCAGCGGCTTGATATAAAAGCTGTGGCTGACGCTGACAAACTCGTTGAAATCTACGGGTACCCGCTGATATTGGAAAAAACCATCCCCGATAAAGAGGGCAAGTCCGTCGCTCTGGTGTTGCCAAAAGTCGCTGTTGCTATTTTCTAACAGCTCGCGGGCGGGCGACAGCAGTCTGTTAATTTCCTCGGTATCTATCTCGGCTTGCACCATCTTAGTGGCAGCCTGACCCAGCAGATTTCTTAGGCGAATCGGGTCCTGCTGCGTCTGGGGACCGCCCCGATGGGCTGGCATATAAATGGAGATGCAAATGTCTCCTTTGTGCTGTAGTAAAGGGTTAATATCCAATGTGTTCGAAAAGGTCATTCAGTTCCTCTAATAAAGTAAACAGTGTCGCAAGGGCAGCCGGATGCTAGATCTAATAGATCTGACCGGCGGGTGGGTGGCTAGTTTTAATGGCGGTGAGCGGCTCTAAAATGCGATAGGAGTGTAGGGCTCCGGTGGGTACAACCCAAGAGTCGCCGGGCCTAAGATCGATCGCTTTACCATCTACATGCAGCTCGGCTCGACCGGAAATGACATAGCCCATGACCTCGCAGTCCTGGCTGATGTGGGTCTTCTCCCGGTTATCCCCAGGGGCTGGCAGCGCCTGCCATAGCCACATGTCTGACTCTTGGCCCGACACTAAAAGCCTTGACCCCAGATGACTGTTGGAGACGCTGGTGTCCAGATTGTCCAGATTGTTTTTGTGGGCTCTTAGTGGTTTTATCATCTCCTCGGGTGAGCCAAATGGTAGCTATAGACTGCTGCGAATAGCTGTGCAGTTTCTCTCTATGCCGAAATTTAGCCGTATTAATGTGCTCTTGTGTACATATCTATTGCACCAAATTTTACCCACAAATTCATCTGACGTTTGGTAGAAACGGCATGTACCTGTGGATAGATTGTTGTTGGGGAATGTGTGGGGGTGAGATGGTGGTCTTGGTTTGGAAGGGGTAAGGGGTGAAAGGAGAAGGGTGAAAGGAGAAGGGTGAAAGGAGAAGGGTGAAAGGAGAAGGGTGAAAGGTGAAGGGTGAAAGGGGGGATATGGGTAAGTGGTGAGTTTTGGGGGATAAGTTGGCGGGGGCGTTTAGT
>ERZ1740070.1169-NODE-1169-length-16627-cov-5.930606_pt1 | contig 16627 bp, 16 predicted proteins | sample MGYA00581734_ERZ1740070 | MGnify/ENA primary metagenome ERZ1740070 (study PRJEB43018, sample SAMN04849744) | marine metagenome | isolation source: floating plastic debris | place: Pacific Ocean | collected 2008-09-01 | study: EMG produced TPA metagenomics...
TTCAGCGTCGCAAGATGTCACGTCGCCCGATGACAATTTGTCATGCACCGTGTCATGTTCATTGCGAGGCAGTTCTATTAAGTAAGCTCTTCGGGCACCTCGGGTTCTTGTCCTTTTCAGGAAGCCAAGTTCTTCCAGCGTTCTGAGGTGGCGCTGAACTGTTCTAACGCTGTAGCACAGGGCGTCTGCAAGAGTTTGGTTCTTAGGCCAACACATCCCAGTTGCTTTGTTGACGTAGCTGTCCGCAAGTATCACTGCCACTTGCTTCGCTCCGCGGTCTATCATCGGGTTACCTAAGACAGCGTGCTTCCATTCAAATCTAAATTTTGCATACGGTTTTGGTGGGTTGCTTTCATTTGAGCTCATCGGGAACTCTCCAGGCTTGCTTGTTCCTCAATCCAGTCGCGAACATCTTGCACGCGATACCGGATCAATCGGCCAACACGGATCAAACGAGGACCTTCTCCTCGCTTGTACGCATCTGCCAAAAAGCGTTGCCCTATACCAAATCGATCTTGTACTTCTGCTCGACTTATCAAGCGTTCACTATCGTCGTGTTTCATTTGGTTACCTCAAAGTTTTTGATTGTACTTTGAGGCTCACCTAGTTCTGGGCAAACTGCACCAACGAATAAATACGAATAAACACGGCTAATCTAAGACGTTGATTTATCGAGTTTACTGATGTCTTCTCTGACGCGCCGCAGGGTGTTGTCCAAGTCGTATCCGCGTGGAAGAGGTGTTTCTATTTCCTCGATAGCTCGACGGGCAGCGGCAGCATAAGTCGGGACTTGACGACTGCGAAAGAGAAAGAGGCCTCTCTGCGCTAAAGCAGTATCTTCATGATAGAACTTTGCTCCAATCCGCCGACCTGGCCCTTTATTTTCGTTTGGCGGCTTATGGTTCCGCGCCTCGAGTTCCAAAGGAACGCTCTCTTGATCGATCATCCATCGAATGATCGGGTGATCAGCGCCAATCAAGTGCCATCTATTTTGATCGGGGTAGGGCAGGTGAGGCAGATAGTTTAGCGTATCAACGTGCTCTTCGGCTTCACCCAACCCTTCAAGAAATGTCGCACGATCAATTTGATAGCTGCCTTTCCTGTCGAGTCCAACTCCTGGCGGGAGGAGGCCAAAATTTCCTATGTCGTCCGGGACAAAACAGAGCCACAGTCCTCGCTCATGCCCGGCCTGCAGCTCAGACCAAAGCATTTGTCTTATCTGATACTTTGCCATCGCATAAGGCTTCAACACTTTCGCGAGGTAGTTGGAACTCAAGTGCTCTCTGTCAACAATTGGAAGGTCGGGTGCCAGTAGCGTCGCTGCAAAGAGGTCGTCAGAATTTAAGCGCTCTTCCTGATGTGTAGGGCCGATCGCTACATCCTCATCTAGGTCGCGCCATCTTTTGAACAGGTTTGCGCATCTGTCTACGTATCTTGATGCCGCCACGCTGACGTTTCCACCCCCGTTTGGATTGCACAATGACTGCAAGCCAAAACGCCAGTCTATTCCTGCATCATCGTAGCCGAACTGGAGTTTTCCTTGCGGACATAGCAGGTCTGCGACCCGCGCCATGTCAGCCAGATCGACCTTAGAATATGCGTCGACGTCGAAAGGCTCTGCATTTACGATTTCGGCGTACGGGCCTAAGGAAACATCTGCGCTTTGCACTTCGAATAAGTCCGAAAGCTCGCCGAGCAATTTGTCACTTTCAAGTGTCACGACCTTCGATTTACCTCTTCGGTTCAACCTGAATGAATGTTTTTGCGAAGTCGCGTTTGCAGCTCATCGCATATGGTCTTCATCGGATCTTTCAGAATCGTCCAGTTTGGACGCGTGTATCTTTGACCCGTGATCGATAGCGGCGTGTGATTGAGCAAGCGTCCGACGACTTCTTCAAAGACCCCGGCTTCAATCGCAACCGTCGCAAAGGTGCGCCTATGTGTATGTGGCGACCATGTCAGTTTGCGGGTTGATGTCATCCGGCCCGTCGGGCTCTTTGGTGAGGGGAACACCCACTGAGAGCTTAAGCCTCTGAGTGGCTCGAGGATCCGGTGGTGGATGTCCAAAATCGGAAGATCAAAACTGCGTCCGTTTTTGGTCATAGGAAGATGGATGTGGTCATCAAACACATTCTGCCAAGTCAGTGTCAGGGCCTCTGATTTGCGCAAGCCTGTGAAGAGCAAAAGCTGGTAGTAGGCGCGATGGATCGGGTTGTCCAAATCCTCAACCTCACAGTGCCATACCTTGAGATCTTCAATGATCGTTTGCGGTGGTTTTTCTTCGAACCACTCGATCGCTACAGTCGGGGATTCAGGAAGGTCGTGGATGCGACGAGCGTGGTTCCAAACCGTCCTGAAATACTTGAACACATGGTTGGCTCCTGACGGCGTGTTCCGCATCGCCTGATGCGCCTCAACAACCATCGCCTTGCTGATCTCGTCGAGCCGAATGTCCAGCCAGTGCTTTATATGGAGCTCGAACTGTTGTCGCACGGATTGGCGATGCGTGTCGGAGCGCAGCTTTGGTCTCGCGAGATAGGTCTCCATCGCGGCCCTTAATGTAGGGGCGCCGATCTGGAGAGACTTGCCTGCCCCACGCGACCAATCGAGTGCAAAGCCCAGAGCGGTTTGCCGCGCCACATCGGCTGCGATGACAGGGTATCTGCCGATCAGTTCTCGTCGTGTGCGCCCGCCTACATCTTTCTGAAAGTACCAGGTCTTGGCTGTCTTGCCGACGAAGAGGACCAGGCCCTTTACCTCTGGGTCCCAGTATTTAGCAGTGCCTTTATTGGCCTGCGGCAGTCGCTTGACGAAGGTCTCTGTAAGTCTTGGCATTTGTCAGTATTTTGTCGGAAATGAAACGAAACTGTATGTATATCAGCGTCGCTAAGCGTAGCCAATTATATAATGAAAGCAAGTGTATAGTAGCTTCACGTCGTCTGGCGTAAGCCATTCAAATTGCTTGGAAGGCTGAGGTCTTACCACTACACAACGCCCGCTAACCACCCGCGACGCGTAGTTCATTGCTTTTGAAAGGTCAAGCTTGGGCGGGAAGCGGAAGTTCGCTGCAAGCGCAAATACCTTGCTTTGGAAAATGTGAAGCAGACGTTCGTTCTAGGAGCTTCCCCCGATTTTTAACGCATGGAACAAGTCTTGATCTGAGAAAAATCACCTCCCCTTGATCTGAATGGAGAAGTTACGTCTTGCGCCGGGTGGCGGCACTGGAAAGGGCGCGGCGCGGCGGATGACGGTTAGAGCGGCCTGATCCAACCTAGCCGAGCCTGAGCTGCGGGCAACTGACAGGCTGGCTAGCCCACCGTTTGACCCAATGCTGAAGGCAATGACGGCTGTGCCAGTGTTCCCCACTCTTGGGCGCGAGACCCGAGATATGCGCCGCATGACTTGACCGGGATAGTTGCTGATCGCGGCGTTGCCGGCCTGTGATGTGGTGCCGGTTCCGGTTGTCGCTGTGGTGCTGCGCTGCTGTGCGCCGGTTGCGTTTCCGGTCGTCGTCGTTTGATCTGCATTGCCTCTGGGTTGCGGCTGAGGGGTTGGGCGAGGCTGAGCCACTTGCGTGCGGGGCTCTGGCGGTGGTGGTTCGTGTTTTTTCTCAAACTCCGGTGTGCGCGGCTTTGGACGCAAAGATCGGCTGACGGCGGATGTGTTTTCTTCTGTCGCCTCAACGATTTCCGCAGGCTGGGGTTGCGCGGTTTCGATCGTTTGCAACGTGGTCGGTAGAACTGGGTCGGCAGGCACCACCGATGAGGCGATCTCCGACGCGACGTTTAGGTCTGGGGTCGTCTCCAACTCCACCGGTTCGACGATGTCGACAGGCTCAGAGGTAGTTATCTCTTCGGGCCGATCCTCGCGTGTTTCTTGAGGGGGCGTTTCAGGCACCTCTTCAAGCGGTTTCGTTTCTGTCATATCTTCGACAGTTGTGGTCTCTGTGGATATCGGCTGAACGGGTTCCGTGAGTTCTGTGGCATCCTCTGGCGAAGCGACACCGGCTGTAAAATCAGCAAAAGCATTTCCCAGACTGGCTTGGACACTGCCTGATCCGCCTTCAATCTGCACGTCGTCATCAAAGAGCCAATGGAGGACCCCAAGATGTAGCCCGGTGGAAAAGGCCGCTGCCCCCAACAAAACCAGGCCCGTCGAGGTCAGCAATAGGGTTCGAACATAGGCAATCATGCGCTGTTCCGGGCGCACGACGCTGAAGCGAAAGTAGAAGATTGCGGCTCACACATGGCTGAGCCTCTCTTCAGGTCCCATCGTTCTGTTCTGGCGATCTCTGGGGAAAAGGACCGTGGCAACGGCATGTTCCGCCAAAACCCTGTCAGCATCCATGCGCCCCTCTAGCCAAGAATGAACAAGCGATGTGGGCATCGCCACAGCAAGGCCCACCGCGGTGGTCAAGAGTGCGACCCAGATGCCACCGGCCAGCAAAGAAGGGTCCACTTGCGTGCCTGCCTCTTGCAGAGCCTGGAACGCCTCAATCATGCCCAGCACCGTTCCAAAGAGGCCCAGGAGCGGGGAGACCTGCGCAATACTGTCGAGCAATCGCAACCCGGTCTCCAATTTGGCAAACCGCGTCTCGGCCTCAGCCGCGATACGTGAGACATCCTTTGCGGTCGCTCCGAAGGACATATCGATTACTGAGGCGAGGTAGCTTTTTGAGTGCGCGGCCAAGAAAACCGCTTTTTGCACGTCGCCCGTGTCCCAGGCCTCTAGAGTATCCTTAAGGTCGTGATGGCGCCCGACACCTGCCCGCGCAAAATGCCATATCTTGAAAATCGCCGTCGTCATGGCGATCACGGAAAGCCCCATGAGCACCAAAACAACCGGCCCACCGAGATCCAGAGCCTGGGTTAGAAGCCCTAAGGTCGTATTCATCCGGTCACCATGATGTCCACACGGGTGCCGGTGGTCAGACCGGCATCGCAAGCTGTGTTTGGCAGGTCTGTGGCCTCGCAGGTATGCGCGGCGTTGATTAGGATTTGCCCCAACCCGTCGCAGGTCAGCTTGGAAACCGAGAACTGTCGCACCCGTGGCCGTCCGGGTGGCAAGGTGCCAAAATCAAACAGCGTCAAGCGATCTACCTGGCCTGCGCTGTCAAACAGCACCGTTTCGTAAACGGCCCTTTCAATGGGCACTGCATGCCCGAAGAGGATTAGGAAGGTGAGGGTACAGCTGTCCGCGCCGGATTTGGTCGCATTCAGCTCGATCAAAACCGCATTTTCTACGGGCTTATCATCGGCAAAACCGGCAGCAGAAAACAACAAGACCGCCATGATTGCGGTTAGGAATCGGGCGCTTCTTGGCATGACGACTTCTCCAAAATGACCCAGTGCACCTATCGCAAACGGGTTTGAATATAGGCCTCAAAGGACTTTCCACAGCGATCGAGCCATGCGGCGATGCTCCGGATGTGGGCGGGCGTCACCGCCACAGCCATCCATCCGAAGGCACAGACAGCGCCCATCCAGTTGACCAAATCTGCATTGCTGCCCCAGATTAAAAGTATGGGAAACGGCAGAAAACACAGCGCCCAGCCTAGCCACGCGGGATATGCGCGGCTCAACGGATCAAGGCCCAAGGTGCGTCGCCGCTTTGGATTGATCCTTGCCAACCAGAGGATGGCATGTACGGACCAATGGATCGCCGCCCAAACCTTTGGGGTTTGAATGTCTTGGTCAGGATGGCACCGATGGTGCGCGGCTCACCAGAGCGGACCTGCGCGCCAGGGATCGGGCCGGCGGGTGTCGGCACCAAGGTGGCATTGCGTTGCAGCGCGTAATCCTCATCGAGAATGTTGCGCACATACGCGCCGATCAGCCACCCATCACCGGGCTCATAGGTCAGTTGCGCATTCAGCAGCCAGCGATCATCGCTGAGCTCGGTCGCAAGGTTGGTGGCATCAAAGAAACTGTCGCCCGTGTAGGAGGCATCCATTGCAAAGATGACACCGTTGTTCCAGGCATAGGCCCCCCCAATCGCCGCTGTCCATTCCGGTGCGTTGGGAAAGCGATTGCCGGCCAGGTTCACACCCGCGCTGGTGAAGTTGATAAACTCGGTATGCGCATATCCCACAGATCCAAAGAGGCTGAGGTTGGCAGTCGGCTCTCCTTCGACCAAAAGCTCCCCACCAAAGACTTCGGACTTACCCGCATTGACAACGTTTGAATCTAGCAGATTACCCGACGGGCCGAAAACGCGGATCTGTTGAGCTTCCCAATCCGTGAAAAACACGTTGGCCGCGATGCGCAAAGTGTCATCGTAGAACCCGCCGCGATAAGCCAATTCGTAGTTGGTGGTGAATTCTGGGTCGAACTCATTGAGGACACCGGTGAAGGCGTTGATTTGCGCCCCGCCCGCGCGGTACCCGCGTTGCAGCGTGAAGCTCAGCGATTGCGTGTCGGTAAAGTCATATGTGACACCGACCTTGGGCAAGAACGCCTCATAGGTCGTGCTGCCGTTGACGTTGATCGGAGGCAGCAATGCAGGCGTGGTGATCGACGTATTCGAGAAAGTAAATTCCTCCACGTCGTAGCGTGCGCCCACAGTAAACGTCAGGCCGGGCAAAAGACCATCGGCTGCGATATCGGCTTCGCCATAAACGGCAAAGTTCTGGATTGTCGTTGGAAAGGTGTCGGTTCGCAGGGCAAAAATGCCTGTGGGAACCCCGGTTGTGAAAAATCCGACATCTGCCGTCGCAATGGAGGGCCTGTCATCATCAATCTCTGTGTAAAACACCCCAACAACGCCGGTCACGCGTTGTGTTTCAAATCGCAGCAAAAGGTCTTGTTCAATCGCCTCCGACCTGGCCGTTGCTGAAAGATTGCCAAAGGGCTGCGGTGTGAAATCGAAATCCTCCACGCGAACGTAGTCGTGAAGGTAATAGGTCGTCTCAGACTCGAGCCTCAAGCTGTCGTTGAGGTCCCAATTGACTCGCAGCCCGAATATCTCATGCTCAGAGCCTTCAGTGGCGAGCACGTCCGAGAGGTTGACGCGGGCGGCGGGAAAGGGCGGTTCAAAGATGAAATCCTCGCCACCAAAGCTCTCACTGAAACTGTAGGATAAAATCACTTCGACGTCTTCGGTGGCATTCCAAAGCAGTTTTGTCCGATAAGTCGTGCTTTCGCGTCCATCATAGTCGTCTATGCCCAGCGTCGGGTTGGTGACGAACCCATCATTTTCCAAATGTTCAGCTGAGAACCGAAGGGCGAGTTTTCCGTCAATCAAAGGTTGGTTGGCGACAAGCGCATATCGAAAATGATCCCGCGATCCGGCCTCAAGATGCAGTTTATACTCGGGATCAAACGTCGGATCGTTTGAACGCAGGATGATCGCACCGGCCAGCGCGTTGCGCCCTTGTTGCGTCGATTGGGGCCCGCGAAGAACCTCAACCTGTTCCAGATCCCAAGCCGAATATGTGCCAATATATGTAGCATGGGTGCTTGGCAGCGCTTCCCCGTCAACTTGGGTGGAGTTCAACAATCCACTTCCGCCGCCCAACCCGCGCTGGTCAATGCCGCGAATGGCAATGCCTTTTTCGCCGAAAGACGAGGTCACGTAGGGCGCTCGTTCAATCACGTCATACACATCGGCGTCACCACGACGTTCGAGCGTTTCGCCGGTTTCCACTGTTGCTGATGTCGGGCTGTCTTCCAGGCTGCGTTGTTGCAGCTCCCCCCGCAGCACAATCGTCCCAAGGTCAAACGCCTGACCATTTTCCTGACTGAAAGCCAAAGATGCCGACATCGCCAAAACCGAGGTGCCGCCCAAAAGCGCTGTGCGAAAGCAAACCATACCGGTGTCCCATTTCTTCGTGGCAAGGACCTGGCGCGAGAGTTGGCTCAGCTGGGCGTTTGATCATGCTGAGCCTCCACATTTTCGATTAAAACTCAATGCCTAAATAAAATAGTCAGGAATCTTGCAAAATCTGTTGCGCAAGTGCTGACAAGCTGGCAACCAATAAGATATCGCAGCCAAGCCGCCTATGGCCGAGCCATTCATCAAGAACCAAAAATGATGCGGCGCACTCATAGATGTCTGGCCTTCTTGCACACAAGCTCAAGCCGAGTGAAAGAACCTTACGCTGGGTTTTGGCCGGTCCGGCGGCGCTGCTGATTTCGATTTTGATTATGGCCAGTTTCCCGATGATCCTGCCCAAAGGGGCGGGCGGCGTGAACCACCTTATTTTTCCTGTCCTTGCGTTTCCATTGATCTGGGCCACGCTGATCATCCTGCCGGTCAGCACAAGGCGCATCGAAAAAATGTCGATGATCTATGCGGCTCTTGCGCTGCTTTGCCTAGCCATCATCGGCCTCTCAATCGTTGTCTGATGTGATGGCTTTGATCGCGGACCAGACCAAGCGCCTCGTCAAGCTGCACGGCTGGATCGCCATTTTGTTGTCGATGCTGCTCTACACCGTGATGCTGACTGGAACGGTTGTGGTTCTTGACAATGAGATTGACCATTGGGCGCAAAGCGAGGTGCATCACGAAACGCCATTCGATGTCCCAATCGACCCCATCTACCAGCGTCTTGAGGTGCAAGTGCCGGACGCGCTGAAGGAAACCGTCAGCATTGGGGCCGGCCCAGAGGATAGTTTGCGCTTCTTTTTTGGCTCTTCACAGGCAGGTCAGGGCGATGGCGTTGGAAATTTTGGGCGTCAGTATTTGGTCGATCCGGACACAGGGACTTTGATGCGCGCGGAAGTCGGGTATGAGGCCGACTTCCGCCGAGAAGATGCCGGGGCCGCGTTGGAGCGGTTCTTGGTCGACCTACATGTGCGTCTGCATGTGCCGGGCCGGTGGGGGCTTTACCTGACGGGCACGTTGGGTGTGGTGATGCTGATCTCGGCCATCACGGGCATCCTGATCCACCGCAATATCATCCGCGATCTGTTCGTGACTGAGCGTCCCGGCGGGCGGGTTGTGTCAATCCGGGATCGCCATAACCTGGCCGGTGTCTGGTCTCTGCCCTTTGCGCTTTTGCTGTCTTTCACCGGGGCGTTTCTCAGTTTTGCGGTGGCGCTTGGCCTGCCGGTTGTCGCGATGGTGGCCTTTGGCGGCGATCAGCAGGCGGCGATTGAGGCCGTCACTGTTTCTGGCTCTCTGGTGGTTGAATCACCCTCAAAAATCCATACCCTGTTTGCCATTCTGTCCGCTGCGATCGCGTGTGCGGGCCGGCCCGCCGGTGGAATGCAAATCCAAAACGCGGCGCGTGCCGACTCGGTCGTTGAAACGTTCCACGCACAAGCGGATGGCAATCTGCGCGGCATGACGCTTGCCTATTCGGGGCCCTCGGGGGCGTTTCTGGGCCGCGCACATGTGGTAGGAACCGAGGCCTCTGCCGGGTCCACACTGGCCGAACTCACAGGCCCGCTGCATTTCGGAAATTTCGGCGGGATGGCCTCCAAAATCATCTGGGTAGCCCTGGGTGCTGCGATGACCTTCACCATCGTTTCAGGCGTGCAGCTTTGGGCCCGCAGGCGGGCCGAAGATCCGGTTTGGGTGGTCGGCTACAGAGTCTTTGTCGTGGTGGCTTGGGCCGTGCCCATCGCCATGGTCGCGTCCTGCTATGGGTATTTCCTGACCAAACTCAGCGGTGATCCAATCCTCTGGACGGCGCGGGCATTTGTCCTCGCCATGTTGGCCTGTGCGGGTTTGGCGATGGTCTGGTCGGGTCGCACCTTGAGCCGCCTGAACCAGAACTTCGCCATGTTCCTGGGGCTGGCGTTGCTATTGCTGCCGTTTGTACGGCTTCAAACCGGGGGCATGTCGCTTGGGGAGGCCATTCTCTATGGGGCAACGGATGTCTGGCTGATCGATCTTTTGGTGCTCTTATGTGGCGCGGCGAGCCTGTTCTATGCCCGTCGCGGTGCACAAGATGCGCTGCAACCGCCTCAACCAAGTGGGATCAGATGATTGTCCCAGGCGATGGGATGTTGTGTTGGGGTCCCGTATTCTGAGACTACGTGCCCTGTGCCGGCGGTGCTTACAAACCCGTCGCGTGTCGCGGCCACGCCACAGACATCCACCATCGTCTTCTCCCGTACCAACTCGCCCTGCGCAAACACCTGCAATCGCCCGCTGCGCGGTGATGTGGCGGCAACCTGCGCGCCATCCGGCGTGATCGCGACGCTGCCCAGATAGCCATTCATGCGCCGGACAGAGGCCTCGTCCATCAAGCTCAGATCACCGGTTTTCGCGTCATGAATGCCAAGGAGCGGTAAATCCTCATAGAGATCCCCCTGCCACTGCATCGCAAACGCCACCGTGCCGCTATCGGACATGGCCAAATGCCGGATGGAGTTCTTGCGATGGTCCTCAGGCAACTCCAGCACGCCCTTGTGTTCACCAGTCGAGGACAGGTAGCTGAGGTTGGGACGCATCGATGGGATGTTCAGCTTCGCCCGGCCGGTCTCAGGATGGGTTTCGATCCCACCATTAGCGACAACCAACGTCTCGCCATCTGGCATGAGTTTCATGTCATGGGGCCCAATGCCGCCTGAAGAAATCTCACCTTCGCGGCGATACCCTCGGGTCGTGTCCCACACCCCGATGATGCCCCGCGCCGCGTCATAGTCATTCTCCGTGGTAAAGAGCCAAGCCCCATCGGCCGAAAACGTGCCATGCCCGTAGAAGTGTCGGCCCTCAGGCGGGATCAGGCGCGCCTGCTCTAGACCGGTCACGCAATCCAAAACAATTGCAAACCGGCCCGGACGGCGCGCGAAAGCCACCGCTTGCGCCAACTTAGGGTGCGCAGCGGCGGCGTGTCCACGGGCGGGCAAAGGCAGATGGAACGTCATCTCGCCCGCCGCGCTCAGCCCGCACAGAACGTAGGTGCCGTCAGGCCCCTTTCCCGCCGATAAAAACGCCGGCGCGCCCGCATCCGCCCAGGTGTGTTGCGGCCAAAGCGTGGAGGCGAGAAGCCCCGCAAGGAAAGCGCGCCGATCTGCCATCAATCCCCGTCCAAGGAGTTAAACCCCGCCGCGATGCCCAGCCGAGGCCCGACACTTTCGGCCAAAATGCGGCGCAGCTCATCAATGTCAAATTGCAAAACCTCTACCGCGAAACGACCCTGCGGATCAGACACCCTGGCAAAGACCGGATCCTCCAGCGCATTTGCCCGCGACAGGGCGGTGTCAAAAGCGCGGGCAACATCCGGATCATCACCTGCCAATAGCATGGTCAGATCGCGGGTGGCCTCGAGTGACAAGATCACGTGGCGCAGCGAGCGGCCAGATCGACGCGCCTCTGCACGGGCGGGTCTGGGACGTTCAAACGTGCCCATTGGGCGGCCAAGGCGGGCCAGTGAGGTGAACTCTAATCCTGTTGAAATGGACGTGAAGATCTGCTGCGCGGCCTCTTGTGGCGTTCGGAATGTGTCATTGCCGGGTGACGCAATGAGATCGGCATACCCGCCTTCCCAATCCGCCAAAATGCCCGCTGAATTGGCCGCTATGTCACCTGCTACAGCTTGCACAAGAGCACAGCGATACGTCTTGTTATCGTTGTCCACGAATTGCGGATCAAAAAGCAAAAACTCCATCGCGTAAAACCCACGGGCGGCGACAGACACTGTTGCGAACGCCACCGGATCCTTCACAACAGGGTCCTCATCCCGCATCAAGGTGGCCAGGGTTTTGGGGGTCGATCCACGCGGATCAGGCCAAAAGGCCAAGGCAAAGGCGCGGTCATTTTTCTCCGAGGGTCCAAAGCGCAGATGGCTCACCCGGATCCAGGCATCGAACGCGTCATGATAGGCCGCCAGCAGTGCGGCGCTCTCAGGGTTGCAATCGGCTTTGGCGGCGGCGCTCAACGCCTGCGCCTCCTTGGCCAAAGCCTGATATCCAGGCAGGATATGTGCGCCTACAATCGCCTTCAGATCGACCTCTTGTGCCAAACTCTGTTGGGAAAACACGGCAAAGACGGCGGCGATCAAAATGCGCATCACAAGCTCTCCAAAAATCTGATCAAGGCCGCGCGATCTTCCGGGGGCATCGCAATCACCGCGTCGCGCTGCGCTTCGGCCTCGCCACCATGCCAGAGCACCGCTTCCAGCAAGGAGCGCGCGCGTCCGTCATGCAAAAAATACGTGTGGCCGGAGACCTGTTCGGTCAGGCCAATCCCCCAAAGCGGCGGTGTGCGCCATTCCTGACCATTGGCGCGCCCCTCAGGCCGGTTATCGGCCAGACCCGGCCCCATGTCATGGAGCAGCATATCGGTATAGGGCCAGATCAGCTGAAAGCTTTGTTCGGGCTGATTTTCCAATCGGTGGGTCACAAAGGCAGGCTGATGGCAGGCCACGCAGCCGGTTTCGTAAAACATCTGCTTGCCGCGCAGGACGTCCGGGTCATCTACATCGCGCCGCGCCGGGACGCCCAGGTTGCGGCTGTAGAAGGCAACCAGATCCAGGCCCTCCTGATCGACCTCAAACACGCGCTCATCCTGGTCGCCGTGGGGCCCGGCACGGCACGCGGTTTGCGCTTGCGTGCATTCGCCCCAAGGGTTGGGAAAAAGCGGGTTGGATATGCCGATATCACCGGCAAAAGCCGATGCCGATTGATGCTGCACCGTGGGGGACCCGGCCTTGAGCCCGAAGCGCCCCAGCATTGGTTGGTCATACTCGATCGACCAGACAATATTAGGGCGGCCTGAAATGCCATCCCCATCCGCGTCATCAGGATCGGCCAGCGCCAGAATATCCGCCGCCGGGATCGCCTCCAGAAGGCCAAGACCGATCATCTGGGGCGCGACGCGCGGGCTCAGCATGGCGTCAGGATGTAACGGCCCATAGCCCAGATCGACCGCGCGGTAGGTGGGTTGGCGCAGGTGCGCGACCTCCCCGCCTGACAGCGGCACCTCGATCTCTTCGTAGGTGATCTCCATCCGCGCCTCAGCCGCATGTCCTGCGAGCCCCGCATCCTGCAACTGAGTGCCGTAGGTGGGCTCGGGGAGCGTTGCCAGGTAGCCTTCGATCTCGGAAATGGCATCCTCAGGGGTGCCGGGGATAGATACGCGCAGGAACATGGAGATGGCGTTGTCCTCAGGCCCATCCGGCGGATGCCCGCGCCCGTCCTTGAGATGGCAGCGCTGACAGGAGCGCGCGTTGTAGAGCGGGCCCAACCCATCGGAGGCCAGAGTGGACGAGGGCGAGGACACCCAAAGCTTGCGGAACAACCCGTTGCCCACTTTGAAATTCAGCTCGTCTTCAAAACTGATATTGGCTGAGGAAAAGGAGAAGGCATTGGGTGTCGATGTCGCCCGCACCGTCGCGGCCCCAGCGGAATTGGTCTCAAAGGGCTGAGCTCTGTCGAATTGGGTGGCATGGGCCGTGACCTTGGCCACGCGCGCGGCCTCATCTGCAGTGCGGGGCATGATGTCGAGATGGGGTTCGGCGTAAGGATCCGCGAAGATCGACGTCCCAGCAAAAAGCACCCTCGGACCAACCGCCGTGGCGGCCGGAATATGCGGAGGAAGAAATGGCATCTGTCGTGCCTCCCAGAACGTTTTTGATGTGAAAAAACCTACCGAACGGGGAGTGGAAATGCGAGGCCGGTCATCCGGCTCCGCATTCATTTTTTAGTGCGCGAGACTTATCCCAATGGGATAACGATGCTGGCGCCAAAAATGGTCTCATCGGCGCCTGCATCGTCCACGACACCCAGACCGGCACCCACGGCGACCCCATTTTCAAGCTCATGGTCAATGCCAATTGTAAAGAGGTTGGTGTCCCCTACAGTGTCGATGTCACGGTGGATAAACCCTGCTGACAGCTCGGTGCTGTCCGTGATGCCGAACGCAGCGGTCAGGGTCGCATAGACGGCGTCATCAGCCGATCCGCCAAACCCGTCAAAAGCCGCGATCTCAACGAAAAGATCAAGCGGCGTGCCGCTCTCGGCAAAGGAATATCCGCCACCGGCAACGAACCCTGTTTCATCCGAAACATCGCCGGTGCCCTTGCTCAGATGACGGGCACCCACATGGAAGAACGCATTGCCCACTTCTTGCGTGAACTGAAGGCTGAAGTTGTCTAACTCACCCGTGTTGCCTGCACCACCTGCCGCTGTGCTGTTCTGACCGCGGTTGAAACCAAAGCTTTCGCTCAGCGATGTGTTGTCGGCGTAGAACGCGCCGGCCGCAAGCGTGCTGTCTTGACCAATGGATATCTCGGCAAACAGACCCAACTGCTCGGTCAGTTCGTAGTCTTCCGCAATGGTAGATCCGAAATACCCGGCGGCGCTGTTCCAGGCATCACCAAATGCAACTTCGGATTTGCCGAGTTGAAATACAAACCGTTCGGTCGTGGCCTGGAATACGAGCGTGTCGACATACAGCCCAAGATCCTGAATCCCGCTGCTGGGGCCGGTCATTTCTTCAATGGTGAGACCGCCGATGATCGAAAAATTTTCGCCAAAGGACAATTCGCCGACCTGCTCAAAGGTCAAGAACGGATCGTCGACCTCATTTCCAGGTACATTGGAATCCAGAACGGATTCGACCCCGACTTCGAGTTCGCCCTCCCATGAAAAGGAGAGGCGTTGTGCCTGCACCATAGTGGCAGAGGCGGTGAGAAAGGCGCTGACAAGAAGCGCCTTGGAGCAAGGTGAGTTCATTTTGATTGCCACTTCTTGTGAGATTAGGAAACGATCTGGCTTCCGCGACAGCGTTGGCTTGAGGATGGTTTGGTTGGTTTACTGGAAGACAGCGTCCGGGTTGTCGAGACTGTCTGAGCCTTCGATTTCAATCGCCGGCGCACCCAGTGCGGTGACGACACGTTCGATGCTGCGGGTCTGAGTGATCAGCCCGTTCACACCGCCCATGATCAGCGCCTCACCGGATGCGTTGCCGCGCTCCAGCATCATGTCATAGGTGAAGCCCGCCTCGGCGGCCGTTTTGATCCGGCCCAAGGCCAGAACGGCATCCGCGAGATTGGTTTTCATCTCGATGTCCAACGCCGGGTCCACGGCCATCACCAGATCAGATAGGGACGCGCCTTCGACCACGTCACCATTGGTGCGGGTGTAGCTGCCCAGATAGACCGACTGAATCCCCACACCATTGAAGAAATGATCATTATGGGTGTTGTCGGCAAAGCAGGAATGCTCTTCCTCCGGGTCGTTGAGCATCACGCCAAGGCGCATACGCTCACCTGCCGTTTCCCCGTAAGAAAGCGAGCCCATCCCGGTCAAGATTGCCGCAATTCCGACGTCTTCGTCAGCCATGACATTGGCGCGCGCATCCCCACCATCGGCCCATTGCGCCACGATCCATTCCAGATCGCTGATCAACAGATCGGTCGCAGCGTGCAGGTATTCGCCGCGCCGATCGCAATTGCCTCCTGTGCAGACATCGCCCGCGGCATAATCCGTCCAAGGGCGGTTGCCGGCGCCTGCGCCATGCCCGTTGAGGTCCTGCCCCCAAAGCAGAAATTCAATGGCGTGATAACCTGTGGCCACATTCGCCTCGACCCCGTCAGCCTCCTGCAGCGTGTCTTCCAAAAGCGCGGGCGTGATCTGCGCAGCATTCACTGTCTTGCCGCCAAGGGCGAAACTGGGATTGGCGATGACATTAAGAACAGCAGCCGCATTTTCATCCGTGGCCCCACCATAGCTGGCATCCACATAGTCGATCAGGCCCTCGTCCAGCGGCCAGGCATTAACCTTGCCTTCCCAATCATCAACTATGGCATTGCCGAAGCGGAAGACCTCCGTTTGCTGATAAGGCACCCGCGCGGCCAGCCAAGCATCCTTGGCCGCTTGCATGTTCGCCGCAGAGGGGTCGCTGAGCAGCGCATCCACCGCCGCTTGCAGTCCCCTCGCCGACATCAGGCTGTCTTCGTATTTTGCCTTGGCAATATCAGCATAGGTCTCAAGAACCGCCGCCTTCGTGGTCTCCGCGTTTACAGCGGTTGCGGCGGTCAAGCAAAATGCGGCTGCGCCTATCGCGCGTGGTGTCAATGTCATTCCTAGTTGTCCTGTTTTTTGAAAGAGGGTGTTTGACGCGTTTGTCTTATCGGTTGCCCGGTCGCTTGGTGTGTGGCACGCAACAGAATGAACTGTTGGGAGCGGTATCTCACCACCACAGCCCACTCCATTCCCCGGCCTCTGCACGGTCAATGAGCCATTCGACATTCAGCGGGTCCGAAAATCCGCAGTCAAAGGCAGACAAAAGCGTCTCAATCCAGTGATGTCTCGTGTCATCTGATACCATCATCGCAAACCTCATCAGCGAGTGTAGAAAAACATTCGTAGTTTCTGGCTTGCCGATGGTGATGTGGCTGGCACCTCAAACCTGACAAGTTCTGTCGGACTTGTCAATTTGACAATGCAGGCGACAAAACCTGCGGCGATTTTTTTAAGTTTCAAATTTTGCGCAGGCGGCCTCGCCGCTTAAAGAAGACTGCCATTTCTTGTGATCCCGGCAAAACCCTGAAGAGCACGAGCACGCGCTGGAACTGAGCCAGCAATGAATGTCCGGTGTGACGGGTTTCTCTGCAGCAAAGTTTGACAAAAACGAAGGTCTGCTTTGGGCCGCCTGCGAAGGCGACCCATGCGAATCTAGATTTCAATCGCCTCAGCGATAGCCAATGCATCTTCCAACTCGACGCCGAGAT